>JAESFT010000597.1_pt1 | contig 18425 bp, 22 predicted proteins | sample 9269451 | NCBI WGS metagenome assembly JAESFT01 (sample SAMN14502557, study PRJNA617106) | algae metagenome | isolation source: Scytonema hyalinum WJT4-NPBG1 and co-occurring heterotrophs from well... | place: USA: Mojave Desert, Joshua Tree National Park, California | collected 2006-05-25
GAGCGGAAAGTGTGGGGAAATCCGCGCCATCTGCCGCTCGCTCAGCAGAAATAGACCGCTCATCAGCGCCTCCTCTACAGGGACACTGAATCAGCCCGCGGTCGAGATTAATAGGTCCTGAGCCTAGCTGGCTGCGGAGCGCCCGCTCAAGGTCCGACAACGACCAGCGGTCATCAGCAATCTTCACTTCAGCCACGGCCTTCTGATCGCCCTTGACCGCCGAAAGCCGGATATCGGTACGCTTCTGATCAGCGACTTCGTCCTCCCGCGTTACCACGAAGGCACCATTTGTCTTCGCATTGACGCGCCAGGAAAGGGTTCGCTGCATCTCCACTTCCTCGGTGATGGTCCTGAGTGTCCGGCGATCCGTGAAATCATGGTGGGCTAGGTCGTGTGCGAGGTCGTCTAAGCGGTCCATCATGATGGTGAACAGGCCATCTCTGTCGTTAGGGGGAGCTTCGTAGCGGCTTTCCATGTCAGCGATCGCCTTCGAGTCGAACGGAGCGAATTCGGCGTCCGCTGCCGCCCGTTGGCGGGCGAGAAGCCGTAGACGATCGGGAAAGTGCGCGAAATCCGGCTCACTCGCGAGTTCTATTACAACGTGGCGCGCCTCGGGTCCGGGTGTGTCAAGCAATGCCGAGAGCAGGAAGTTTCGGGCAGACTCCGCTTCGTCATGGGATCAAACACCTAGTGCGACTGGAAGCGTCAGAGGAGCTGTCGCGGCGACACTTTTTCGCTGCTCCAATTGGTGCGGTCGAGAGCCCAGTAAGAGGCAGAAGCTGTTCCGCTTGCAGCGATAGGTGTTATCAGCGATATTCTACGTAATGGGTGCATTGCCGCTCTCGTACATAGCCCCTCAGACCTCAGAAAGATTAGGTCGATCGTGAGTCGAGCCTCGGTTCTTGAGTGAGGTTCGAGGTCATATGCTGCGATGACGCAGTTATCGCAATTTGACCACCTCCACATCAACCAGCGTCATCTCGGCTCCACCCCTATTGCGCCATCGATCGTTCCGGGGCCGGTACACACCCGCTTCAAGCTAGGGCCGGTTCGGCCTTGAACCCTTTCCATGATCAGGTGTTTTGCCCCTCCTGATGGGGGAGTGATGCTGACGGATGCGCAATGGGCGATGCTGGAGCCGCTGATCGAGATCTGCAGGTCTAGGGGCAAGACCGCACCGCAGGATCTGCAGCGCACGATCTCGGCCATCTTCTGGCGGCACCAGAACGGAGCCAAGTGGCGCTCTGTGCCCTGTGAGCTTGGCCCCTGGTTAAGGGCGGCTCAGACCTCCATCCGCTGGGCACGCCTAGGCATCTGGGAGCGTCTTCTCGGACCGGCGCTGGGGAAGGGCGTGGCGCTCGGGATGACTTTCCTCGAGGGCACGAGCGTGCGGGCGCACCAAAAGGCAGCAGGCGCCAGGCCAAAAGGGGCACTCAGGCTGAGCGAGATGCACGTGAGGCGCTTGGGCGCTGTCGTGGGGGCTATGGCACCAAGGCTTGCGTGATCGCCGACGCAGCAGGGCGCGCCATCGCCTTCCTGACCTGACCCCCGTTCTCTCCGCCGTTTGAGGGTAGAGACCGGCCACTGGAAGGACCGAACCATGAAGCAATCGAGGTTCACGGAAGAGCAGATCATCGCCATTCTGCGCGAGCAGGAGGCGGGTGCGACGCTAGCCGACCTGTGCCGACGGCATGGGATCAGCAGTGCCACGTTTTATGTCTGGAAGGCCAACTACGACGGCCTCGAGGGCTCCGAGGCCCGGCGCCTCAAGGCGCTGGAGGACGAGAACGGCAAGCTCAAGCGCCTGCTCGCTGATGCCATGCTCGACAACGCCGGCCTGAAGGATGTGCTGGCAAAAAAGTTCTGACGCCCGGCGCCAAGCGGGCCGCGATCGCCCACCTGCGGACAGCGTTCGAGATGAGCAAGCGGCGGGCGTGCACCCTTGTGGGGCAGACCGCAAGTCGGTCCGCTACCAATCCTGCCGTCCGGCTGAGACGGCACTGCGTGAGCGGATGCGGGCTCTGGCCGGCTACCGCCGCCTGCACGTGTTGCTGCGCCGGGAGGGCCTGGTCCAGGACCGCAAGAGGACCGAGCGCCTCTATCACGAGGAGGGCCTGTCGGTGCACCGACGCCGCGGTCGCAAGCGGGCCACCGGCACACGGGCGCCGCTGGTGCTACCGTCCCTGCCCAACACGCGGTCGTCCATCGATTTCGTGCACGACCAGCTCGCTTCAGGCCGGCGGTTTCGCATCCTCAACGTGGTCGACGATGTCATGAAAGAGTGCTTGGCGGTGGTGGCCGACACCTCGATCTCGGGCCGGCGCGTGGCACGCGAGCTGACCGCGCTGGTGGCTCGCCGTGGTAGGCCGACCGTGACCGTCTCCGATCACGGCACGGAGTTCACCTCGAACGCCATGCTGGCCTGGACGGAGGAGGCGAAGGTGGACTGACATTTTATCGCGCCGGGCAAGCCGATGCAGAACGGCGTGTGCGAGAGCTTCAATGGTCGGATGCGCGACGAACTGCTGAACGAGTCGCTGTTCGTCGACTTGGCCCACGCCCGCGTGGCGCTCGCCCGCTGGGTCGCCGACTATAACCAGCACCAGCCGCCCTCGGTCCTGCGCTACCAGACGCCAGCGGCCTTCGCTGCAACAGGCCATCACCAGAGCAAACCCGACCAGCTCCGCCGATCGCCGGTTGCTCCCGCCGCGCTCACGCGCCAATCTCATCCCGCGACTCTAGCGTCAACCGGATGAACAACGGGGGTCAGGTCATTCCGGATCGCGCCGGGTCGACACACGAACTCCCACACGCCATCCCCCTACGGGAACAACTGCCTGGTGTGCCGAAGTGGGTGGTGGGAGATTACGGTTACACAAGCCACATCTTTCGCGAGCACATCTGGAGCATGGGGGCGGGACCTGCCATCCTGCCTCAGCATCACGAGGCACCCGTCGCCTGTCCAGAGTGGATCTACACCAACCGCAACCAAGTCGAACGGGTCGAGGCTCAAGGAGTGGAGAGCCATCGCACCCCGATCGAGAAGACCGCCTCGTCCTTTATGGGCGTCCTCTGTCTCGCTGCAACACTCGATTGGCTAAGCGGTGAAACACCCTGGGCATCCTGGCTTCCTCTGGTTCGAACTGATCCTCTCAATCAGCCCGACCCAAAATCAGCCAGTCAGGTCAAGACTATGGCGTGCCTCCCGAGTTCCGAAGATAAACGGCCGCGATCTCATCTTCGTACGTCAGCTTGAATCGGGCGTCCGAGCGCAGGAGTGATGCAAGCGGTGCGTTGACAGCAACAATAACGACGTTTGCGCCTGCCAACTCAGGATCATGTTGCCAACCCGGACCTCCGCTCCAGGTCGAAAGGTGCCTCTCGATCCGCAGGTCGCCATGGAGGTTGGTCCTTCCGTCTAAGAAGACGGGGACCTGAGGCAATCGCCATAGCAAGTAGCCGCCCCAGTCAAATCCACTGTACATTGGACCGGTAACCGCGCTCCGTTCAACCATGGCCGCTGCAGCGCTCGGGAATTTCGCAGCGACTGCGGCCTGAAGCGCCTTCTCGGATATCCCTCTGCTCCAAACGACAGTTGAAACGGCGCCGATTACAAGCACTAAAGCTGCGAGCTTTGCCTTGGACAGCCGAAGACCGTTCTGCACTTGCGAATCGCCGTTCACTGCAGCGATGACTGCGAGCCCCGCGACTGTGACAAACCACGCGTCGCGGCTGGAGCGGAACGAGATAAAAACCCCCGCGCAGAGCAGCAAGATTGGGAATGGCCTGAGGTGGCGCTGAAGGCTCAGCGTCGCACATGCCCCGAGAGTGATTGCAAGAACCAACCAGTTTGCAAGACTACGGAAGCGAAGTGCCTGGAGTTCGGAGATGTAGTTTAGAGGGCCAGGTTGCGTCGCTAGCTCATATACAGTTCCGTAGATCTGCCAGCCGTACGGATTGATCAGGGTTGCCGCTATGCACGCCAGCAGAGCGAGCACGGCCCAACTAACCGGGATACCTTCTCGAGGTTGACATAAAGGCTTCACACAGCTGTCAACGACCGACTCCACGACCACGAGTCCGATTACCAGCAATCCAAACACGAACTGTATGTGCGTGTTGGCCCAGAGTGCAAAAAGCGGCGGAAGTATCAACAATCTTTGCCAATGTAGCGTCCGCCTCGTTAGAAGAATGACATAGATCGTCAATACCGAAAACAGTATCGTGAAGTGCCAAGGCCGCGGCTTTGCAGCCTGCACAAGGATAACGAAAAATCCCGAGGCGATGAGGACGACCGCCGGAACGATGCGGCCCTCTAGTTGGCGGATCGTCATAAAAAGCGCCGACATGATGAGAAACAGCATGGCGACCGAATAGACAATTACTCCACTAAGGCCGAAAACTCGGGTTAGCGAGTACAGGACAATCTCGAAGAGCCAGCTGTAAGCAACCCATGGCCGCTCACCGCCATAACTGGAAAGCGGGTCAGTTCCTGGAACGGTACCGTGCTCGACGATCCACTGACCCGTCCTGACGTGCCACCATAGGTCGGGATCCTGCAACAGCGTAACATCGATCGCGCGGACCGGCATAGAAAACAAAAGCCCAAGAATGATGAACCGCCGGAGACCTTCCTCGTGCGCCGCTAGCGTTCGGAAAAATGCAGGAATCACCAGACTCGCTCGTTCTTACTGGACAGCGACGCCGCTCCACCTGTCGGTTTGGAGGCCGGCCCATCGGCCGCATGGGGTAATAGGGTAAAGGCTACTTAAGACTCGGCCGTTGTGCCACCTCGAGTTGCCTCCCCATCGGGGTCAACTCCACCCGCGGACCTCGTGCCGCTGCCTCAAGCGCGTTCGTCCTACGTGGAATTGGGCTGACTGGGGTTTTTGACCGAACTCAGTGAAACTTACTGCATGGCGGTTGGCGTGGGTAGTAGCCGCCGTGCGGCAGCCTGCAGGGTGACGGGAGCGGGAGGCCGGTAGCCCAACAAGGAGCGGGGCCGGACCCGGCCCACGGCGATCCTGTCGCATGGGATCACAGCCACTTAACTTCGTCTGGCTCCAGATATTTAGCTGAAGGCTTGGTCCTAGTCCGGGCTAATCCAGCAAGGCGGTCAACACTTGCCCACGCTGCTGGCATGATCACCGTCTGTTATGAGCAGGATTGAGCTCCAATTGCCGTGTTGTGCGCTGTAGTCTTGTGGTGCTCTGAGGCGGCGCGGAGCGATTTGTGGAGTGCCGTGCGGGAGCGTGCGCAAACATGAACGGCATAAGCTTCCGGCTCAACGCTCACGGCCACCAGCGGCGGGCGAGAGCAAGAACGAAGTCCATCATTCTGTTGATAACGTTGTCAGCCAATTTGCGCTAAATGTATGGTTACTGAGCTGAAGCGCTGCCGGACTGGTTCTCAGCGCAGGCAACTTCGGTTTCGATCGAACTTGAGCCGCCTGTCGTGACTTCGCTCTCTTTCGTGTAGCAAGTCTCGTAGCGCCGGACGGCACGAGCCATCCGCTCTCCGCTTGTATCGATGCGCGTGTTCTTGGCATGAGCAGGCCAAGGGTCGATCATGTGGACGGCTTGGTTATAAGCTACAGCGTTGCCGGCCGAATAGGAAACCGTCTCGCGTCGGTCAAGATAATCGGTGCATGCACCCAACGCTATAAGGTGGCCCACCATCACAGCCCTGAATGCACGCGACAACGCCGAGTTCAGCATGATTCTGCCCCTCTTGATCAGACGATACGTTGATCGCTCTTTGCGGACAAATCGTTAATTGAGGCTTAATTGCAGATCAACTACATGTCGTGAAAATGCAACAGGTATACGGCTGGTGTATAGGTCCAATGAGGCCAACTTGCCACAAACGCCGAGACTCAGAGATTAGCGTCTCGCTCCGCCCAGTCCATTTGAACCACCGCCGCTGTTACCGGCTCCGCTACCAGTGGCGTTCCCTGTGCCGTTACCGCGGCCAGTAGTCCGACCAGGCGAGAGATCACCGCTGGGCCCCGTAACGGTTCCTGCCGTTCCATCTGGCCGCTCCACGCGGACCGTTGTCATCGTAGGGGTCTCACCAGTGCTGTCGGTTAACTGGCACAGGGCACCTGGAGAACAGATGTAGTTCCGGACGAGTTCCCCGCTCCCGCGACTGCCGCCGCCAACGCTGCGCACCCTCACCTGCGAACCGTTAACAGGCCGCGGCGCCAAACCTGGAGGCCCAATGAGCAACTCCGTACGCAGGATTTCCTCGCCTTCCTCATCGAGTGCAATGAGGTTTGTTACGCCAGCAGTCTTCGCTGTAACAACGATTGCTGTGTCGCTCACGACCGAGGCACTTGCAACAGCGGGGTTGCCAATCGCAATCGCTCGAGCACCCCTCTCAGTCCTGATAACTTCGGTTTCACCTGCCGCAAGGGCAACCTTCTCCTGAGCAATGACTGGTCCAGCAATCGAGAGTGTAAACGCTGTCGCGATGTATCCAAACAACCAATCGAGCCATTCACCCCTCCTCAAGCATGGGGCACCATAGGGGCGCAAGCCTGCCACACTCAAGCACTTGCGTTGGTGAAATGTAGGGAATGTTAACGTGAGGAGATTGATGTCACTGCCAATGCCAAACTCGGAGGTTGGGAATTCAAGTTGTGAAGGAGGACCGCTGAACTGCCTTGGACTGGACCCGAGTCAACACTCTTCCTTACTGACCTGCGGGCGCTCCCCCAGGCGTTCCCTGCCCGCCGGCACTCTGTCGATCCTCGTTCAAATTGCGGGCGAGGAGGTTCTCGGGCCCCTGCGCCGGTGTACACAGAGGCGCGCAAACATAAGCTGTTCCCGCCGGAGTTCCATCAAGAACACGGACGGGCTTCTGCTCGGCACCAACGCGCAGGGTCCGGCGCAAGATCTCGCTCCCTGCTCGGTCGAGAAGAACAAATCCTGTTGTGCCAATCTTCTTTCCAGTAATGAGGATTAACGTCTCATTTATCAGGGAGACATCTGCAATAGCAGGATCTCCAACAGCGACGGTATTGATGGCTTGCTGTGTACGGACGATCTCCGTTCCCGCCAGCGCGATCTCCATGCGCTGCACGGCCTGAGCCGATATGCTGATACTTGAGGCCACGACAACTGAACCCGCCAGTAGAGAAGCCTTCAACATTGTATTTCCCACAAGGAGCTCCATCGAATTCAGCATACCATTTCAGTAACTTAGAGTGGATCGCGTCCATAGTTAATTAGCATGTGTGTAGATTGCGTCTCACTTCCGCCGGTCGATAGAGGTGCCCACGCCTGCATTCTTAACCAAGTTCGTTCTATATGGCGTCCACGAAGCTCTCGTCTTGTCAGCCAGCGCTCGTCCGGTTCACATTAGCATGTACTACTGCGACTTCAGCTGCTGCTGGGCAGAAACGAAGGCACAAACGTTGCCGCGAAACGGAGCTGAAGTCGTGATACTCTGTCGGATCGCAAGGGACTTGCATGCGCGAAACTCCGGCCACCGGCGGCAACTTGGGCATTCCCGCTGGCCACAAACGGTCCAAAGCCCAACTTGCGTGCAACAAAGCATGCCCTCTGATCGTATAGCAATCCATCACACGATATATTGCCACGCCTTGGAGCGCCCATCTACCATCGCCTTTGAGTGAGACTCCTGACGCAGAGCGGAACTACAAAATGTGCGCCATGGCTAGCAGCCCTATGAGGTCTTTGAGCCTCCTGAAGATGTTTGCTTGCGACGAGAGGGGAGTGACAGCCGTTGAATACGGGCTCCTCGCTTGTCTCATTTTCTTAACTATTTTAGGCGGTCTGACGCTCGCAGGTCCTGAGGTTGAGGGTATTTTCGCATACATTGGATCCGCGATTGCCGGAGCCTCCAGCTCAATACCATGATGTCAGGCGAGAGAAGGAGTCGATAGTCAACCGCACTAGTCGTATAATATTCTATATTGAAAGCACTCCTCTTGCTGCTAATAGCTGCATGCAGGAGGCATGCCTCACAGCCTCCGCAGGCGATGCTGTGGGGCCGGCCGCTAGTAGCGCGCTAGGGTATTCACGCAGGTGACCTCGCCTTGTTATCTCACATACCGTCCCCGGCGACCTCTAGGCTCTCACTCCGAGGGAGGTTGAGGCGGCACATCACATCGCTCGTTGCGCCCGACAAGTCTCTGGAGCCAAATATCTCGCCGCTTCAGCTCGATGACGCGGGGCCCCGCCCGACCGACGATCAGTAAGGCGAGTACGATCCCCACAGCGATGGATCCGATAATTAGGCTGAGTTCATGCATCGTGAGGCTCCGCAGCCTCACTACTCTCTCTTGGTTCTCAACTCTCGCAACCCGAACGGACGACCTAGGCCAGCGAGCCCATCCGACCCAATTAGCGGCACAGGTAGACCTGCATCTTGACTGGACGTGAGGCTAAGTGGCCTCACGGTGCGATAATCGCAGTTGCAGTCTCCGTGTATGACCGCGTGTTGAGGAGGCGCACATTCTGACGGCTAGCGCTCCACTTCAACCCGCATGCGAACAAACTCTGGCGCGACCCCTTCGATCTCAGCGATCTCATGACGTACTCGTTCAAGCAGGTCTTGCGTGCCGGGCTTGAGGTCGGCTGGCATGTGCTCCAATGAAGCCGTTAAGGTATAGCCGATGCTGCCCAATTGCGGATGAGGTCCGTTAGGAAAGGACAGGCCGTAAGTGTTGTCCCTTGACCATGCGACGCGGGCTGCCACGCAAACCGCTGCAGCTGGAATCTCAAGCTCAAAGGAGAATGGCATGGGTGCGGAGCCGGAAACGACTACCTGAGCACCAGTTTCGGAGAGATTGCGCACCGTGCAGTCAATGGTATGAGTTCTGTTGGCGAACAGAATGCGACCCTTCATGAGTGTGCGCTTACGAGGCTTCTGGCGCTGCTCCACTGCTTTCTTCTCCTTTCCCTACGTCGTTGCTGCACCTCTGCCGCAAGCGAATGCCGACTGTGCGTGATGGTTGTCTACCCTATTCGCCCTGGGCCAGAAACCTTGAGGGACGTCAGCCGAGCTGTCGCTGTGTCGCATACGCAAGTGTTGGAAAGCTCATATGCGCGTAATCGCAAGCGCCAATCGCAATCCGAGGCGTCAGTTCGAAGCATCTACACCGACGAGCAAGTGTAAGGCTCCAAGGGCAGTCGACCACAAAGGCGGTCGTTTATCGCGAAGTGGAGGGTTGCCCAGGGGAAACTGACAATGCCGGCTGCGCCTGTCGCCTCAACATTTGCATCTCCTGCCGGGCCAGTGCAAGCGCGCTCCGGCTTTGCTCCAAAGCCTCGATCAGGCTGGCGATCCCCTTCCGAGCGATGGCAAGCTCTTCCTCTATTTTCGTCTGATCAGAGCGAACGCTCCGGACCAGCGAGATCTCGCGATCCCGTTCCGTTGTGAGCCGCACCACCTCACGCTGCAGTTCAGTTTGGCGTTCCTTGTCGGAGAGAATACTCCATCCCAAGGCACCCCAACCTGCCAACGCTAGCACCAAGAAGACGCTGCTGACTGCCATATGGAAATGCAAGCCCTTGCCCCCTCCTCCAGCATCCTGAAGCGACCTGGGAGCGCGTAGTTTGCCGCGCGGCAGTTCATAGGGGGCAGCCTCCTTGGGTTCCTCATAGTACCCATGCCGCAAGACGGCACCCGAAGGGAGAGAATCGACATCTCGCGGTGGGGATTGCGGGACGCGAGCCGCGCCCTCAGTGGCTCCGACAAGGCGGTACACATAAGGCCTAGTATGATGTCGCGCCTGGTGGGTTAGGGCATTGAACAGTCTCACGCCCATGTTGGCTGCAAGACGAAGCAAGGACAGGAGCGAGGCTGGTGCATCCGACCTGCGAGTGCGCGACCGCCAAGCGGACTTCCCGGATCGCTGTGGTCTTTGGACCCCGTGACGCTTCATCACAGAAGGCGCCGCACTTCTGCTGCCAGCATGACAGTGCCCAGCTTGTAGGGCAGGTCTATCGAAACAAGCGCACGCGGGATTGGAGCAGCCTCGGGCGTGCAGTCTCCATGGCCAGATTCAACTTCAGCATCGCTGAATGTGCCTGGGCGATGCACGGCGGGAAACCTGTGATAGGAGCAGTCGTAAACCGCCCGACGCCCAAATGAACCGGCGTGGTATGCAATTGGCTCCTGCCCTGGCGTAACGATGGAGCTTAAGCCAATGAGGGCGAGTGCAGGGGTGACGCTGTAAAGGCAGGAGACCGCAACTACACAGAGAGCTAAGATCACGCGCATGAAATAAGACCCAACCGCACCCATGCTTCCATGAATAGAGTTAGGGTTCACTGCATGCAACCTGTTCTCCTGACGCAGAGAAGCACGTTACCGATGATGCAGCATTGCCGTCTGGCGCCGAACGCCCTCTCACACGAAGTGTAGTGACCCCATTCGGCCAGCTTTTACCCACGCCAAGGACGAGCCAGCAGGAGCGCGACAAATATTCCGAACGCCGTTGAGCACATCGTCAAGGTGAGATAACTGTTCATGGAGCCACCCAGGATTGGGCACCCAATCTGACGAAACTCACCAAGGAAGCTATAGAACGTCCGATAAATGGGGCCTTCTGTCGTCAACGCTATTCCTCTTGACGTCAGAGCGAAGCATCTCGTTCGGTTAAGCGTGTGATTGAGGCTTGGAGCCAATTATTTCGACGCGTCGCCTCTATAACAGATTACGTTCGCCAGCTCACTACGAGGAAAGCCGACAAGGCCCGACCAAAAGGGCGGCGACAGACTTAGACTGCTTGTAGGTGCGTTGGTATACCAATATCCTGAAGGCGTGCCGCGTTGAGCTGTTCGAGGCAGCACTGGCAAAAGAGCCGTTGAGGCTGCTGCAGTCAGGAGGGCTAGGATGCAACCCTTACAGTGGCAGCAACCATACCCACTATTTCGTCAAGGTTCTCGTGATGTTCATATAGCGCAGGTCGGCCTTCTCAAGAGCGGCTTCATGCACGCGCTTGCGGGCAGCTTGGATCTTGTGGCGAAGTCGCCGAATAAAATGAACGCCAAGCTCGATGGCGATGATGGCCACACTCATGGCTAAAGCGCCGCTCGCTGCCCAAAATACCGAGCGTGTCTCATCTGGGATATAGTAACAGCTGGTGTACCCCAATAAGTTACACCACCAGCCATACCACTCAATCATGGCGAGGCCCTCTGCCGAATGAACTTGGCCATCGTCGAGCCTAATCGCATCTGACGCCATTGGGCCACTTAGCTTAAGCACCCAGACCGATCTTCCTCAGTGTATAGCCAACAGATCGGCAATTTGGGCCAATGCATAACAAGCCCTGGCGATGCACTCTTTCGGGCTGCCATGGATTGGTGGCGATTGCCCGGTGACCGTTGTTCCCGCCTGGGCAAGGCGGAGAAGGTCCTTCTTCAACTGTCTTGCCAAGCTCAGCCTTGAGCCAGTGTAGATTGCCGCCACACCCTCGCTTGTGCTGCCCTCATGCATCTCTCGCTTTACTTTTTAATAAAATTTCGAGCTACAGACTCGCTTATGCGTCTTCAGTGGGAGGCCTGCGAGAGCAGCCCCATCTACGGACATTCTTGGCCGCCGTGCCAGGGTTCTGAATGACGTCTCGCGCTCTATCTTTTGGCATATGGATTGGTTCGGCCCTTCCAGCTAATTGGGTTAACTTAGCCTTAAGGTGTAAGGTTCGAGGGGCGTATGATAGATCGGCAGAAATGGCGCCTGCGCCTGAAGCGGTTCGCACGCGATGAGCAGGGCGTTACGGCCATTTATATCGGTCTCACCTCAACGGTGCTCATCGGAGGGCTCGCGTTAGCCTCTGAGAGCGGCTTCCTATATCAACAGCAGCGAAAGTTGCAGCACGCGGCAGACGTGGCTGCCTACGCGGCGGGAACTCGCAAGGCTGCTGGCGAAAATGCGGCAAAGCAGAAAACTGCCGCTTTGGGCGTCGTGCAGAAGTCAGATTTCAGCACGCTTACAACATCTAACATCATGTTAAACGACCCACCTACGAGCGGCTCCTACACCAGCCCTGGCACTGGAAAGTGGGCGATAGAGGTTACGCTTGAGAAAACCCAACCTCGTCTCCTGTCGTCAATCTTTGTGAACACGCCCTATACCTTGAGAGGTCGCGCCGTCGTGCTGTCGGAGGGGTCCGGTGGTACGGCATGTGTCCTGGGCTTAAACTCGACGAAAGTTGGCGCCGTAACAGTATCTGGCAATGGAACCGTTACACTCGACAAGTGCGAAGTCGCCTCGAACTCGGATGCCACGAACTCGTTCGACTTTGTCGGTGCCTCAGGCATTATGAAGGCAAGCTGCGCCCGTGCAGTTGGAACCGTTGACCCAGGTAAAACGGAAGTCAAAAAGGGAATTGAAACAAAACAGTTACAACTCGACTGCAAAAACCCACTCGAGAACGCGGCGGCTATTACCGACCCATACGCCAATAAATTTTCTGTTCCCAGTTATAACTGTAACGCTGGGTCAACAACTTACGTACATTGCGGCGGATGGACCCCGACGGGAACTATCCCATCTGGTGTTCACGTGATTAGCGGGGGGAAATTTAAGATCAACTCCAACGCGTTGGTGTCGGGAAGCGGCGTGACGTTCGTCTTAGTGGACGGAGCTGAAGTCGAATTCAATGGTACTGCGACCATCAATCTGACTGCGCCAACAGCCGACAATGATCCCTATAAGGGTTTGCTCTTCTGGGCGCCGAACGGGCAAACACAAACGCATGTATTAAATGGTAACAACGCGTCAAAATTTAATGGGGCAATTTATGCGCCAAGCGGTAAGTTGCACTGGAACGGGAACGGTGGCGAGACAGGCTGCCCACAGCTTGTTGCTGATACAATTGAGTTTCAAGGCTCGAATAATACGTACATCAAGATAGATGGGAGCTGCGCGAATAACGGCACGACCCCTATCTATACAGGCTCCAAACTAAGTTTAGTAGAATAGAATTAGCAAGACTCCAGCGAGATGCCCAACTCGCTCGGGTGGCGCTGGCAAACTTTGAGCTCGCAAGAGGATTTGAATGCGATAAAGCTCGCTCCAAGCTGTCCAGCGACTAACCACCTTACCTGAAGTTTAAAAGCTTCCGTAGGCAGCAGGTGAAATTACGGTGCTAGGCTAGCACGAGGGCAGACTACGGGGTCGGTAACGTTAAACCCGCCAGACTGTTGCACCCAAGCCACGCTGAGTTAGGTTAGGCTCGCCGGAATCAAATAGCTGTGGACCCGAATGGGCCGGGGTGGGGCATGGAAAAGATGAGTCGCGACAAGCGCTTGCCGTTGGCTGCCAAGGCCCTAACCGCTACACTGCTTCTATCGCTGGGCAATCCAGCGCTTTCGGGGCTCGCGGCTGAGCCGGTCGTTGGCCCTATTACACGCTCGGCCAGTGAGGCCAAGCTTACCTCGGTTGTCGTTACAGTAGACAAGTCTCGCACCCAGCGCATCAGCTTTCCGTTTCAGGACGTGATCATCGGCCAGCCGGACGTAGCTGAGGTCATCCCGATTAGCGAGCAGACGCTCTACATCTTGGGGAAGCGCATCGGAACAACGAATGTCTCTCTGTATAATGCTGAGAAGCAACTTGTTGGTGTTATCGATCTTCGAGTTAACCAGCAGACGGTAGAAGGCTTTGCGCCGGAAGCAACGGTCGTTGAACGTGTTGTTTCTGCTCAGCCAACGGCAACTGTCAATAATATGAAGGTTTCAGCACCGCAGCAAGTCATGCTAAAAGTGCGCATTGCAGAAATTCAAAGAACGGCTGCGCGGCAGCTTGGCGTTCAATACGATTTTAGTTCAGGAGCCACGAATGTAGGAGTAGGGCGAGGGACCGCAAGCCCGCCGTATGTATCTGCTGGGTTTACCCTTGGCGATGTCAACGTTCAGTTGCAAGCATTGGAGTCAAAGAACCTAGCGCGGAACTTGGCTGAGCCTAACCTCGTGGCGATGTCAGGAGAGACCGCCAGTTTTCTGGCAGGCGGCGAGTTCCCAATACAAGTCAGAACTGATGAGGGCTTTGGGATCGAGTACAAGCCCTTTGGTGTGACGCTTCAGTTCACCCCCACGGTATTGGAGCAGGGCCGCATTCATCTGCGGGTCCAGCCTTCCGTGAGTGACGTAACGGGCTTCGCCCCAAATGGTTTGCCAATCTTTACGTCCCGTGGCGCTTCAACCAGCATCGAGTTGCGGGATGGTCAAAGCTTTGCGCTTGCCGGCATGTTACAGGCCAACTCTACCCGCAACGCAGATCAGGTCCCGTGGATCGGCTCCGTCCCTATAATCGGGGCACTCTTCCGCAGCCAAGAATTTCAGAACAATGAGACAGAGCTTGTCGTGATCGTCACACCTCACCTCGTGAAGCCTGCTAAACCTGGTCAGAACTTGAGGATCCCGCAAGACAACACGGTGCCTGCCAACGACGCGGATCAGTTTTTGGCAGGGGACCTTGAGATTAAAAAGCGGCCGTTCGGCAACGGTCAGCAGCCAGCTGGCTTCCCCACTAGGGGACAGTTCGGCCATATTTTGCACCCACGGCCGCCAGTCGTGAAGGTGCCTGTCGCGGGCCCCGCGCCGGCTACGCCTGCTCCTGTCGCTCCCGTTGGGGTAGCAGTAGGCGCTCAACCTGTTACGCTTAAGAAGACGGCCCCTGCTGTTGCGAAGCAGTGAGATTTCAGGTTTTAGCTATCGTGTGGGGGCGCCCACGTTCCCTCTTTTCTCTTCCTGCCGGCGTCTTGCAGGCGCACGCGTTTGCCCCGTGGAGCTGCGAATATCGGGTCAGGGGCATGAGTCGGCTGCTAAGAGCGAATGGGCGCCAGCCATTGATCGGCTGAGGACAATGCCTCGCTTTAGGGCTAGCCCTCCCACAGTATTTGAGCCGCCCCCTTCAGGGCAGTTATCCTATACAAGAGCAATCAGTCCCACTGCGAAGGCGTTGACTTGGAGGCATTGAGGGTGGGCGAACAGGAGAAGAGGCAGTTCACCACTTGAAGCTGTGCCGCTGCATCGCTGCGCGTTATGAGAAGCGGGCTCACAACTTTCTTATTATGCTCCGCACCCCCGTTATTACCCTTTGCCTTGGGCACGTTGCAGCGGCTCCGTCGTTTGACCAACTCAGTACATCAAGAGGCCACCCGTGCCCGTTGCCCTTCAGACCACAGGCTTGAGCAAGAGCTTCGGTCGGCCTGCTGTTTCCAACCTTGATCTAAGGGTCCTCGCGGGCGAGTTCTACGTCATCTTGGGCCCCAACGGCGCCGGCAAGACAACGACCCTGCGCATGGTCGCTGGCCTCCTGAAGCCTGATGCTGGCGCGATCTCTGTCTTCGGGGTCGATGCTCTCACGGATCCTCTTACCGCCAAGCAGATCATGGCCTGGGTTCCGGACGAGCCCATGATCTACGACAAGCTCACGCCTCTCGAGTACCTCGCGTTTGTGTCGGGCCTGTGGGGTGTCGATACCCATGAGGCTGAGACCCGAGCTCATGATCTCGTGCAGGTGCTTGGGCTTGGTCGCCACGTCCACGAGCGGTGCGAAGGCTTCTCGAAGGGCATGCGCCAGAAGGTGGCCCTTGCTGGCGCGCTCGTTCATGATCCCAAGCTCATCATTCTCGATGAGCCGCTCACTGGCCTCGATGCTGCGGCTGCACGTCAGGTCAAGGACCTCCTCATGCAGCGGGTGCAATCCGGGCGAACAGTTGTCATGACTACCCACATCTTGGAGGTTGCTGAGCGCCTTGCAGAGCGGATCGGTATCATCGCTGGCGGTCATCTGATTGCCGAGGGAAATCTCGACGAACTCCGCGCGCAGGCCGACCAACGTGGCAAGGGCTTAGAAGATGTATTCCTGAGCCTCGTGGCCCCAGCCGCTGATCCGATCTGAGCGATGACCATCCTCATCCGTTTAGTTCAACATGAGCTGCGCCTCGCATGGCGCGACTGGATTGGGATGCTCACGGCTGGCAAGCCGAAGCGGGCGCGTTGGGCTCTTGTAGGTCTGCTCATCGTTGCCGTGCTGATGCACCTAGTGGCTTTCACTTTGATCGCTCCCTTTGCCGAGTTTAGCCTGGCTGAGAAACACACCCTCGTCACTATCGCTGTGGGTGCGGTACTGTCGTGGTGCTTGATGCTCTCGCAGGCTCTGGAGTTGGTCACGAGAGTCCTCTACGCCAGAGGCGACCTTGCCCTCCTCGTGTCATCCCCGGCTCCAGCTCATACGATCTTCGCGATCCGGATCGTCGCTGTCGCAATGTCGGTCTCGGGCATGGCGCTGCTGCTTGCAGCTCCCTTCATCAACGTGCTTGCGGCATCACAAGGTCTGTACTGGCTGAGCGCTTACAGCGTCGTTCTGTTTATGGGCATGGGGGCAACCGCTGCCGCGGTTGCCATGGCGGCGGGGCTCTTCCGAACTGTGGGCCCCAAACGGACCCGTTTGCTCTCGCAGATTGCTTCAGCCGTGATAGGCGCGGCTTTCGTGATCGGCATCCAAGTCGCTGCCATCCTCTCCTATGGGACGCTTGCTCAAGCTGATCTGTTCCAATCTGAGGCCTTGATCGCCCAGGCACCGGAAAAAGACAGCATCCTATGGTGGCCGGCGCGGGCCGCTGCCGGGGAGCTGCTTCCCCTCGCGGCCACAGGTGCAGCGGCCACTCTCCTGCTGAGCGCCACCATTGCTATTCTCGGACAGTCATTTGGAACCTACGCCCTGGCGTCCGCTGGTGTAGATCATGGTCCAGCGAAGGTCCGCACGGCCTGCTCGGTGTTTAGGCATAGGTCCGCCAGAGCCGTTCTACGCCGCAAGGAGTGGACCCTGTTGCTGAGAGATCCGTGGCTGACATCGCAGACCTTGATGCAGCTTCTTTACCTGATCCCCCCTGCCCTGCTGCTGTGGAAGAGCTACGGACAAGGAGATACTCTGCTCGTTCTCATCCCCGTCCTGGTCATGGCGGCGGGGCAACTGGCTGGTGGTCTCGCCTGGCTCGCGGTTTCAGGCGAGGACGCCCCTGAGCTTGTCGCCACGGCTCCGGTTGCTTCAGCGCTAATTGTGGTCGCGAAGGTTGAGGCCGTATTGGGAGCAGTCAGCCTTGTGTTCGCACCTCTCGTCCTTGCGCTGGCGGCCGCAGCGCCCAGTCACGCCGGAGTCGCTGCAATTGGGATCATCGCGTCGGCAGGCTCAGCGACGCTGATCCAGCTCTGGTTCCGAGCTCAGGCGAAGCGACGACACTTCAGGAGCCGCCAGACCTCCTCACGTCTAGCCACGTTCGCGGAAGCCTTTTCCTCCATTGGCTGGGCTTCGGCCTTTGCACTCGCTGCGCTGAACCCTTGGCTGGGACTTCTTGCCAGCACCCTGCCCCTAATTGTGCTCGCCATTGCGTGGCTCGCCAAGCCAGAGATCCGGCATGCTCAGTTCCCGCGGCGCTAGAGCCCCAACAAGACGGCTTTCGACACCTGATGGCAACCGCGTCTCGATTTGTTCAGGGATGATCCCTGGTAGCGCCGGCGACCGCACCCTCGTCTCAGTTTGACACTGCTGGCTTGATCGTAGCTATGCAATCTGGAGGCAAGTTTTCGGCCGAGACCTTAAGTCGGCACAGCGTCAACACTGCTATTATTCCACGACCTCTAGCTTGAAGTGTATAGTGACTGTTATCTCTCAAACCATCGACAGTATGCAGTTTCTCTTATAGTTGATCTCATGAATTTGCCACGCACGTCATCCAAGGTGGCCTAGACTACTAGGCCAGCCTGACATCCTCACCAGTTTATATCAAGGTCCTCTCGGACGAGCAGGCTCTTACACATGAACCACAGCATCCCTGCGAAAATGGCAGCGCATGGCAAGCTGCGCATCTTCATTGTCGATGGTGAACCGCATATCCAGCACCTGATCCGCACAACCGTGCAGAAGGAGGACCGTGAGATCCATGCCTTCAGCGAAGTGGCAACCCGGGCCGCTTGAGCTTAAGAATACAGCGATGGTGTTGCGCCCAAATGATACGCTAGCTGGCCGTTTCAGCGGCCGCGCAAGCACCGCCCTGAGTAAAATCGCCGTTGCCGGCGGTGTTGCCGCGGCGTTCGTAGTCTTGGGACTGCTTGCGCTCTGGTTTGCAAGACAGGCAGGTTTGGCAAAGCAGGCTGAGTGGGCGCTTGCTCTTACGCCCATGCTGGCTCTATCCGTTTTAAGCGCTGTGCTAATTGGCCTGAGCAGACGCTATGCGCGCGCCGAGATAGCGGTTCGTGTGGGTGAGGCCCAGTACCGCTTGCTGGCTGACAATGCAATCGACATGATCGTCCAAGCTGATCTAGGCTCAGGACTCATTGATTGAGGTAGAAGGTGACGGCTGCTGCGATGCAGATGGCTGAGAAGAAGGTGTGGGCGCAGCGGTCGTAGCGGGTAGCGACACGCCGCCAGTCCTTCAGGCG
>JAESFT010000598.1_pt1 | contig 18410 bp, 27 predicted proteins | sample 9269451 | NCBI WGS metagenome assembly JAESFT01 (sample SAMN14502557, study PRJNA617106) | algae metagenome | isolation source: Scytonema hyalinum WJT4-NPBG1 and co-occurring heterotrophs from well... | place: USA: Mojave Desert, Joshua Tree National Park, California | collected 2006-05-25
CAGAAGCGCCGACGTGAGTGGCGGAGACCAGTGAGGTCCAGCCGGTGTCGCCGATTTCCCGGCTGGTGGCGACAGTGTTCACGACAGGCGCATTGATCGCGCCCGCCAGAATGTCCACGGTTCCGATCTGAACCGGCACATTGAAGGTGAAGACGCCGCCTGTGTAGTTGAAGACGTTCTGAGCGGTACCGCTGTCGGTCAGCTTGAAGTCATTCGCCGTGAAGGCAATCGAGGCGCCGCCACCGCTGTCGGCCAAGACTTCCATGCCAGCATAGGCATTACCCGCCGTGAGATAGAGCCCATAAGCCGCCGTGGCGCCGCTCGGTGCCGCTTTGGCCGCAAAGAAGATCTGGCCCTGTGCTGTGGCATTCCCGACGCTGGCCTGAACTGTGTCAATTCTCAAGGCGAGCGCCTGATCGGCAGAAACCCGCGCCTGCTGTTCGGTGGTGACGGCTGCCGAGGCATTATCCGCAGTGGCCTTCACGCTGTCGATGCGCTGATCTGTCTTGACGATGTTAGACCGAAACCAGTTCGTCTGAAATAGCTCCCAATCAATGAGATGGCTTGTCGGCAGGCCGTCCGCCTTCACCCGCGCCACATTGGCCGGCAAAGCAGGCGGCTGCGTGTCGAGCAGCGGTTGAATATCCTGTGCGGCCATCAGGCGGCTCTCACCTGTGGATCGGGGACCGATGCCCCCATGAAGGAGAAATCGCCCTCAGAGGACGACGAATAGCAGACCCTGAGTCCGTGCTGCGTCGACAGCCCGATGCGGTTCACGCGCACAGGATGCCGGTCTGCCGTGTCGAGAGCCCGCTCAATCGGGGTTGCCCAGGTCTTTCCGCCATCATGGGACCATGAGACGGAGATCTGAACGCCGTCGGCCTCGGTGAAGTCACCGAAGACGCCCGGGATCGCCACGCGCTGCGGATAATCCTTCAGAGGTGCGCTCTCGATCGTCCATGTGACGGGCTGGCCGAGTTCGGTGCGCTGGGTGTCCGAGACGGTCAGGAGATTGCCCGACAGCCGGTCCCCGACTACCCATTTGCCGGCGCTCTTGACCGAGCGGGAGCCGCGCCAGCGGTTCGTGCCGGTGCTCGCCCGCTCATGCCAGAGCCCTGTGGTGACGTTGTATTCCCAAGTGCCCTGATCGGACGAGAGCGACCAGAAGGCGTTACCCTTGGCCGTGTAGACGCAGGCCTCAAGGGTCGCGACTGTGGAGCGCGCTATGAAGGCCTCAACATCAGGCGTGGACACCTTCGGAGCATCGAAGCCCCGCAGAGCCCTTACTGTGCCGTCATGAGCCACGAAGAACGGCTCCCGGTCCCATCCTACCTCAAAGCCCGCAACCGCCATGGGAGCGAGCAGGCCGACAGGAATGACCGATGTCATGCGAACGAGCGGGAATGGGCTGGCGCCCACGTTCTTCCAAGGCTCAATCGTCTCCGTCCCGCAGGCATAATAGGTGCCGGCATAGACAAAGCCCCTCACCAGACCATCAGGCTTTGCCTCTGCCGTGGCGAAGGAAAGCGGATTGACGGCCGTTGAATTCAGCTCCGAAGCAAAGATCCGGCCATCGGCTACCGTGAAGACCAAAAAGCCATCGAGAAAATCGACACTGTTGACGGTCGCCGGAAGGTCCGCATCCGGATAGGCTGAAATTGCGGTCGAGGACAGGAGAAAGGCCCCTCCGGTGGAGCGCACGGCCACCACGTCCGGGGTAGAGGCTCCGCTCGTGACCCGGTTGTTACGGGCGATTGTCACGCCATCTGTCCCCGTAAGGGTGCCGGTCAGGGTCGTGACTGTCGTTCCATTGACCCGCACGGCGGTATTCGCAAATACGCCATAGATCACGCCGTTCACGTCGGCGAGCCCACGGGGCCCGCTCTTGCCTGTGTCGACAAGCCCCATCAGCCCGGGCGTGCGGCGAATGTACTGCGCGTCGCCAGCCTCTTCATAATAGGCGTTGATGAGGCGCCCTTCCCCTTCACCGGGACGAAGGCCAGGCGTGGAGGATTTGGGAAAACTGACGGGCGCCATCTAAAAATACTCAGCCTTCACCGGCTCATCGGTCCATGTATCGCGGTTCAGCCGGCGCAGAACTTGGTTGGCAACTTCCTTGGTGGAGGCGTCGACAGCCGGGAGCCCGAAGCGGGAAGCCACCTCAAGGGCAAGGCGCTCGGCAAGCGGCAGGAAGAAAGCATCCTCGATCTGGTCGCTGTCGCCAATGTAGACCGAACCCTCAAGCCCGAGTTGCGCGACAAGCGGATCGATGCGGTCCTCCACATAGGTCACATCCTCAGGATTGAGCTGTTGCCCCATCTGCAGGACGCCAAGGGCCTCTTCAGCCAGTTCCGTGCGTGTCTTAGGCATGTGTCCGCCCCTGAGAGAGGAAGGCGGGGCTCACGGGCCCCGCCCCTGTTGTTATTCGCCTTCGCCAGCGGCGCGGGCGTCAGCGATGGCCTGAGCTTGGACGCGGGCACGCTCGGCTGCATCGGCATCGGCGTCAGCCTCATCGGCCTTGGCGCGTGCGGCTGCGGCCTTCTTGGCGCGGGTGTCGATCATCTTGCCGAGCTTCTCGTCCTCTTTGGCACGCTCCTGGCTTGCCGCCGTGGTGCGTGACTTGGAAGATTGGAACTCCGGATGGTTCTTCAGTTTCTCGATCTGGCGCTCATCGGTGATCTCAACGGAGTCACCGGCTTCAACGACCTTGCCGAAGATGGTCGTCACTTCGGTTTCGCCGTCAGTCGGGTTGTAGGTGAATTTCATGGGTGCTGTTCCTTCTCAGAGCCCCCGAAAAAGGAAGAGGGAGCCGTTAAGCCCCCTCTTGGTTCATCAGTTGGCCGGGAAAGGAATTCCCTCGTGCTCGCGCTTGTTGACGAAGGTCAGCGTCACGATGGCCTTGCCGGTGGTGACGCCCGTGCCCGTGAGCTTGGCGTACACAACCGTGTTGGCGGCCAGCGGATGGCCGGTCAGGGCGCCTGACAGGTTGCCCTTGAAGCCGGTCGCTTCAACAGCCGTTCCGGCAGCGGCGGCAAAACCGTCGTCATCGGCAGTCGTTCCGACCACAAGGGCCGGGGTTGTGCCGTTGAAGGCGGTCTGCACGGTGACGTGCGCATAAAGCGGGACAGCGCCCGCCTCGAGAGCGCCGATCGGCAGACCGTTGCCGGTCGTCAGGGCCGCCACGTTGGCTACAACGGTGCGGCGGATGTGCCCAACCCCGACATCTTCGGGATGGCGCACGGCATTCGTCCAATAGTCACCCATTGGGGACTCCATTCATTTCGAGGAAAGGAAGCCGCCCGCTAGATCAGGCCAGCGGGCGAGAGGGATCAATCGCCCACCGCGGAGAAGAAGCCGGTCACAACACCGCGCTGCTTGCCGTAGACGGTCGGATCGCCGGTGCCATCGTTGAAGGCGTGGGAATATCCGAGCTTCTTCATGCCCCATTTGCCGATCATGCCCAGGCCGGTGACCTGATCGTAATCGTCCGTCTGCTCGCGGGACTTGTAGCGGGACTTGATGGCCCAGCCGATGGCTTCCTGACCGACGAGATAGACCGGCGAAATCGGAATGCCGCCGTTGCCGATGCCCTCATAGATGGGCATGTCGTCCACCTCGTGGATGATTACGCCATCCCATTCACGGTCGCCGCCGAGGAACAGGCCCTCGTTGCGCTCAATCACAGACACCTTGGCCTGCACATCCTCCGAGTCCTTGACGAAATCGCGGAAGACGAAGGGATGGGCGAAGGCCACGAAGTAGCGGCGATTGGAACGCGTCTCGACCCGGATCGGGGTGATGCGCGGGCTCGCCGTCAGGGCCATGCGCTTGAGCATGGACACCGCCGAGCGGGTCAGTTTGTCGTTCGTGCTGTCCACGTTGCCGGCCGCAGTCGCGAAGGTCGTGGAGTAGTTCGAACGGGAGGCACCGAACAGCACGCGGTCGGGGTTGTTCGTAACCCAGGTGTTCTTTTCCGCAGCCGTGGAGGTGAGGAAAGGAACATCGAGGTTGCTGCCGACATCTCCGAGGCGGTCGATGGTTTCCCACTTCACGTCCTCGTCGGCCCAGGTGCGCAGAGCGGCCCGGGAGGCCTTCCGGAGGTCGATTGCAGCGAGGTCCTCGTCCATCTCGTGCATGGAGATGCCCTTCTTGCGCATGCGCCAGAAGACCTTATCCCCATACTCGCCAAGCACATCCTCGTGGCCCCGCAGCGGCTGGCGGTCGAAGATCGTGCCACGCTTCAGGTTGGTGATGAACTCGAAGGTAATGCCGTTGCCCCGCTTGGAGGCAAAGTCTTCCTTCATGACGATGACGTTATTCGAGTCCGTGCCGGCATAAGCCGCCATCGGGTTGGTCTGGTAGAATTCTACCGAGAACTGATCGTCCCAAATCTGGGGCGACAAGTTCGAGTTAACGCGGGTCTCAGCCATGGGCTAACTACCTTTTCATGATCTCGGAGAGAGGTTGCGGCCCTGTCCATTGCGGCGTCGTTCTGGGGCCTGCATTGCGCTGGCTGGCGAACGAGGTCGGCATGGCTTGAGGGGCCGTGGCGGGTTGCTGTTGCTGGGCTGCTTGAGGGGTCTGGCCAGGCTGGATGCCAAGTTCAGACATGATCTGAGCGCGAAGCTCTGCCTCAAGTTTGGACCGCTGAGCCTCGGGGCGGTTTTCGTACCATTCGACGGCGGCATGGTAGCGGTTCGGGCTATTCACCACCGCGTAGTAATCGCGTGGATCCAGCTCACGGCTTTGCACTGCGGCCAGGAACGCCTGCTCGGCCTCATTCACCTTGTCAGGCGTATGGCGGCTTTCTGCGACCAAGCGGGCATTGAACATCAGTGCTTGCTGCACCGGGTCCAAGGCCTTTTGGACTTGCGTTCCCACGAAGGCACCTGGGTCGTCCCAGATTTCAACGGGCGGCTGTTCCTGCTGAGGGGTCTGCTGAGGACGCTGCTGAGCCTGGAAGGCCTGAATGAAGCCCTCGAACCGCTCTTGCATCGCCTCAAGGCGGCGCTCGAACTGCTCGACGGTCTCCTTGTACTTCCGGCCCTTGCCGCGCTCCGCATCCAGGGCTTTGCGCAGTCCCGTGACGGGATCTGCATCGTCGTCTGGATTGGGGTTGGCGTTCGGGTCGGGGTTCTGCGGCTCCTGCTGCTGCGGCGGGGCCTGTTGGGGCTCGGCGGCAGGCGGCGTTTGCTCGTGCGTCGTCGTCGGCTCGGCTTCGGGCAAAGACCCGCGACCGGCCATGATCTCCTCAAGATCAGCCATGAATTTGCTCTCTGTTGTGCGTGTGTCGTCACGGAAGCCCGTTAAACGGCCGGCTACGCCAATGCCCGATTACCCTCGGCACCAGGGATCTCGTTAGAAGGCGGGCGGATAGCCACCCGGCACCATGCCCATGAGCGGCTGCGAGGCTCTCACCTCTGCCTCTGCCGCCTGGGCTTCGTTCTTGCGGGCCGTGGACAGCTTTTGAGCTGTATCGGCCTGCTTGTTCTCTATCTCGGTCTGAGCGGCTGCCTGACGGACGGGCGCCTCTTGCTCTGCCTGCTGGGCATTCAACTCCTGGCGCTCTCTGATCGCCTCGAGCATCTTGTCCTTGTTCCGGAGGCCGGGGAATGCCTCAATGATGGCAGCAAATGGGATCTCGTCCATCCGATCCATCTGCTTCAGAGTGACGAGCTTCTCGAACTGCTCGTCAAGCATCGTGCCCATATCCGGAGCGTCATCGATGAAGATATCGACATCCACCTCGGAAATGACGTTCTGCAGGATCGGCTGCCCTGTCATGGGGTCAATGGCCGGCTGCATGAGCGGTTGCCCGTCTGGGCCGATCGCCGGCTGCTGTCCGATCTGGCCACCAAGCCAAACGTTCTGCATCACGGGGACCATCTGAGGCGTATTGAGGCCAACCCATCTCAGGTTCTTCTCATCGTCCGTCACGCGGACCCAGGTCTCGCCCGTCCAGAACTGCCGAATAGCGTTCCACATCTTGCGATAGGCGCGATGGTCCATGTCGCGCAGGTTGTCCGTCAGAGGACCAAGGGCAATCGCTCCGCCCTGCTGATTGGCGAGCACTGCACGACCGGAAGCCGATTGAGGCCCCTTGCCCTGCATGGCGGCATTCGGGCCCATGTTCTGAAACACGCCCATGACATGCGACAGGAGCTCACTATGGCCCTGCGCCATGTCATTCGTCGGGATGATGCCGAAGTCCTTGCCGAACTCCGCCAGGCCCTCAAGCTGAACGTGACCATCCGGCCGGTTCAGGTTGCGCTTCAGGTCCCGAACGTCACCGGAACCCAGCGCATTGCTGTTCCCGTAGGTCTGGCGGGTCGTGTAGTGATGGAGAGCCTTGGAACGACGCTTGTTGATCTCGTCCTGCGGGTCGATCATGTCGCGAACAACGCCATAGCGGTTGTTGTCGCGGTCGACATAAGCCGAGGTCCACTCGTAGGCATGGACGCGCCGGCCGTCCTCATCGAGCCAGGGGGACGGGCCACCCTTCAGAATGCCGCCCTTGGTGAACTCCCAATATTCCCATTCGCCAGTCTCATCGGAGAGCCGATACATCTGGACGATGCGCACGCGCTGCCGCTTGCCCATCTGGACCCAGGTCGTCAGCTTCGGCTTGTCGTCATAGGTGCCGCCGACTGCGGCGCCCTGTATGGTCTCGTCGAAGACCTGGCCCGCGGCCTCTCCATAGAGGCGAACGGCCTCAGAGCGGTCCATCCAAAGGACCATGCCGAGATACTGCGCATCCGAGAAGTCGTCTTCCGAGCAGAAGGGATCCCAGAACATCCGGTCCCATGGGCAACGGCGCCCGAGGATCCGGATGGACGGAGCGCCCTGAACCTTGCGGGGAGCCTCCTCGATCGAAAGCTCGATGCCACCCCAGCCTGCCGTCAGAATGTCCTTCCAGACACGGGAGCGGGTCTGGTCGTACCGATTATCCTCGACCACGAACTTGAGAGCGTCACCGACAGCAGCGGCGTCCTGCTCGTGCATGCGCGTGCGAGGCAGGGCCCGCGGCTTGGTGCGTTGCGTCCGCTCCAGACCGAGCATGAAGTCGATCTTGGTCCGGATCATGTTCAGGGTGACGGGCGGCTGCCCGCGCTTGCGGAGAGCTTTGAACTCCTCTTCGGTCAGCTGCTTGTTGTCGTAATAGTCGATGTCCCGCTCGGCCTTCTCCCGATTGGCCCGAGAGGCATCCTCTGCGGCCTCGAAATCCTCCACCAGACGGGCATGGAACGCCTTGTCGATCACGGGAGGCTCGGGCTCTGCCACCACGGCAGGGGCGACCAGCGACGCGGCGAACGTGCCCGCTGCCTGCTTCAGGTCAGGACGGGGCGTTTGAAGCGCATATTGCGGAGGCGCTGCTGTGACCGGACCATAAACCATTAGCGAACCCATCCACGGCCGAGAAGCGCTCGACCCAGCCCAATGTGGCGAACGGCGTACTTCCAGCTTTTCAGGCTCAGATTGATCGGGGAGCGGAGGACATAGCGCCCAACAATCACCAAAGCGCCGCCCATATCGGCCGTGCATACGATGTAACGGCTATAGCGCCTGATTGCTCGGCGGAGCTTCATGCTACCTTCCAATCAAGTTCGTCGTCGTTCTCACGCTCTTCAAACCAGTCGCGAGAATTGCTGCGGGTCTTTGGCTTCTCTTGAGGGGGAACCCACGGGCGGGACATGCAGGCGTAGCGCGCCTCGTCCGCAATGTGGTCCTCTGCGCTCGTGTCGATGTCTTCCATGCGCCGCGGGTCGTGCGGCAGGCTGGGAACCGTCCGGATGAACTCTTTGCAGGTCTCGAACACGTAGAGCATCGGGACGCCGCCCTGCCCTTTCAGGCGCTGGCGCATTTCATCCCAGCCGCCCATGGCTCCATTACCTGAGACTCGCTTGTTATCGGCCGGCCGGAAGATGACCTTGTTTCGGGCGAAGATCTCGGCTCGGGATGGGCCGCCGTCCTCCGCGAAGATGGCAGGGTCGGCTACCGAGTAGGTGATCTTGTCGCCGGCATCCCGTTCGATGATGCCCCGTGCTACCTCTTCGGTCGTGAGTTTCAGGCCCTTGCCAGGCGCCGAGGCTCCATACCATTCGCGATACCGGATCAGCGCGCCGCGAGGAATGCCCTTGTGGTCATCACCAGCAATCGCCCACCACCCCACACTAAACGGAGCAGCAGAACCCCAATCGAAAGAGCGGAAGCGAACCCAATCCTGAGGGATTGCAAACGGGCTGATGACATGCTTTGCACTCTGCCAGCAGTCGAAGAAGGCGCCCTCGACAACATTCCAGTCACCCTCAAGCCAGGCCTTCACCAGAGCCGCGGATCCAGCCTTGAACAGGTTCGCCACGTAGCGCGGATCGTTGTTCAGGAGCTGGGGATTGTCCGTCAGCTTTGCCGGGATGAAGACTCGGGAGCTCTGTATCTCCTCCCCGGTGAAGGGGTTAACGAAGGTCTCTTTGACGATGTTGTAAGGCCCAGCATCGATGTGCCGTGACTTGACCCACGTATGACCGGGACCACCGGGATTGCAGGTGGCCCGGAAGCCTGTGGGAACGCCGGCAGCGGAGCGCAGAGTGGCCTTGAGCTTGTCGAGCGGCCCAGGATCGGGGAATTGCGTCAGCTCCTCAACATAGACTCGCGTATAGTCGTGACCTTGATAGTTGTCGGCGTCGGCATCCCGCTCGAGATACCGGAAATACAGGATGGCGCCATTCGGCCAGACGAACCGGCTCTTCTGCTCCTGCCAGACAGCCCCGAGAGGCGTGTAGATCCGCTTGGCCCGCTCGATCGTCGGCCCGAGGGCAATCAGGGTACGGCGAACAAAGAGCCCCTTGGCGTTCTGCCCATAGCGCTTGGCGTGGATGGCCCATTCACCGAGAGCCGCGTCTGTCTTCCCTCCACCACGAGCCCCGCCATAGACAACCTCAAAGACCGGACAGCGGACAAAGGCGGCTTGAGGGCCAGCCTGAGGGCGCCAGACAATCTCAGTGCGGGGTTGGGTGCTCGGCAGCCCATTCCTCTTCTGAGAGGGGCTCGTCTGTAACATCATGGTTGATGTTCACGTTCTCTGTGCGCTCGACGAACATGCCCAGGTGCTTGCCGATATCGACAAGGGCGGCCCGTTTGTCTGCTAGCTTGAATTTGACCCGGCGAACGTCTCTCGCGTCCTCGCCCCGGCCATCCTTGAAATCTTCGACCGTTACCTCTTGGAGGGCAGCCGCCTGATCCCGGCTCAGTGCCGAGAAGTCGAGATAGGGGTCTCCATCAGGACCGGCTCTCATGTAGTCCAGCATGTTGCTGAAGCCGATCTTGGCGAGTTCCCGAAGAACCTTCTCTACCGAGATCTCAGCCCTTTCAGCGCCCTTGGACTGAAGTTCAGCCACCCTCTCCTGAATGTTGACATTTGTTGACAGGCGAGAGGCAGCGGTTCTGTCGCCCTTATAACCCGCAAGGGCATAAGCCTCAGTGGCTGTCTTACCCTTGGCGAGTTCTTGAGCGAAGATCTCGTGACGGTTGTTAGCGAGAGCGGGCATTGCCTAAATACCCCTGCCGATCAAACTCCCCACCGGGTTTATAATCGCCGGTACGAGTGAGGCGCTCCCAAGCCCATGAGAAATCTATGCGGGCGTTTGTATAATGCCCTGTGAAGATATGGCGAACGCCCTTGGCAACATGCTGAAGGACCGAACGCTTTGCCGCCCTCTCTTCGCCCTTGGTGGCGCAGTCGAAGCAGAACCCCATACGAAGCTCTTCGGGCTCGCCACAGCAGGCGCAGTGATGATCAGCCATTGCCTTCTCGTTTCTTCCTATGGGCTCGCTTGGCAGCGGTGGCCCTCATGTCTCTTGTGGCTCGAAATTCGACTTGGCCTTTGACGATCCGGAACTGCATTCGGTGGATCAAGTCACAGGAACAGCAGGCCAGCTTGAAGCCCTTGTGATCGGGGGCTAGCCAATCGGTCCAGCCGTCAGGGCCTTCCTTCAGGATGGGATAGCGGCTCATGCGAGCAACAGTTCCCGGCGCATGGCGTCCTGGCTATCGAGATGGAGCATGAACACCTGCCTCTTGCGCATCTCGGAGAGTTGGAGCTCGGTCTTCAGTTCTCTCAACGGCATGGTGAGAAAGCGGCGGAGGATGTCCATGGAGGCCCTACGGAGTGAGAACCCAGATAAAGAAGGCGATCGATCCAACAGCAAGGAGGATAGCCAGGGCAAGGCCTGTACGCTCAGACATGGCTACCTCAGAAGGCCTTGCTTCTCTGCCCATTCCTGTTCGACGTAGACGTTAGGCCGGATCTCGACCATGAGGCAGCCGTCATCGTCTCGGGTGTATGTCTTGCGGGATTTGGGCATGGAGGCATGAAAAAGCCGCCTCGGATCTAACCGGGCGGCGAAGGGCTCTAAAGTTGAGCCTCAGAATACCTTACGGACGGCGGGTGAGTTACTATATTTCACTCATCCACCGTCCTTGTGTTGATATAACTACCGTGAAAGGCCTTCGGTTTCAAGAGTCTAGCAGGGTTATCCCCGGTCTAATCCCGGCGCATTGGCATAGACATACCCCGAGCGATCAGGGTTCCAGCCATCCGGCTGATGCCGTCTCCACACGGGGCGCAGCCATGCGCGCTCCAACGTAAGGAGCGTCACGGGCCGCCAAGCGAACCATCTTTCCCAGGATTTCGTAGATCTCATTCCGCTGCTTCCAACCTCTGGACTTCCGCTGCTGCCATCTTAGCACGGGTGACGTTGCCCATGAAGTTGACGAGAACCTCGACCCTGCCCTTGGAGAGCATGGCAGAGACCTCAGCCACCATGCCAGCAAGAGCGCCCTTGCTGAGACGGACCATTTCACCGGGGCGATACTCAGGGCCGGTTTCCGGCAGGCGCGTGAAGTCGAACTCGCCTGCCAGCTCCCTTTCCAACAGACGGGCAAGCAAACGCGGTGGGATCTGCACCGGACGGCGGCTCTCGTTGCGGACTATGCTCTCAACGCCTTGAACGCCGTCCATCCGGTAGGTGTCTTGCCCGTTGTCCTGACCGTAGCCTCGCAGGCCCACAAATAGATACCGCGGGAAGAGCGGGTTCTCCCGAGCTTCCTTCTTGCGGGCATGGACAACCCAGCGTTTCGTTTGCGGGAGATAGGTCTGGTATCCGGCGCGACGGAGCCCGAGTTGCGCCCTCCTCTCGCACTTGGGGTTACAGACGACCACGAACCAGGTGAGGCCTTCGAACGCCTCCGGAGGCTCATGGTTGAGAATTGGCACCTCTCGGAACTGAGAGACCAGATCCGGGGCAAGCTGCATAAGCTCCTGGGCTTTAGCAGACAGGGCGAAGCGGGGGAGGTTCGTCATGCTGCTTTCCTCATTCGGCTGCTTGAAAAAACGGAAGCGTAGGCTGGGCGAGTGCTTTGCGGTTGACCCACAGGACCTCCGTCCGTTCTCGAGCTCCGTCGGCCATGGCTCGGCGCTCAATGCGGGTCCAATCAGCCAGCACCTCGTCATAGAGCGGCGCGGCATAGCCAGAGAGAACAACCATGCCTTTCAGAGAGCGGAGCGTCTCCAGAAGCGGGATATGGTCCTCTGCGCTCATCTCGTGGGCATACATGCCGCCACGGTATTTGATATCGTATGGGTTCTTCAGCGAGCGGGTTTCAGGCAGGTAAGGCGGATCGACGTAGTGGAGCGTCTCCTCGGTGTCGTGCTGTCGCATGACCTCAAGAGCATCCTTATTTTCGATGATGACGCCACGAAGCCTCTCAGCAACCGCCCTAAGCGTTGGAGGGTAGTTGATCCAATCTTGCGCTGGCGTCGTGCCGTTCCGATTGGCATTTGATCGGAAGCCGGTCTTGGCTTTGATGTTGTGCCCATTGGACCCGAACCCCATGAAGGACCTAACGATCAGCCTGCGTGCGCGCTCTAATGGCTCCTCTGTTGGCTCATAGGCCAGAAGGAACTCATCCCGAGCGAATGGGGTAGCTTCCAGAAGGGCAATGAGCTCGGGCGCGCGCCCTTCCCGGAGGACGCGGAAAAGGTTAACTGCATCGCCGTCCAAGTCGTTGTAGACCTCGGCATAGGTCCTGGGCTTTTGAAGCAGGACGGACGCGGCCCCTCCGAAAGGCTCCACATAGATGCGGTGCTGCGGGAAGTGATTGATGATCCAGTCGGCGAGCAGCCACTTCCCACCATGCCAGCGAAGAACAGGTCTAGTCGGGCTCATGCTGCTGCCTTCCATTCCATGCGGGCGAGAGCCTGCGAGATTGCCGATTTCGAGACACCGAACCGCGCAGCGAGCTCGGCATAGGTGAAGCCTTGTCTGACCAGCGCCGCGGCCCTCTCGTGACTGAATGACCGGGGGCGGCCCATGCGAGGGGATTTCTGCCGCTCGACGCCCTCGACTTGGTAGAGGATCGCGGCGTGAGAGACATCGTGCTCTGCAGCCAGGTCGCGAGCGCTGGCGCCGGCGATCCATGCTTGTTCAATCTTCCGCACAGCAGGGGCTTTCAGCTTGTTCGGGGCGCTCATGCTGCAGCCCTCGTCAGTCCATGGGCTGCCAGGACATGCGGTGGAACCTTGCAACCGCGCATGTCCGGCGGGAGGCTCCACTTGCCGTAAGGCCAGTACTTCGTGCGCTTCCAGCCCTCGATGGCGCGGTTCCAGACCTCATCCGTGAAGACATCGTTTTGAGCAGGCTGGGCGGGGCGCTTGTCCCGCTCTACGGCCGCCATGATCTGCGGGACGACGTTCTCCCAGGAGAAGAGCTTGCGGCCGGCCGCGTGGGCGTTTTTGGCTTCCTCGTGGATGACCGGCAGGACGTGCTTCTCGAAATCGGCCCCGGCTTCCAGGCATTCGAAGATGGGCTGCAACTTCACGGAAATTCGGATCGGCCAATCGACCCCAGGAGGCAGTTCCGCCAGCATGCGGGCCTGCATATTTTGAGGGATCGGAACGCGGGTCCGTTCGCCTCTTTCTTTCTTCTCTTCTTCTTTATCTTTATCGCTTCGCGTTTGGTTCGTTTTGCTTAGCAAACGTGAAGCATTTGCTTCATGAGATTCTTGATTTCGTTGATCTTTTTCGTCAGCAACAGCATGTTGCTCGCCGGACACATATTTAACATTTGAGGATGTTGAATTGGTCGTGCGACTCTTGCCGCTTGCAACGCCACCTTCACGGCCCGCCTTTGCCCGGGTCTTGGAAATGTCTTCGCGTTCAGCCAACTCAGCTTCAGCTACCGGGTTGGAGAGCAATCCCTCCGCCGCCGTAAGCCGGCCCATCTCGATAAGCCGATCAAGGGCGGCCTGTACGCTGCGCACGGAGCGCCGGCAGAAAGTGGCAAGGGCTTTTACGTCCCCGCGGATCGGGCCGCCTCGGGCGTAGATCTTCAAGATCACGACCGTGTAGAGGTGCTGACAGTCAGCATCCATTTCGGCCAATGCAGACAGGAAGGGGTCTGGCTTGCACTTGAACCAGGGCATCTTGGCAGAACTCATGATCAGTACTCCGAGAGTTCGCTGAGGGCGTTGCAGTTGATGGCGCAGAAGAGATTGACCCTGCCGGTCGGGCCTTGGCGCTGCTTGAGGACTTCGACCTCGATCACGTCGCGGGCGCCTTCGAGCTTGGCCAGGTCTTCAGCCGAGGGGTTGGCCTTGTGCTCGAGGTAGTAGGCTTCCCGGTAGAGGCCCATGACGAGATCGGCGTCCTGCTCAGTCGATCCGGAGTCGCGCAAGTCGGACAGGATGGGGCGCTTGTCCTCACGCTTCTCGGTCTCGCGGGAGAGCTGCGAGAGGACGAGGACCGCGGCGTTCAACTCCTTCGCCAGAACCTTGATCGCTCCGGTGATCTCGGTGAGCTCCTGCACCCGGTTGCCGGAATAGCGGCCGGTGGCCTTGATCAGGCCCAGGTGATCGATGACGACCACGGAAAGCGGGATGCCCTTGCGCTCCATCTGGGAACGGGCCTGGCGGGCGCGAGCGGCGATCTGGGAGATGGTCAGCCCTGGTTGCTGCTCGATGACCAGCGGATAGCGGCTGAGGCGTTTCTGTGCCTGCTGGAGGGCATAGATGTCTTCGTCCTTCAGATCCCGGCCCTTGGCGATCTCCCGGTATTCGATCGGGTTCGGATCGCGGGGATTGAAGGCGGCCGCAGCAAGGGCACGCTCGCCTAGCTCCTGCGCCACCATCTCAAGAGAGACGAAATAGACGCCATGGCCCGCCTTGGCGGCGTTGAGGGCGAGAGCCACGCCGACGGTCGTCTTGCCCATGCCAGGGCGGCCCGCGAGGACAATCATCTGACCGGGGCGCATGCCGAGGGTCATCTTGTCGAGGCTGGGGATGCCGTAAGGGGCGCCGCGCTCGACGCGACCCTCGCGGGCGGCCATAGCGGCTTCAATGGCTTGTTGAGAGGCAGAGCCAAGGGTGACGCGCTTCAGGCTGTCATGGGTGCCAGAGGTTGCCACCAGATCGAGTTCTTCGATCATCTGGGCGGCATACTTGGATGGATCCTGAACGGCGCCGGAGGACATAGCGGCTACACCGTCACGGCACGCAGCCAGTAGCTTGCGCATCATGGCGGCATGACGGATGGCTCTGGCATAATCAGGGGCGTTCGAGACAGTCGTCGCGTGGGCGTAGAGCCGGGCCAAGTACTCCCCGACCGTGATCCCGCCGAGATCCTGGTCTCCGATGACGATGCGGACGAGGCGGCCATCGATGTTCTCGCCGGCATCCCGGCGCTCGCACATCGTACGGAAGATGACGGCGTTCACCTGCTCGTGGAAGTCCTCGGCGTCGACAATGCCGCGCACGCGGTCAATGACCTCCGTATTGTGGAGGATAGCGCCAAGCAGACCCTGTTCGGCAGAAAGAGCATGCGGCTGCCCAATGAAGTCAACGGGCTCGGGGCGCATGTTCATACAGCCCGCCTTTGGAGGGCCTTCACCTCCCCTGCCCGGTCAAGGGACTCGCGTTGATCCATGGTCATGAACAGATCCAGCCAGCGGCGCCATGCCTTACCGGCTGCAATGCCATCCTCAACGGAAAGGGTAGCCTCGGCCTGCATGCGGGCTGCGCAGTAAGCGCCCCAGGTTTCCTCGATGCGCTGCTCGCGCTGAGCTTCCAGATCGATGACTTTCTTGGTCATGCGGCGCTCCGGTTGTTGCCGCCATAGTTGCTTTCACGGCGGACGGGTTCACGCAGGAGGTGAAGGCGATCGAGACGGCCGGCCATGTAGCCAAGAGCGGCGGCAACCCGGCGCAGACGCTTTGCCCTGTTCTCCAAGGCTGTCAGTACGTCAGGCTGCGCCCCTATTTGTTGCAAAGCAGATCGGGATTGATCCGTCTCTTCCGCTAGTCTTTCCAAGAGCATTGCGTCGGCCTCCATAGCTTCGAAGCCAGCAAGAGCCTCAGTCGGATACGGGAAGCGGTTCATCAGAAGGTCTCCACCTTCCAGCCACCGCCATTCTTCTTGCTCTCTGCCTGAACGGCGAGGAACCTGAAGGGATAGATGTCAGCGGCAACTTTGATCTTCACGCGGGCATCGTCAGTCCAGAAGCCCTTGACTTCGTGCATTTCGAGCGTGCCGTCCGAGAGCATCACGGCGAAGTCAACCGTCAGAAACGTGTTGTCCGCGAGACGAAGCTTGAAGGCTTCGAATTTGTACCAGGCCACCTCGCCCGCGATCTGACGGAGCCGAAGATGCGCAGCATATGCAGCTTCGGTCTTGTTCATTTGGCCGTCCTTAAGGCGGCCCAAGGCGAGGACGGATGACTTCACGAACGCGCCCCCATCTCACGGAGAGCATGGAGGATCGATGTGTGATCCCGCTTGAAGATCCGACCGATCTTCGGGAGCGACCACTTGGGGTTCATCTCCTGAACCAGCTTGATCGCCTCCCAACGGGCAACGACCAAACGCGATGACTTCACCTTGCCGAGGATGTCATCCGAGGTGAAGCCGTTTTTCTGGGCAACATGCGCGATGATCTTCTTGGCGCCGAACGGACCGGGCTCCGGCACGAAGCCGCTATTCTCAGCTGGCTCCTCAGGCTCAGGCAGGCTGTCGAGGAACGTCTCGATCTCCTTGGACAGATCGACTGTCGCGACCGGCTCAGGTTCGACCTTTGCGACCAGCATAAGACGCGGTTTCGGCCTGGACGGGAAGAAGCGAGCGTTGAGGGCGCGGTAATGAGCCTGCAGATCTGCGGCGCACGAGAACTCCTTTACCGGGATCATGCGCGAGCCTCAGCAAGGCGGCCGCGGATATGCCCGAAGGCCTGCTTAACGCGCGCCTTCTGAGCAGTGGCCTTGGGCGCCTTCGCCAGGACCGTATGAATGATCAGAGCGGCATGATGGTGCATCTTCACCGTGACCGGCCCATAGCCGTTCATGGCGCGGTAGACGTTGACGGCGCTCATCCCGAGCTTCTGCGCCACCTCTTTCATGGCCTTCTTGGCGCAGCCGAGCTGCTCACGCTCTTTCTGGACGAAACGGGCCAGCCTCTTGGCAAAACGGTCCCGCATGCGGGTCTCGAGGTTCATTATTTTCACCTTTGAAATGAAGCCTGCGCTACGGTCTTCTCGTCGAAGGGGACATCAGCGGGGGCTGAGGGGATGAAAGAAGCGCGGGCGGCCGAGGGGTTGGGGGTTGAACCGCCCGCGCACTTCACACCGGCTTCAGACACCAGGGAGGCGCCGGTGGAAGAGGAATTGAGGTTGGAGAGCATCAGGCAGCCTCTCCGGTTTGGAGCGCGACATGTCGGGGAGCGAAGTCAGTTTCCTTAAGATCAATGTCGTTGGCGGCGGCGTAGGCCAGCAGCTTCGGCACGTGCCAGTGGGGGATGACCCCGCCAGTTCCGCCCTTCTCGCGTGGGCGCATCCAGTTGGAGACGCGAGTGCGATGAACTTTTGCGACCTCGGCCACCGCCGTGGGTCCGCCAAGAAGCTTGATGATGGTGTTAGCCGGTTCCATGGATAAGATAGTAGCGAATATCGCTACAAAGGCAAGCCCCTTTGTAGCGATCATGGAAAATGACGGCGTAGCGATTTCGTTTTACGGGTTTGGGATGTTGGCGGATTGGCTACGCAAAGCCCTGGAACACTCGGGCATTTCCCAAGCGGAACTCTCTCGGCAGCTCACCGAGAGGCTGGGCCGCTCGATCGACCGTGCGGCCGTCAACAAGATGCTGATCGGCGACGACAAAGGGAAAAAAGGTCGCAAGATCGCCGGCGATGAAATGATCGCAATCGCCGAAATTACCGGATACCCAGCCCCTGAAACGAAACTAGAGGGCGGAATCACCCTCTCGGCATCGTCCGCAGCCCGCCCCACCACCAGGGCGTTGCGTCAGGTGCCGATCGTCGGGAAGGTAGAAGCGGGAGTGTTCCGGGAGGTTGTCGAATACGATGACGAAGAGCCGCGTATGATCTTCGTTGAGCAGGATCCAGACTTTCCTGATGCTCGGGTGTTCTCTCTCGAGGTCGTTGGTGATTCCATGAACGCTGCAGACCCGCCGATGCCCTCGGGCAGTTTTGCCGTCTGCGTTGATTTCGACGAAACGGGCCTGCCGATTGAAGATGGAATGCTCGTCGCGATAGAGCGGACACTGGACGGCGGCCTAGCCCGGGAATGGACAGTGAAGCAGGTCGAATTCTTTGAGGACCGGACCGAGTATCACCCTCGTTCAACCAATCCGAAGCACAAGCCGATCGTTGTTCCGCACAACACTGACACGGACGATGGTATGACAGTTCGTGTCATGGGCTTGGTGCGATCCGTGATCCAGCCGGTGCGTGTCAGTCACCTGCGAAAGTAAGCTTTTCATCCTATCCCCTCAATCCCCGCTATCCACAACCACGCAAAAGGCAGGATTCGACAGCTTCAAAGGACGAGAACAAAGTATGAACGTTCACGCAGGAGCCCATGATGTCGATCCAAGAAGGCAGCTACTTCAAAGCCCACTATCACCTCCATTTGCGCTGCCATAACTGTCATAAGATTTCAGGACGCCTGCTCGCCGTCCCAGATGTGGACGATGCTCCCAACGACATCGACGAACTTCTAGAGAGCGAACTGCTGAACCGTATCCCTTTTAGTTGTGACAAATGCCAGAACCCGATCGCCACGATTGTCGGGGTGAAACCCGCTGAGATGCATTCGTAGCGATTTTTGCTACACTAGACTTGACGTATCGTAGCGTTTAGCGCTACAAGAGGATCATCCAAACAGCGGGTGATCCTCATGCAGCCCCTCAACGACAGACTGCTCTACATCAACGAAGATGGCTCCCGGCGGGAGAGCGTAATCGCCTCCGCCATCCATGTGCGGCTCGGCAAGGAGACGTACGAGAGCGCCAAGAGCTACGTGGAGTCCCGCGTCGACGGGGAGTTGCAGCTCTATTATGGCCGCAAGCAG
>JAESFT010000599.1_pt1 | contig 18376 bp, 10 predicted proteins | sample 9269451 | NCBI WGS metagenome assembly JAESFT01 (sample SAMN14502557, study PRJNA617106) | algae metagenome | isolation source: Scytonema hyalinum WJT4-NPBG1 and co-occurring heterotrophs from well... | place: USA: Mojave Desert, Joshua Tree National Park, California | collected 2006-05-25
AAAACCTTACTGTAGCGACTTTTCGGAAATTTTTATCCTTTCTCTTTTTAAGAAATGAAATGTGGATTGCTCCCACCTTCTTTTGAAGACACAATATTAAATATTTGTCAATGCGTAAGTCCTAGATTGTTAACCTCATTCAAGAGTTCTGGAACAAAACACCTTGGTTCTTAACTCAAACTCAAAATGTAAAGAAATGTAACAAATATACTGGTTTCGCATAAAGTGCCCCAAAGGAGTGCGAGAGAGAAATAGAGATTCACTTCCGCGCCAGAGATCAAGTTTGGAGTCTCAAATGACGAGAAGAGATGAACTAGATTCACATCTACTACAACTAGCGATTTCGGCACAGCGACACCCGCCGCGTTCTCAGGAACGGCAACTGGCTTTAACAAAGCTGGTTAATGGTATTGTGCGCGCCGGCAAGCTTTGTCGTCCACAAAGAAGTCAATTTTCCGCAGGTGTTTATGAAGATATTTATAACGAGGCACGTCAAGAACTTTTCTTGTATATTTGTCAAAATATTGACAAGTACGAACCGGAACGCGCCTCTGTCATGGCATGGGTCAATGTTCTGTTGGAGAGACGATTTTTTAAAGACGCTATTCGTAAAATCCAGACTCATCGTTGCAGAATGAAAATGACTATTGCTGACCTGGATAATTTTGCCTCACCTGAAAAACCAAAAGACCTCACAGAAATATTGAAAGCATATATAGAATCAGACCCAGAAGAGATTTTCAAAAATGAACATATAGAAAAATCTCCTCAAGTCAATTTTCAAGCATTGGTGAAGCGACGAATGTCTGGAAAATCTTGGAAAGAGATTTCAGCAGAATTTGGAATGAAAATTCCCACACTTAGCAGCTTTTATTACAGATGTATAAAAAAGCTGTCTCCAAAGTTAAAAGAATACTGTAGCAACGAGGAAAATTAAGTAGTAGGTGGTGAATAAACTATGAAAGACTTCTCAGAATCTTTAACCTTTACTGTACCGATAAACTCAGAAGCGCGCGCACTAGCGGAACAGTTTCTTAGAAAACAGAGAAACCCTCAGAAAGCTAAACAGGTTTATCTCAACACTTTGGCAGTGTTTGCTGTAAATTTTTATCTGCGTTGCATGGGAATTCAAACTTCTTGGTCAGAAAGTTTAAGTTGTCAGCCAGCCATACAAACTCTCATGGATATTGCTGATTTAGAACTTATTGGTTTAGGAAAAATAGAGTGTCTCCCGGTGTTACCCAATCAGAAAGTTATTCATGTTCCACCAGAAGTTTGCTCAGATAGAATTGGTTACTTGGCTGTACAGTTTGAGTCATCGCTTGAAGAAGCAACAATACTGGGATTTATGAAAACAGTCCCCTCTTCTTTTGACTTACATCTAAGCCAGTTGAGTTCCCTTGAAGATTTGCTTATACACCTGAACCAACTAAGCACTAGCCAAGCGTGGCATGAAGATGCCATAAAAGTGCAACAGCCAACTCACTTGAGCCAGTGGTTCATGAATGCTGTCGATGCTGGTTGGCAGACTATAGAATCGCTTCTGAATCCGCAACAACAAACAGAACTCGTTTTTAGATTTAGAGGGACTGAACACAGTTTAGCTCTTCACCCAGAAAATTCAACGTCTTGGGTGCAGAAAGGCAAACTACTAGACTTAGGACGAGATTCAAAAAGTCAACCAATCGCCTTAGTGGTAGGACTGATACCAGCTTCTAGTGAAGAAATAAATATCAGTATCAAAGTGTATCCAATTGCTAGTCAAAATTACTTACCAGAAGAACTCGAACTGACAGTATTAGATGAAGCTGGTATCTCCGTGATGCAAGCAATGGCAAGAAACACAAAGAGTATTCAATTAAACTTTAGTAGCGAAATTGGAGAAACTTTTAGTGTTAAAATTGCTTTAGGTGATGTCAGTTTTACAGAGGTTTTTCTTAGCTAAATTTGAAAATAAAAAAATACTGGTGCTGGTTGTAATAGTCATATTTCCAATATTACGGAGTTAAGTTAGTGTCAAATACTTTACTATTTAATAGTATTATTTTGATCCTCCAAAATCCCAATTTTTAAATGGGTATATGGCGAAGTTAGTAGTTCTTAAAATGGATGGTGATTTGTCACACCAAGGGTTTCGAGTGACGCTAGAAATTGGCTCAGATTTTGCTCGCCCAGAAATAGAAATCTCTGGTAACTTGCCACCCGAACCCGACTTGGCTAAGAGCCTAAGCCAGTGGCAAAAGAAGTATCGCTCTTTAGGGATGCCAAGTCGCATTAAACCCCAAGAAATTATTTACGATGGCTCTATAAAAACGCGAATTTCAGAATGTTCTCAAAAAGCCAAGGTATTGAGCGATCGCCTACAAAGATGGCTTGACTCTAAGGAGTTTCGCTGTATAAATAACACATTACGTGAAGAATTAAAACGAGATGAAATAATTCGAGTATTAATTCGTACTGATAATTGTGAATTACAAAGAGTTCCCTGGCATTTGTGGGATTTTTTTAAGAGATACTCCTTAGCAGAATTTGCTTTAACGTCAATCAGGTCTGAAACACCTCCAAAACCACCCCAAAAACCCAAAGTCAGAATTTTGGCGATTCTAGGCAATAGTCGTGGAATTGATGTTCAACTAGACCGTCAGTTGCTTGAAAATTTACCTAATGCCGAAACAATTTTTTTAGAAGAACCGCAACGCAACACGCTAAACAATTATCTTTGGCAGCAGTGGGATATTTTATTTTTCGCAGGACATAGTGAAACTGCTAATGATATTGGTCGTATTTATATTAATAAAACAGATAGCTTAACAGTTGAAGAGTTAAAGTATGCTTTAACAAGAGCGATCGCACAAGGGTTACAGCTAGCAATTTTTAACTCCTGTGATGGTTTAGGATTAGCGCGACAGCTTGCTTCTTTACACATCCCGCAAATGATTGTTATGCGGGAACCAGTACCAGATGAGGTAGCACAGGAATTTTTAAAGCATTTTCTGGTAGCATTTTCGGGTGGACAGTCTCTGTATCTGGCTTCACGGGAAGCAAGAGAAAAGCTCCAAGGCTTGGAAGACAGATATCCTAATGCAACTTGGTTGCCAGTCCTAATCCAAAATCCCAGAGTTGTTCCACTGACTTGGAAAGAATTAAGCACTCCAAAAAGCGAGTCTAAACGTCAAATTCTTGCTGTACTGATGGCGAGTGTACTGATTACAGCAAGTCTCATGGGAGTCCGCTATTTAGGAATGCTACAGCCTTGGGAATTGCAAGCTTACGACCATCTTATGCAGTTGCGACCAGCAATTGAAAGCTCAGATCCACGTCTTTTGGTAGTGAGTGTTGATGAAGCAGATATTCATTATCAGAACCAGAAGGGGATGAAAGGCATAGGTTCGCTATCGGATCAAGCACTCGTTCAACTCTTACAAAAACTTGAACGATATCAACCAAAAACTATTGGTCTAGATATTTATCGTGATTTCGGTGTGGACTCTAATTATCCAGATTTAGCTAATCGTTTGCAGCAAGATGAGCGTATTTTTGCAGTCTGCAAAGTTCCTGCTGAATTTGATAACGCATCTGATGGCATTCATCCCCCTTATGAAGTGCCAACAGAACGCCAAAGTTTTAGTGATTTTGTGGCAGACTATGATGAAATTCCGCGTCGCCAATTATTGCATTTAACCCCTCCCCCGAAGTCTCCTTGTACGGCAGAATATGCTTTTAGCCTTCAGCTGGCACGACATTATTTGCGTGACAAAGGCATAAACGCAGATATTACTCCAGAGGAGTACTTACAGATTGGCAAAGTTGTGTTTCAACCATTAAAGGAACATACTAGCAGCTACCAAAGAGTAGATACATCAGGTTATCAAGTTCTGGTGAATTATCGTTCGCTGCGTCCTCAAGAAAAAATTGCTGAGACTATACCTCTTAGAGATATCCTCAGTAACAATGACCAAATTAACCTTGAGTCATTGAAGAATCGTATTGTCCTGATAGGCGTGACTGCGCCAAGCACTGCTGATCACTGGAAAACTCCCACCAACAAAAAGAAAATTCCGGGGGTGTTCGTGCACGCACACATGATAAGCCATATCCTCAGCGCCGTTCTTGATAATAGACCTTTGTTGTGGTGGTGGTCTGGATGGGTGGAAGCTTTTTGGGTTTGGGGATGGTCATTGGTGGGAGGAATGATAGCGTGGCGCTTTTCCAAACCGTTGCACCTTGGGCTAGCTGTTGCCCTTGCACTGTTAACACTATTCGTCATCTGTTTTAGCATCTTTACACAGGCAGGATGGATACCACTTCTTCCGCCAACATTGACGCTGATGCTAACAGCTACGGCTGTTGTGTGGAGGATACGGGGATTGAATTCCAAACCGCAGTCATTAAGTTCCAATTATGCAAATAGCAATATTAGGCATTTGGATAGTTCATTATGAGCAAAAATCATTTACCTAACAACCGGACAAAACTTACTTATGTCATTTCTTTGACACTGCTAAGTGTTGTAAGTTACTTATTACCAGTACAGGCACAGGTTGCCCAACCGACTAAAAATCCTAAAGCTAATACACAAAACCGCCTTGAGAAACTGAACTTTCCACGTAACGGCGCACCTACCGGTCGTCGTCAAGGAGGGGCAAGGCGTAATGGTTGTCCAAATCTGAATCAACCTGTGACTGCGTTAGTGCCTGGTGAGGGAACTGTCAATGAATCAACATCTTTCTCGGCATTGACCGTCTCTGAGTATCCAACCTTTTGGGTTTATCTTCCCGACTTACCCACGAATCTACGTTCTGGAGAGTTTATATTACAAGATGAGAAAGGTAAAAATATCTACAAGACACCTTTGACGCTGCCTGATAGGTCTGGTGGGATTGGCATTAGTTTGCCACAAAATCCGCAGTATGCCCTTAAGCAAGACAATAAGTATCAATGGTACTTCAAAGTTTATTGTGGAAATCCGGAAAATACATCTGATTATTATTACGTTAAAGCATGGGTGCAAAAAGTCGCGCTCACTCCCAATGTTGAAAGTCAGTTAAAGGCGGCAAAACCAGGAGAATACATTGCCTATGCTGATAATCAGATTTGGCAGGATGCCTTAACTAATTTGGCTGATATGCGGCGTACTAATTCAGGTTCATCGGTGCTTGCACAGGATTGGATAGGTTTGTTAACATCTGTTGGTTTGGAGGAATTTGCTCAAGCGCCGATTGTTGGGCGTTATGGTTTGGAAAGATAATCGTTGCGGCAGCGTTATGCGGCAATATTGACGCTCCCCGCATGGTTAAATTGTTAAGCGGGAGTTTTCTGATCAGCTATTTAATGAAGTTTTGTAAAGAAATAGGGGTTTTTGCATAAAACTCGTACTGTTAAACCTGAGAAGAAGGCAGGTGTTAGCTTGACCTTCACTAATTGTGGTTTACTTAACACTGGTGCAACTGCAAGCATAGCTAGGGGGGAGTGCAATGTTTGGTTTGAGGAGTACTCGTTGGGGCGTTTTGTTAGGGATTACGATAGGTGGTGTATACGTTTCTTTTGCAAATTGTGTCTTGGCTCAAGTTACTCCGGATGGTACTTTACCTAATAACTCCAGCGTCACACAAGAAGGTAACACTAATATAATTACCGGAGGAACGCAAGCGGGAGGCAACCTGTTCCACAGTTTTGGGGAGTTCTCTGTTCCAACTGGTGGCACTGCTTTCTTTAATAATGGTGTGGATATTCAAAACATCATCAGTCGTGTAACGGGTAACTCAGTCTCTAACATTAATGGGTTGATTCGGGCTAATGGTGCAGCTAACTTGTTTCTGATTAACCCAAATGGGATTATATTTGGACAGAATGCTCGTCTGGATATCGGCGGGTCTTTCTTAGCAAGTACGGCCAGTAGTTTGAATTTTGCAGATGGCACAAAGTTTAGTGCGACTGCGCCCCAAAGTGCACAGCTACTGACTATCAGTGTACCTATTGGCTTGCAATACGGGACGAATCCGGGAAGTATCCTCAATCAATCCCAGGCACGCAGTAGTAATCGTGTAACCGTTGGTTTACAGGTGAAGCCTAGTAAAACTTTAGCGTTACTGGGCGGTGAAGTAGTGCTGGAGGGAGGGAGGCTGACAGCACCAGGAGGACGGATTGAACTGGGGAGTGTGGCTGGACTAGGCTTAATTAGCCTGAATCCAACGGACAATGGCTGGGTTTTGGGATATGACGGCGTACAAAATTTCCAGGACATTCAACTGTCACAGCAGGCTGTCGTAGATGCTAGTGGCAGCGGCGGCGATATTCACGTGCAAGGCAAGCGTGTAACAATCACTGATGGTTCACAAATGGCAGCTAAGACTCTCGGTTCAGGAGATGCGGGAAATCTTACCATAAACGCCTCTGAGGAGGTGGTGGTGAAAGGAGAATCAGCAAATCCTCGGGATTTCAGTCGCTTGACCACTCGAACTGAAGGCGCTGGAACAGCTGGAAACTTAACAATTACCACCGGAAAACTGGCGATTCAGGATGGAGCACAGGTATCTGCTGGTACTTTTTCTAGAAGTACAGGAACTGGGGGAACTCTGAGTGTCAACGCCTCTGACTCTGTAGAGGTGAGTGGAGCATCAGCAAATGGTAGGGTTCTCAGCCGCTTGACAACTAGGACTGAAAGTGATAATGATGCCGGAGTCTTGACGATTACTACGGGAAAGTTAATTATTCAGGATGGGGGGCAGGTATCTGCGGGTAGTGTGGTTAATAGTCAAGGTAAAGGGTCGGGGGGAAGTCTGACTGTCCACGCTTCTGACTTTGTAAAAGTGAGTGGAGCATCAGTAAGGGGTCAGGATTCCAGTCGCTTGACGACCCGGACTGCAAGTAGTAAAGATGCCGGAGACTTGACGATTACCACCAGAAAGTTGATTATTGAGGCTGGAGGACAAATATCTGCTGGTACTTTGGAAGGTAGTACAGGACAAGGCGGGACTCTGAGTGTCCGCGCCTCTGAGGAGGTGGTGGTGGGAGGAGAATCAGCAAATCCTCGGGATTTCAGTCGCTTGACCACTGGTACTGAAGGCACTGGAGCAGCAGGAAACTTAACAATTACTACCGGAAAGCTGGCGATCCAGGATGGAGCACAGATATCCACTGGTACTTCGGTGGGTCGTACAGGACAAGGTGGGATTCTTACTGTCCGCGCCTCTGAAGAGGTGCAGGTGAGCGGAGCATCAGCAGATAATAAGGTTCTTAGCCGCTTGACGACACGGACTCAAGGTCCTAGAGATGCTGGAGACTTAACGATTACCACCAAAAAGTTAGTCATTGAGAATGGAGCGCAAGTATCCGCTGGTACTGATAGTGATACTAGTACAGGGGATGGGGGCACTCTTACCATTTACGCCTCCGACTCTGTTCGCGTAAGTGGAGCATCACCAAATCTTAACGATCTCAGCCGCTTGACGGCTCGGACTGAAGGTGGCGGAGATGCTGGAGACTTAACGATTACCACTGGAAAGTTAGTTATCGAGAATGGGGGACAGGTATCCGCTGGTACTTCTGGCGAGGGGCAGGGGGGAACTTTGACTGTGACCGCAAGGGACTCAGTGGAGGTGAGTGGGTTCGTAACTGGTGAACGTGAACAGGTGGTTAGCCGCTTGGCGACTCGGACTAGAAGTGCTGCAGATGCTAGAGCGTTGACAATTACCACGCTTAATTTGATTGTCCGGGATAAGGCTGAAGTAGATGTTCGTAGTTTAAGCTCAGGAGAGGCAGGCGATCTAGAAGTTACGGCTCGCTCCATCCGGCTGGACAACGAAGGGAAACTCACTGCTGAAACTATATTAAACGATGGTGGGAATATTAGGCTGCGGGACTTGGACTTGTTGCTAATGCGTCGCGGCAGCCGAATATCTACTACCGCAGGCACTGCCCAAGCTGGTGGCAATGGCGGCAATATCAATATCGATGCCAAATTCATCGTCGCAGTTCCCGGTGAAAACAGCGACATCATAGCCAATGCTTATACAGGTCAAGGTGGTAGAGTTCAAATCAACGCGAGTGGTATCTATGGCACCCAATTTCGAGAAAAAGAAAACCCACAAACAAGCGACATCACCGCCAGTTCCCAGTTTGGACGCAACGGCACAGTAGAACTCAACACACCCGATATAGACCCCAACAGTGGCTTAATCAACTTACCATCAGTACCAGTTGACACCGAACTTGCCCAAGGCTGCAACTCTCCCAACTACGCTCAAAGCAGTTTCATCATCACCGGACGCGGCGGTTTACCGCCCAACCCCAAAGACATTCTCACACCTGACGCCGTAGAGGTAGATTGGGTGACTCTCAACCCAAATATTGACAACCGTAACAGTCCATCTGTTACCAAAAACCCAACAAAGCCCACGCCAGAACCCATAGTTGAAGCTACTGGGTGGGTGTTCAACGCCAAAGGTCAAGTGGTTTTCACAGCCGATGCACCCACCACCACGCCTCGCAGTTCTTGGAACAAGTCAGCTCAGTGCCGTACCTAGATTTTAGAGAAATCCAAAATTCTGTCATAACCAATTCCCCAACAGCACATAAGGTGCCCAGTGATATGGACTGTTATCCTTGACAAAAACTCCAAGTTGAGCACGCTGGAGTGCTTCGGCTTTAGTCGCCCCTGCCTGTAACTCTCGGTAAAATTCACTCATCACATCTGCGGTAGACTGGTCATCTACCGACCATAGACTTGCAAGGGTACTGCGTGCGCCCGCCCGCACAGCCACTCCAGCTAATCCTAATGCTGCACGCTTGTCTCCCAGCGCGGTTTTGCAAGCACTCAGGACGAGTAATTCGATGTTGCTTGACCTGCTAGATTCGCTGACTCGCAGTAAACTATCAAAATCCTTTACCTTGAGGAGTTTATCCCAGGCGAGAATAAAGGTTTTTTCAGGATCGGAACTGAATTCGCCGTGAGTCGCTATATGAACCACCGAGAAAGGAACTGATTGTAGTTCCTTTTGCAAGTTGATTTCAGTAAATTTTTGATTCAAAAGTTCTTCACTTCTGGAGACTTCAGACTGGATTTGTTCCAATTCCCGTGGCACATTTTGCAATGCAGGAAACCCAAAGCGTTCTTCACCCACTCCCGCAGTTAAAGCGCTTAGCCGTACCCGTTGCAACGGTTTGGGGTCAAAAAGTCGTAAACCAGGGGTGAGAGCGATCGCATATTTCTGTATCAGATATTTCTGCTGCTGCCCGTCGTACAGAACCCCCATCGGAATATTCTGCAACGAACTATCGAGAACAAACACTAAGGTTTTGATGCCACTCTTGCTTAATTCTGCTTCTGTTGGTCGAATTAACCAATTATATATCTCCTGCGACTTCTCCTGAACCTGAAAAGTTCCCGCTACATCCAATAAGCTTTTCCGCAAATCTTGTACGATGTTTTCTACTTTATCCTGCGATATGACCGTTGTATATTTGCGAAGTTCCTTTTGTTCAGGCAACGTGAGAATAACTTCTATGCGGTCTGGTAAAATTATAGGATATATAATTGCCGCTTTTTTGTCTTGCTGAACCACAGTGTCAATTTCGACTCTGGTTTCCACACAGGGTGAGCGAAAAAAGTTGTTCAGTTCCGCTAGTTGAAGCGATTCAATCACATTACGAGCTTGTGTAAGATTGTATTGCCTAGTTTCAGGGCTTCCCTGATTCTGCAAACGCAAATCAACCAACTCCCGATAGACAGGTTCCACAGTTTCGCGGAAGGAAAACTGAATTTCTGGATTAATGGCGACTAAATCGCCACGCAGAGACTCAAGGGTTTTGAATGCTTCATCGTATGATGCGATCGCTCCTGGAATATCTCCTTGCTGTTTGAGTAAACGTCCCAACTGCCATTGCCACTGATAAGCAATGTCCCGTGGCTCAAGAGTTTGGGCTATAATAAGTGCTTGTTTGGTCAAGTTTTGTGCTTCAGATAACTGCCCCGTTTGTTTATATAACCCGCCTAGAGTACCGAGGGCATAAGATTCTGCTCGCGCGTCTTTTAAGCTTCGCGCCTGCTCAAGAGCGGTGGACAACATCTGAGCAATATCCAGCCATGAGGGGTTATCTGCGTTGCTTTTCTCTTTTAATCGTGTTATATTTTCAGCATAGTTAATCCGGGTATACACTGAAGTTCTACTGGGTGGCAACTTGCTAATTTCCGGTTGAATTTGAGATGCCAAAGCCAATGCAGCAGGAAATTGCTCCTTTTCCACAAGTAGGCTAAGTTGATTCAGTTGTGCCTGAATGCGTGTGTTGGGTGGTGCGACAAGAGCAGCCTGTTGATAGTATTTTAATGCAGCTTGAGTTTCTTTTTCAGCCTCAGCTTTGTTGTCCAGACTAAGTTGAGTTTTTCCCTGGGCGAGGGCTGTGTTACCTAAACTCAGCAAAGTATCACCAGTAGCTATTGGAGATTTTACGCGTTGCGCGACTGCTAAACTTTCCTCTAAGACCTTTCTAGATGTATTTAAATCACCAACGACTCTGAGGATATTACCAAGACTACGCAATCCTGTTGCTTTCAGTTGCGAGTTTGGAAGGCTTACAAGGGTTTGCTGAACCTCTGTTAAAATCTTATTAGCCTGACGGTAAAGCCCCAGAGCTTGCATTGCTTGAGCAGTATTGATGCGGTTGCGGGTTAACGTCGCCGAATCGCCAATTTGGTTGTAAATCTTTGCAGCTTCTTGCCAAGTCGAGAGTGCAGCTTGAGTTTGCCCCTGTGCCAATTGTAACCGTCCTTGCACATCTAGAGCTTGGGCGAAGATTGCAAAACGCTGTTTTGAGTTGTCGCCATTTTTTAAGAGATTTAGACTTTGGATAATTGCTTTTTCTGCCTGACTCCACTGTCCTAGTTGCTGATAAACTAGGGAAAGATTGCTCAAAGCCATAGCTTCATTGAGTTTATCCCCACTGGCTTTAAAAGCAGCAGCTTCCTGTTCCAAAACCTTGAGCGCTTCAGCAAACCGTCCAGCATCATACAATGCTTTGCCTTGTTGCAAAGAGTTTTCGGTTTTAGCCGTGCTGTTTAGTGTTGTTTGGGTAGTAGAATTAACAGCAACAACGGTTGCTAAAACAGGTGAAAGTACTGTGCAGAGAAACGCAGTCAGCAGCGCCAATACACACCGACTCAGCCAACCCTTACGTAAACGCTTAGATATCAAAAAGGGTTGTATTGTATGGAAAAATACAGACCGTTTTCTTGCCATGTTCTTTCCCTTGAATCAACAGATATTAAAGGAATACCCCAGTCAAGACGAGCAGTAAAGCGATCGCCCTGTGACCAGCGCAAACCAAGACCGACGGATGCTAGAGTGTTAGGATCTGGATTTTCTCTATCTGAACTGTTCCAGCCTACACCGAAATCAACAAAAGGGATGATTTGTAAAACGCCATTGATCTGCGGTACGCGAAGAACTGGGACTTGGACTTCAGCAGAAGCAAAAGCGCCATTATCCGTGAGTAGGAAATCTTGACGGTAGCCGCGAACACTATCCAAACCACCCAAGCCAATCTGCTCTATGGGTAGAAGTGCTCTTGATGCCAGTTGCATATCTGCACGGAGTAACAGTACGGTGTCACGAGCCAAAAGACGTACCCACTGAGCTTGTCCTTGCCATGAGAAAAAGCGGCTATCGGGAGGGTTACTATTAATTGTGGCATTCAACGCACCCAATCCAATGTTAAACTGAGAGCGAGCGGCGATAACCTCACGGCTATTGCGACTTGTCCATTCTTGAAAAAATCGCAACGCAGATACCCTGGTGCGCCCTTCTTCATCAGCCCCAGGCGAAAGTTCATTAGGGGGAAGTCCAATATCGGGTTGGAACAGCCGGGAAGATATGTCACTTTCTCGTCGAGAGGCGATAAAGCCAAGAGCAAATTCTTGTGTGGGAGTTTGGATGACTGGCTGGCGGAATATCAGTTCGTAGTAGCGGGAAGCAGATTGGATATCTAGGAAATTAAAACCCGGTTCAATAATGTCGCTGGATGTTGTGCCATAGTAAAAAGAGAGAGTCCCATTGCGGGAATTGAGGGGAAATGTGTAGCTAGCATCAAAGGAGTTGCTGCCATCGGTGTTGGTGTATGCTAAACTTAGACCATCTCCAAATCCAAGTAAGTTAGCTTCGTTAACTTGTAATCTGCGGCGGAAGCTACCAACACTAGGCGATCGCCTATTATCCAGAACGATTTGGCTACTAAAGGTTTGTGCTTCTTGTATCTTCAGTTGTAGTATACTTGCACCCTGACGTGTTCCAGCGGTCAGTTCAGCAGATAGGTTTTGAATCAAAGGGTTAAGTTGCAGCAGTTGCAAGGCTTCTAGCAGACGCTCTCTATTGAGAGGCGGCTCGGTTGCTCTACCTAGGCGGGTGCGTATATAATTGCGTCTTAGTCGCCTGGTACCTGTGACTTGGATGTCTTCCAATGTACCTTCAACCACCTGTATTCTGACAACACCGTCCTCCATTGTTTGAGGTGGGAGATACGCTCCAGAAGTGATGTAACCTTTTTTGAAGTATAATTCTGTAATAGCAGTACGAGCCTGAAACACTTCAGTCAGTGAGATAGGTTTGTTAGTAAAGGGAGCGAGTACCTTGGCTAACTCTTCCGGGCTAAATACGGTACTGCCAATCACTTCAAATCGTTTAACAATGATAGCTTCAGGAAGTTTGCCAGGGATAGGTTCACTCGGTGTGGGAGTTGGCTGAGAAGGTGGAAGTAAATCTTCCAGTGGAGGAAGTGGCTGTGGCGGTTTGGGTGTGGGAACTGGAGTAGGCGGGGGTGGTTGCACATCCTGTGGTGGAGGGAGTTGCTGGCTTTGGAAAGAATTGCCCTCTGGTAGTTGCACAGGAGTCACAACTTGTGCTGTGAGGCGTTCAGGAATGATGAGCAGCAATGCAACTATACTTATCTGTAAGTACGTAGCTTGTAGTTGGCGCTTTAGCGCTAAAGCGCTCACGACAAACCCCGTAAAGCTTGTATAGTGGACTGCTAGCTTGTTTGAAAATTTACTTTTCATGGCACTTTGCTGATGTCTGCCAAGAATTCTGCTGTTGTGTTGGGGCTTGTGCTGTAAATATCACTTCGCCCTTGGGACCGAATACCCAGCTAGTGGCTTCAACTATTGGGGCTGGTGTGGTAGTATTTGGATTAGTGGAAATATTTGTTCTAGAGTTTTTGTCTATTTCGGGGTTGAGAGTAACCCAATCTACTTGAACGGCGTCAGGCGTGAGAATGTCTTTGGGGTTGGGGGGTAAGCCGCCGCGTCCGGTGATGATGAAACTGCTTTGGGCGTAGTTGGGAGAGTTGCAGCTTTGGGCTAGTTTGGTGTCAATGGGGACTGTTGGTAAGTTGATTAAAGCGCTATTGGGATCGATATCAGGGGTGTTAATTTCTACATTGCCGCTAAACTCAGGACTTGCCCCAGTGGCGGTGATGTCACTTGTTCTATCAGATGCCACATCTCGGAACTGTGTACCAAAGATACCTTGGGCATTGATTCGCACATTCCCACCACGAAAGTTAGCAGAATTGGCGCTAATGTCACTATTTTCAGAAGCAATGAGGAAATCGGTGTCAATATTGATGTTGCCGCCGATGACGTTTTCACCTGTTGCATTAGTTCTGATATTGCTATTGCGACTTATTATCAAATCTTGTGAGTTAATGTTAATTGTCGCCTGTTCCCTATTCGGGTCAACTTTAGTGCTTTGTGTGTTGGCGGTGAGTATGGCATTGTTGTTTAAACGGATAGAGCGAGCGTTTACTGTCATGTTGCCTGCAGTTCCTGTTCCGAGACTCTGCACGGTTACTGCGGCTCCATCTCGCACTAGCAAGGTATTAGTTTTTATAGTCAAATCTCCCGCATCCCCTGTTGAGTTTGGATCTGCAGAAGCAAACAAGCCACTGGGGAACCGACCATCAGCTCTTCTACCAATCAGTTGCACGTCAGAGGCATCAACCCTCAAAGAACCACCCTTACCCGAACCAGATGTACTAGCACTCACCTGTGCCCCATTTCGCACTAGCAAGGTATTAGTTTTTATAGTCAAATTTCCCGCATCCCCTGTTGAGTTTGGATCTGCAGAAGCAAACAAGCCACTGGGGAACCGACCATCAGCTCTTCTACCAATCAGTTGCACGTCAGAGGCATCAACCGTTAAAGAACCCCCCTTGCCCGAACCAAATGTACTAACACTCACCTGTGCCCCATCTCGGACGAGCAAGGTATTAGTTTTTATAGTCAAATCTCCCGCATCCCCAGTTGAGCTTGGCAGTGTGGAAGCACTCAAGCCACCGCCAACCCCACCATCGGCGCTTCTACCAATCAGTTGCACGTCAGAGGCATCAACTGTTAAAGAACCCCCCTTGCCCGAACCAGATGTATTACTTCTTACCGCTGCCCCATCTCGCACCAACAAGGTATTAGTTTTAATCGTTAAATCTCCTGCATCCCCTGTTGAGTTTGCTGCGTCAGCATACAAGCCACTGCCAACCCGACCATCGGCGCTTCTACCAATCAGTTGCACATCTTGAGCATCAACCGTCAAATTTCCCCCCTTGCCCGCACCAGATGTACTAGTACTCACTAGCGCCCCACCCTCAACTCGTAACGTGTTAGCACTGATATTGACATCGCCTCCCTGTCCGTTTGCTTCTGGTAGTACCAGATTACTAATCAAACTCCTATTGTTAAGATTAATTACTCCCGTTGCATTAACCGAAATATTTCCCGCCTTACTATTATTAGAACCCAGCCGACTCTCTATGCCTGCAAACAGGTAACTCCCGGCTGTCATTTCTAAATTCCGGGCATTAACCGCGATACTTCCACCATCACCAGTCACAGCTACAATAGCGCCATTGCTAAGGGAAACATTACTTCTTTCTACACTATTGGGAAAACTCAAACGACTATTATTACCATCCCCATTCAACTCAACTGTTCCTGCACTTGCTAATCCGCCTAACTCCACTCGCCCACCAAAAGCATACAAACGTCCACCATCCATTTTGATATCACCGCCTACCAACAGCAAACTCTTGCCATCTGGTACGCGCAAACCCCTTGCTGTAAACGCAGAAGATGGATTGAAGCCGGAGTCCGCTATTGAGTTATTTTCGATAGATGCGGCACGAATTTGGTTAAATAGTAAAGCGGAAGGATTGACTGTCAACAGTGCAGGAGTATTCGGATTGTCAGCACTGAAAAAACCTTGATTACCAAAAGCGATCGCATTAGCAGTCGTCCCTACAAACGAACCCCTAACATCCAAACTGGCATTTTTCCCAAAAATAATCCCATTGGGATTAATCAAAAACAGATTAGCATTACCCAACACACCAAGTTTCCCAAAAATCCTAGATGCGTCACCCCCCGTCACCCGACTCAGAATATTCTCAATCCCAGATGGATTTGCAAAATACGCTTCTCGTCCTTCACCGATATTAAATTGTGAAAAACTGTGAAACAAGTTAGCGCCGCGAATTGCTCCACCATCAATTCTGTCAGCTTGTGGGCTTGTTGGTGTGACCACAGAACTTTCTGCACCCAGCGTATCATCAGCTATGGGCTTGAGTTCTTGAGCGAGAGTGGAATTAAAAGAAAATACGAGTATCTGCAACACGGCTGCTGAGAATGCACACACCGGAGCAATCCCTAACCTCAACAAGAACCTGCACACAAGAGCATTCATCCCTAACAAGTAGCACCCCCTAGCGCTGCTTTGCAGTTGCACTCTTTTTTGAGTCAATCACATTTTCTGTTCGTCAAAGTAATATCTACCTACTTCTCAGCTTCAGCGCACAAGTTTTATGCAAACTTCACCAATTCTTTACAAAACTTCATTAACTGGGTGATAAGAGAAACCCCGCGCTGTCAGATAACATTGCAGGGAGTGTTGTAATTGGTGTCGCGGCATCTACTTACTTCTCGGCTTTAGAACCATGAGTTTTACGCATAATTTGCCATTTCTTTACAAAACTTCATCCGATATGCCGATTACCCCAATCAGTGTCAAAATAATTCGTAATTGATAATTCGTAATTCGTAATTATTTACCCGAAAACTTGGGTTTCCCCGCGTTACTGTGTCCCCGTGTCCTCTTCAACCCAATCAGTCAAGTTCCATCTGCTGCTCCTGCCTTTGGTGGTGCATTCGTTCTACTTCTAAAAGTTTTTGCATTTTTTGCCAGCGCTCAATATCTTCAAAGCTGACAAAACCTACTCGCACTGGCTGATATGTTAACTGTCCAGAAGAAGTGCGTTTTATCTCAACCCGGAAAAGTTCGCCACGCTCGAAGTGAGTGAACACCAACTCCGAATCCTGCTTCTCCAAGATGGCGTGTTGGAATCTGTAACTGGTTTGTCCAGTTGTTCTGTACAAGCGATTAATAAATTCTACACCAACTGGCACTGCTATTTTCAGTAGTTCTGCTGCCCGAAGCTGCTGTTCTTCATCAGTGGTATTCCTTGAAGCGGGTGGTTCAGATGAATTGCCCCAATCATCTTGCGGATGCTCTATATTTGCTATTGAGATTTCATGCAAATGCTGTGGCTCCTCCTCGGGCAGCTGCGTTGGTGTATTAGCTGCAACCTCTGTGGTTTGGGTATCAGGGCAATGAGTGGAAGAAGTTGTGCTGGTGACATCCCCACTGGCGTTCAAGTCGGCTGCTTCTGTCTTAACTAGTAGTTGTTCAGTAGGTAGTTCAACAAACTGTCCAGCTGCTGCTGTTTTGAGTGCTAGTAAATCACGTTCACTGTCGTAGTTTACACCCCGCCAAGATTTCAGTCCGGGGAAGCTGTAAGCCTTGCCCAGTTTCCAACCAGCCACTTTCACCCCATCCATCTCAAAGGCGATCGCTTCTTTAAAGTTCCCCTGAGTGCTAAACTGCGGATGAACCACAATGCCCTGCTGCTGTAGCCGACCAATTAAAGTCGTGACGGTGGGCTGGTCAACTGTTGCCGCATCGATAGCGTCAGCCAGCAGTTGGGTAACGGGTGGCTTTAAGCTTGTGTGATGTTTCTGCTTTTGGGTTTGGGCTGCTCGGTGCGATACCGTTGTTTCAATGCCTAACTCCTCTTTAACTCTAGTAGCAACTCGTTCGCTGCTACAAGGCGCTGCTTCTAAGCCAAACTCTTTCTCCAACTGCCGCACCACCACTTCAGAGCGACGGTAGTCCCAGGAGTCCGACACAACCGAAGAGTCCATCCGAATGCGAGAAGCAATTATATGGATGTGTTCGTGGTCAGTGTCATGATGACGGGCAATCACGTACTGACTTTTATTCAGTCCTTCACCCAGGAATTTCATTTCCTTCAGCCAACGATGGGCGATCGCTACGTACTGCTCATCATCTAAATGTTCGTGGTACTCGCCTTGGGGATGGTCAGCACTGCGGTGGGGAATTGATAGAATGATATGCCCGCAGGCGCGTTTGAGGTTGGGTCGCAGCCGCCTGGAAGCCCCAAATTCTTTAGCTAACTGCCTGGAGGTAGACCCGCCCATGTTGCTGTCGATGATGTTGGCTTTCTCTTTGCCGAGTACGTAGTCCAAGGTGGAACGGAAGCTTTGATTTTTAAACTGCTTGCCAATCAAAGGGATTCCTCCTCGGAGTCCGTTACTCCACACTCTAGCAACTGCATTTGAGTTTCTTTAATGGATGCACGCAAAGAGTCCACCAATTTTTGTAATTGGTCAGCATCAATATTCGCACCCTGCCCAGACTTGACAGATCGGTTTACTGCCTTAACCAACTGGTTCAGGTTAACTCCAATAGAATTAAGTTCTTCATACAACTTCCAATTCAACTGTGGTGGTGGCGGTGGCTCTACAACACGACGACGCAGGGCAGCACGACGAATAAATTCCGATATTGACACCCTAGCAGAGTACGCCTTCTCCTTCAGCTGCTCGTATTCGTCAGCTGCAAACCGCACTGGATGTGTAATTTTACGAGCAACACCGTCATCTCTTTTGGTTTTACTACCCATCGCCAACCACCACCGTGCTACGAAGCCTCGCAGAGCCAGCCGTCGCCGTCGCCCCTCAGGGGCGTTATGCGCGTACAGCGCATACAGGCGACATGGCTGGCGTTAAACCCACGCCCACCGCTACCCCAATAGTCTAACCCAATATTTGAGCGCGCCTACTTTTCTCATCGAGTGCTTTTATGACACAGTGCGGGTGCAAAATACGCACAATTTGTCAGGGCTGTCATCTCTCAACTAATAACCCAAGTTGCTAGTTATTTGAGAAGGCGATCGCAAAGATAATAAAATCCCCTCCAGTAAGAAAAACGGAGGGGAATTATGTTAAATGAAACAATTGCTGTCTATGCTATCATTGACG
>JAESFT010000600.1_pt1 | contig 18371 bp, 16 predicted proteins | sample 9269451 | NCBI WGS metagenome assembly JAESFT01 (sample SAMN14502557, study PRJNA617106) | algae metagenome | isolation source: Scytonema hyalinum WJT4-NPBG1 and co-occurring heterotrophs from well... | place: USA: Mojave Desert, Joshua Tree National Park, California | collected 2006-05-25
CCCGCATGCTCCACAGCTGTCATTCCGGGGCGGCGCAGCCGAGCCCGGAACCCAGATGGCGAGACCTCTCCGGAGAGATCTCCTGGGTTCCGGCCCGCCGCTTCGCGGCGACCGGAATGACAGGGGTGGAGCTGTGGGTTTGCCGCGCGACAAGAGCGCGGTTGATCTCCCGGGCTCCGAGGGGTCAGTGTGGGACAATCCTTTCTGATTCTCCCTTTGTTCCATGGTCGCTCAAGCCCAACCGCTTTTCCTCCCCACCGATCGCCGGCAGTCGCCCATCGCGGCGGGGGTGCAGCGGGGCGTGCGGCGCCTCTTCTCGCAGCTCGGGCATTCCACGCTGGTCGAGTTCACGCTGGCCAACGGGCGCCGCGCCGATGTGATCGCGCTGGGGCCCGACGGGCTCCTCACCATCGTGGAGATCAAGTCGAGCGTGGCGGATTTTCGGGCCGATCAGAAATGGCCCGATTACGAGGATTTCTGCGACCGCTTCTTCTTCGCGATCCCCGAAACCGTGCCCTTCGACATCATGCCCGAGGATAGGGGCCTCATCGTCGCCGATTCCTTCGGGGCCGCGATCCTGCGCGAGGCGCAGCGCCATCCGCTGGCCGGTGCGCGCCGCAAGGCCGTGACCCTGCGTTTTGCCCATGCGGCGGCGTCCGTGCTCCACGGCCTCGCCGATCCCGACGCCATCGCGGACGGGCGTTTGTAAATTCCCTCTCCCCGTGAACGGGGAGAGGGCTAGGGTGAGGGGCTGGTCGGAGAAGCGCGAAGGCCCAGGACGGGTTGCGCTGCAAGACGGGCGTCGATGACATCAGGTCGGGTGGAGGCACGGTGTTTCACCGTCCGGCCCCTCACCCCAGCCCGCTCCCCGTGAACGGGGAGAGGGGGTTGGCTAGCGCGGAGCGCGCTTGGCCAGGATCCGCTGCAGGGTGCGGCGGTGCATGTTGAGGCGGCGTGCCGTCTCCGACACGTTGCGGCCGCACAGCTCGTAGACCCGCTGGATGTGCTCCCAGCGCACCCGGTCCGCCGACATGGGGTTCTCGGGCGGCGTCGCCCGCTCGCCCGGCTGCGCCATTAGGGCCGAGTGGATCTCGTCCGCATCCGCGGGCTTGGCGAGGTAGTCGAAGGCGCCGAGCTTCACGGCGGTCACGGCAGTCGCGATGTTGCCGTAGCCCGTGAGGATCACGCCCCGGGCATCCGGGCGGCGTTCCTTCAGGCGCGCGATCACATCGAGACCGTTGCCGTCGCCGAGACGCATATCGATCACCGCAAAGGCAGGCGCGGCGCTTTCCACCGCGGCGAGGCCGTCGGCCACGCTCTCGGCCACGCGCACCTCGTATCCGCGGCCCTCCATGGCCCGGGCGAGCCGGGTGGAAAACGGCCGGTCGTCGTCGACGATGAGGAGGCTCTTGTCCGTCAGCCCCTCCAGCGCCAGAGGCGCATCGGCCATTACAACATCTCCTTGCGTCACGGGACGCTCCTAATCTTGAGGCGGAAGACCGCCTGAAAGTGGCTCAAAGCCTTATATAGGAACGGTTTTTGCGTTCGCGAGGGGGGCCTGCGACATCCCCTGCGACAGTAGCGTCGCATCCCGTTCGAATGCAGGCCTCGGCCACGCGATCCGAGCCACCGCGCCAGTGGCGGGAGGCGCCGCATTCGTCAAGAGAAGATGGGCGCCGGAGCGCTCGATCAAGGTCTTGGCGATAAAGAGGCCGAGCCCCAAACCGGATCCGCCCTCCTCGCGCCCATCGCGCTCGGCGGCCGAACGGGTGGTGACGTAGGGCTCGCCCAAGCGCAGCAGCACGTCGGCCGCGTAGCCCGGCCCGTCGTCGCGGATCACGAGGCGCACCTCGTCCCGGCTCCAGCGCGCTTCGACGGTCACGAGGGTCTCGGCGAAATCCACCGCATTGTCGATGATGTTGCCGAGCCCGTAGACCACGCCGGGGCTGCGCCGGCCCATGGGCTCCGGCCCCTCCCCCTCGGTGACCACCTCGATCTCCACGCCGAGGGAGCGATGGGGAGCCACCAGTTCCTCGACAAGGTGCGAGAGCGAGATGGTTTCGAGAAAGGCCGAGCCATCCTGGCCGAGCGAGGTGAGCTTGCTGAGGATCGTGCGGCAGCGCTCCACCTGATCGCGCAGCAGCCGCAGATCCTCGGCCACGGGCCCCTCCTGGGGGAGCGCGTGGTTCAGCTCCTTGGCAACGAGGGCGATGGTGGCGAGCGGCGTGCCGAGTTCGTGGGCGGCCGCAGCCGCCAGGCCGTCGAGCTGGGAGAGATGCTGCTCCCGGGCGAGCACGAGTTCGGTGGCGGCAAGCGCCTGCGCCAGCTGGCGCGCCTCTTCCGCGACGCGCCAGGCGTAGACTCCCGTGAAGGCCGTGCCGAGGAGGATCGCGGTCCACACGCCCGACACGTAGAGGAAGGGCAATTCCAGCGGCGCGCCGGGCTCGGCCGGCAGGGGCTGGTGGGTGAGGACGAGGAGCGTCGCGCAGCCCACCGCCAGGAGCCCGAGGCCGAGGGTGCGCTCCGGCGGCAGGGCGGCGGCCGAGATCAGCACCGGGGCCAGAAAGAGCATCGCGAAGGGGTTCTGCAGCCCGCCGGTGAGGTAGAGGAGGCCTGCAAGCTGCAGGATGTCGAAGGCGAGCAGCGCCGTCGCGGCATTGTCGGAAAGGCGATGGCTCGCGGGAAATTGGATGCGCAGCGCCAGATTCACCCAGGCCGAGGCCGCGATCAGCAGGAAGCACAGGCCGAAGGGGAGCGGGAAGCCGAGCCCGAAATGAACGATCGAAACGGCGGCGGCCTGGCCGGAAATCGCGAGCCAGCGCAGGCGGACGAGGGTGTCGAGCCTGAGCTGGCGGGCGTCGCGGCCCAGATCCGCGGGGCTCAAGGGCTGCATGGGGCCGGAGCTGACCGAGGCGGGAGCGCGGCGGGGGACTTGGCGCAGAACTTGGCGCAGGACGTGGGAACACAAAAAGGCGTCATGGCGACTAGATAGGGTGCGGCATCGCGGCAGCCAAGGAAGGTGATCCTAATGGCGCAGAGGTCGGATGGCTCGGTGCGGGAGCTCGTCCAACCGTTCGGCAGTGCGATATATGCGTCACAGTCTTGTAGATTAAGGCTCCGTTAACCCTTGTCGGCCTTGTCTGGTCAAGCTGGAACCTTACTCTCCCGCGACCGGTTGATGGGATAACCGCTCCGCCTCGCGTTCCGTCTTGAGGATAGGGGCTCCCAGCTTGGGGGTATGAATGAGCCTCGCCTATTATTGGTACGACGCCGCGCATTTGATGCTGTCCCCCGCGCGCGCCGCGTCGGATGCCACGAAGCTCTTCTTCGAAAACCCCGCCAATCCGCTGAAATACACGCCCTACGCCCGCACCATGGCGGCCGCCTGCGAGATCTTCGAGCGCACCACCCGCCGCTACGACAAGCCCGCCTTCGCCTTCGGCACCACCCTGGTGGAGGGCGAGCGCGTGGCGGTCACGGAGCGCTCCGTCTGGGAGCGGCCCTTCTGCCGGGTGATCGCCTTCGACCGCGCCCACAAGAAGGCCGCGGACCAGCCCAAGGTTCTCATCGTGGCCCCCATGTCGGGCCACTACGCCACGCTCCTGCGCGGTACCGTCGAGACCTTCCTGCCCACCCACCAGGTGATGATCACCGACTGGCAGGACGCCAGCATGGTGCCGCTGGCCGACGGGCGCTTCGACCTCGACAGCTACATCGATTACTGCATGGAGATGTTCCGGGAGCTGGGCCCCGACCTCCACATCATGGCGGTGTGCCAGCCCTCCGTTCCGGTGATCGCCGCGGTCGCCCGCATGGAGGCCGAGAAGGACCCCGCTACGCCTCGCTCCATGACCCTCATGGGCGGGCCCATCGACACCCGCCGCTCGCCCACTGCGGTGAACGAATTGGCCGAGAAGCGCGGGATGCAGTGGTTCAAGCAGAACTGCATCGTGAAGGTGCCCCCCATGCATCCGGGCTTCGGCCGGGACGTGTATCCGGGCTTCCTGCAGCTCTCCGGCTTCATGGCCATGAACATCGACCGGCACCTCACGGCGCACTGGGACATGTTCAAGCACCTCGTCCAGGGCGACGGCGACTCGGCCGAGAAGCACCGGGAGTTCTACGACGAGTATCTCGCGGTGATGGACCTCACGGCGGAGTTCTACCTCCAGACGGTGGAGACCGTGTTCGTGGAGCATCTTCTCCCGAAGGGCGAGATGATGCACCGGAACAAGCCCGTGGACCTCATGGCCATCCGCCGCTGCGCCATCATGGCCGTGGAAGGCGAGAAGGACGACATCTCGGGGGTAGGCCAGACGCTGGCGGCGTTGGAGCTCACCCCGAACCTGTCGCCGGACAAGAAGGTCTACCACCTGCAACCGTCGGTCGGGCATTACGGGGTGTTCAACGGCTCCCGCTTCCGCCGGGAGATCGCCCCGAAGATCGCGGCCTTCATGGAAGCCAACGCCGAGGCTCCCGCCCGCCGTCCGGCCCCCCGCCTGCGGGCGGTCTAGGCCGGCTCGATACCGGCCCGGGAGGGGCCCTGCGGCAGAGGGTCCGAGGCGGGTTCGGTGTTGAACCCGGCCTACAGCGCGAAGGCCCTTTCTGGTGCCTGCAAACTCCTGTCAAGGTTTCGTTAACCTAACGGCAGCGGCAAACGGCTGCGCTGACGAATCCGGCCCCTTCGGGGCAGATTAGGGCCATGAGATTCGCCCTGTTTCGCCGCGTTCCCGCGGACCCTCCCCACCTCGATGTGAGCCACGGCGGACGCTCTTTCCAAGTGGCCCTGCGGCGGCGTCCGACCGCCAAACGAATCACCTTGCGCGTGTCGAGCGCCACCGGCGAGGTCGTGCTCACCCTGCCTGAGCGCATCGACCTCGCGGCCGCCCAGAAGTTCGCGACCTCCCACGGCGACTGGATCGCCACGCGCCTCGCCCGCGTCCCGGAGCGGGTGTCCTTCTGCCCCGGCGCCATCGTACCCCTGCGCGGCGTGCCCCACCGGGTGGTGCACTGGAGCTGCCTGCGCGGCGTGACCCGCGCCGTGAAGGGCCCCGATGGCGAGAACCTCATCGCGGTCTCCTGCGAGACGCCCCATGTGGAGCGCCGGGTGCGCGAGTTCCTGGAGGCGGAGGCCCGCCGCGACTTCGCGGCCGCCGTGAAGCGGCATACCGCCAAGCTCGGCGTGGCCGCGAAGCGGATCACCGTGCGCGATACGAAAAGCCGCTGGGGCTCGTGCTCGGCCCGGGGCGCGCTGAACTTCTCCTGGCGCCTCATCCTGGCGCCCGCCTTCGTGCTCGACTACCTCGCGGCCCACGAGGTCGGGCACCTCAAGGAGATGAACCACTCGCCCCGGTTCTGGCGCATCGTGCACGATCTCTGCCCGCGCACCGACGACGCGGAGAGCTGGCTCAAGCGCCACGGCACGGAGCTGCACCGCTTCGGCTGAGGCCGGCGGGACGATGCGGGGCCGCACCGCTTCGGCTGAAACCGGCCTCGCGGCACGGAGCTGCACCGCTTCGGGTGACCTTCGTGCGACGGCGCTTCGGGTGACACCCCGGGCGTTTCGGCCTAGGGAGGCGCCTCCCATCCCGGATCGGACCCCACGATGCTGAAGCCCGAAACGCTCGCCATGACGGTGGTCCTGGCGCTCCTCACCGCGCTCGGGCCGCTCTCCACCGACATGTACCTGCCCTCGCTGCCCGGGATCGCCGCCGATCTCGGCGCCTCGACGGCGGGCACGCAGCTCACCCTCTCGGCCTTTCTCATCGGCTTCGCGGTCGGGCAGTTCGTCTACGGGCCCGTGTCGGACCGGGTCGGGCGGCGTCCGGTGCTGCTCTTCGGGCTCGTGCTGTTCGGCCTCGCGAGCCTCGCCTGCACCCTCGCGCCCTCCATCGAAGCCCTGGTCGGCGCCCGGTTCGTGCAGGCGCTCGGGGCCTCGGGGCCGATCGTGCTCGGCCGCGCCATCGTCCGCGACCTCTACGAGGGGCCGCGCGCCGGGCGGGAATTGTCGCGGATGAGCACCATCATGGGGGTGGTGCCGGCGGCCGCCCCGGTGCTCGGCGGGCTCCTCCACGAGGCGTTGGGCTGGCGCTCCACCTTCGCGGTCTGCATCCTCTTCGCCGCGGCGCTCGGCACCGTGGTCTTCCTGCGGCTGCCGGAAACGATCCCCGCGCGCTCCCGCGAGCCCCTGTCGTTCCTCGCGATCCTGCGGGGCTTTCGCAGCCTCCTGGCGCACCGGGCCTATCGCACCTACGTGGCCTTCTCGAGCCTCGCCTATGGCGGGCTCTTCGCCTTCATCTCGGGCTCGTCCTTCGTGCTGCAGGGCCATTACGGCCTGCCCGAACTCCCTTACGCCTTCTCCTTCGCCTTCGTGGTGCTGGGCTTCATGGGGGGCACCACGCTCGCCCAGCGCCTCGTGCCCCGCCGGGGTCTCGACGGCACCATCGGGGCGGGGGTGGCGGCGCTCGCCGCCGGCGGGGTGGTGATGCTCGTCCTGGTGCTCGCCGGCGTGCCCTCGTCGCTCGCCGTAACCTTGCCCATGACCCTCTACGCCATGGGGGTCGGGCTCACCATGCCGCAATCCATGGCCTCGGCCATGGGGCCGTTCCCGGAGCGCGCCGGGGCGGCCTCGTCGCTCCTCGGCATGTGCCAGATGACGTTCGCGGCCGTGCTCGGCATCGCCCTCGGCCATTCCTTGGATGGAGGCGGGGCGCTGCCCCTGCCCGTGGCGATCGCGGGCGTGGGGCTGGTGGCGCTCGCGCTCTTCCACGCCACCAAGGGCGTCAGAGCGCGCTAACTGTACGAGGCTCGTGCCCAGTCGCTAAACGGGTGCGGGCGGCCTAGAGCCCGAAAAGCCGCTCCAGGAAGTTCTTGTCGCTGCGCGGAGGCGGGGTCCAGCCATCGGCCCCGGCGGTGGCGTAGCGGCCAGGCGCCGGCGCACCGGCGACCGCCATGCCGTCGCCGGGCGAGGGCGCGCGGGGTCCGATTCCGGGCAGCGCCACGGGTGGGGCGCCCTTCAGGGCCGTCTTCATGAAGGCGCTCCACACCTCCACGGGCAGGTTGCCCCCCGAAACCCGCTTCGTCGGATCGCCGTCGTCGTTGCCGAGCCACACGCCTGCGACGAGGGAGCCCGTGTAGCCCACGAACCAGGCGTCGCGGAAATCCTGGCTCGTGCCCGTCTTGCCGGCGGCCTCCCAGCCCGGGATCTCGCCTTTCTTGGCGGTGCCGATCACGAAGGTGTCGCGCATCATGGTGTTCATCATCGCCACCGCATTGGGGTCGATGACGCGCCCGAGGCCGCCGCCGGCGGGACGCCGGTAGACGCTCTTGCCCGCGGTCGTCTTCACCTCCTTGATGGCATAGGGGATCACCCCCGTGCCGCCATTGGCGAAGGCCGCGTAGGCCGCGACGAGTTCGAGCGGCGTCACCTCCGAGGTGCCGAGAGCGATGGAGGGGTTGGCCTGCAGCGGGGAGGCGATGCCGAGCCGCTGGGCGGTCTGCACCACGGCCTTGGCTCCGACCTCGAAGCCCACCTTCACGGCCACCGTGTTGAGCGAAAGCGCCAGCGCCTCGCGCAAGGTCACGGGGCCGCGGTAATCCCGCGAGTAGTTCTCCGGGGTCCAGCCCCGGTAATTGACGGGGGAATCCTCCCGCACCGTGTCGGGGGTGAGCCCGCGCTCCACGGCCGCGAGATAGACGAAGGGCTTGAAGGCCGAGCCCGGCTGCCGGCGCGCCACGGTGGCCCGGTTGAACTGGCTGTCGGCGTAGTTCCGCCCGCCGACGAGGGCCTTCAGCGCCCCGTCCGGCTGCATCGCCACGAAGGCGCCCTGGGCGACGTTGTATTTCGCGCCCTTGGCGTTGAGTTCGTCCACCACCGCCCGCTCGGCCGCGGCCTGGAGCGCCGGGTCGATGGTGGTCTGCACGGTCACGTCGGTTTCGACCTCGCCCACGAAATCGTCGAGCACGTCGATCACGTAATCGGCCACGTAGTTCATGGAGCCCGCCCCCTTGGGCCGCATGGTTTCGGCGGGGTTCGCCAGCGCGGTCTTGAAGGCCTGCGGGGTGATGAAGCCCACATCCTGCATGGCCGCGAGCACGAGCTGCGCCCGCGCCTGCGCGGCCTGGGGGTTGCGGGTGGGCGCGAGCCGCGAGGGAGCCTGGACGAGGCCCGCGAGCACCGCGGCCTCGGAGAGCGTCACGTGGCGCGCCGACTTGCCGTAATAGCGCTGCGCCGCCGCTTCCACGCCGTAAGCACCGGAGCCGAAATAGACCCGGTTGAGGTAGAGCTCCAGGAGTTCGTCCTTGGAGTAGTTGCGCTCGAGCCAGAGCGCGAGGATCGCCTCCTGGATCTTCCGCGAGGCGGTGCGCTCCTGGGTCAAGAACAGGTTCTTGGCGAGCTGCTGGGTGAGAGTCGAGCCGCCCTGCATGCTGCGGGAGGTCACGTTGCGGACCATCGCCCGGGTGATGCCCACCGGATCGATGCCGAAATGATCGTAGAAGCGCCGGTCCTCGATGGCCACGAAGGCCTTCGGCAGATGGGGCGGCAATTCCTTCAAGGTGACGGTGCGCCCGCCGGTTTCGCCACGATTGGCGATGAGGCTGCCGTCGGAGGCCAGGATCGCGATGTTGGGCGGCCGCTTCGGCACGCTGAGCTGGTCGATCGGCGGCAGCTGCGCGGCGTGGTAGGCCACGAGGCCGCCGACCGCGATGAGCGCCCAGATGCCGAGCACCACGCCCGCATAGACGAGGCGCCCGAGGAGCGAGCCGCGCCGCCCGCCCTTCTTCGGTGCCTTCTTGGGGGCTGGCTTCTCCCCTGAACCTCGGCGTCGTGCTGCCCGTTGCGGCATGGGTCCTCCGGCGCGGTCCTCGGGCCGCACCCCGATCTGCAGCGCCGAGCCCGTGTCCCGCGCCTCGGCGCCGGTATCGAAAACCGGCTCGCGCCGGCCGCGTCCGTTCGCCATGAGTAATCGTCCCCGCACCATGCCTTGCCGGTTGAGCCCGGCTTGAGCGGCCGAAGGGCACGCTAAATGTGGCGCTTTAACGGGCGGTTAAGCTTCGGATCGACGGGCCTTAGCGCTTCGCGCCCAGACGCTCGCGCTCCTGCTTGGCCGCGGCGGCGAGCGGGTGGTCGGGATGGCGGGCAATGAAGAGGTCGTAGGCCTCCCGCGTTCCGGCCCGGCGGGCGGCGTCCAGTTCCTCCTGGATCGCGATGTTGCCGTCGCGGGCGGGAGCCGCAACGGGCGAGCGGGGGCTTTGGGCCATGGCCAGATCTCCGGCGGCAAGCAGGGTGAGCAGAATGGCGAAACCGGTCAGAACCTTCACGTGGATGGGCGTCATCGAAGCACCTGTTGAGGCTGCACGAGACATAGGGCGCCCGACCTGAACGGCCGCCCAACGCCCGAGCCTCCCGGCCTGACGTGCTGCCGTAGGAACCGCCTGACTCGCGGCACGTTAGGCAGTCCATGGATTCCTATATCGTGGTGCTCGCCGGATTCGGGGCGGTGGTGCTCCTCACCGCCTGGCTTCCCATGCTGTTGAAGGAGCTGCCGCTCTCGCTCCCCATCGTCTGCGTCGGCATCGGCTTTGCGCTGTTCTCCATTCCAGGCCTCCCCGGCGTCGCACCACATCCGAGCGACTACCCGGAGGTGACCGAGCGCCTCACCGAGTTCATCGTCATCATCGCCCTCATGGGCGCGGGGCTGAAGCTCGACCGGGCGCTCGCCTGGACAGCGGCTTCGATCACCTGGCGCCTTCTCGGCATCGCCATGCCGCTCACGATCCTCGCCCTGGCCATCCTCGGCTACGCGCTTCTCGGCCTTGGGGTCGCCTCCGCGGTCCTCCTCGCCGCCTCGCTCGCTCCCACGGATCCGGTGCTCGCCAGCGACGTTCAGGTGGGCGGGCCGCGGGAGGGCAAGGAGGACGAGGTGCGCTTCGCGCTCACCTCCGAGGCCGGCCTCAACGACGGCCTCGCCTTTCCCTTCGTGAACCTCGCCATCGCGCTCGCGCTGGCCGCCGAAACCGGCGGGGACTGGTTCCTGGAATGGGCGGCTTACGATGTGGTCTGGAAGCTCGCTGCCGGCGTCGGCGTCGGCTGGATCGTGGGGCGGGGGCTCGGCTGGCTCACCTTCCGGATGCCGAACCGGGCCAAGCTCTCGCGCACGGGCGACGGCTTCGTGGCGCTCGGCGTCACCTGCCTCGCCTACGGCGTCACCGAGATGGCGCATGGCTACGGCTTCCTGGCCGTGTTCGTGGCGGCTTTGGGCCTGCGGGCGGCCGAGCGCAACCATTCCTACCACGAGAAGCTGCATGACTTCGCCGAGCAGCTGGAACGCCTCCTCATGATGGTGCTCCTCGTGATCTTCGGCGGCACCATCGCGGCCGGGGGCCTGTTTCGCGGTCTCACCTGGGAGGCCGGGCTCTTCGCCCTCGTCACCCTCTTCCTCGTGCGGCCGATCACGGGCTGGATCAGCTTGATCGGGTCCCGGCCGGAAGCGGACGAGCGGGCGGTGATCAGCTTCTTCGGCATCCGTGGCCTCGGGACCGTGTATTACCTCGCCTATGGGGTGAACCACGCGCATTTCCCGGAAGCCGATCTCCTCTGGAGCGTGAGCGGGCTCATCATCCTGATCTCCATCGTGCTCCACGGCACCACCGTGACCCCGGCGATGCGCCATCTCGACCGGCGGGCGCAGCGGCGGCGCAAGCCCGAGGGCGGGGCCCCGCAGGGCGATGCCGTTCCGGCGGAGTAGGGCAGCCGCCAACAATCGGGTCGTCGGGTAGCCCGCGGGCGGCTTGTTCCCTATAAGGCCCGAGGGGCGCTCCTCAGCGCACGCAGAGCATTTCAGGACAAGGTGGCCGTGGCGGCACGGAGCACCTCTGGCACGTCGGGACGGGTGGCCGTGGCGGCACGGAGCACGAGAGCAGCGGGAGCACGGCGCCGGTCGGATGCGATCGAACGCGCCTGCCAGGAGCGCGGCCTGCGCATGACGGGCCAGCGCCGCACCATCGCGCGCATCCTCGACGCCGCTGAGGACCACCCCGACGTGGTGGAATTGCACCGCCGCGCGGCCGCCGTGGACGACCGCATCTCGCTCTCCACCGTCTATCGCACCGTGAAGCTGCTCGAAACCGAGGGCATCATCGAACGCCGCGATTTCCGTGACGGCCGCGCCCGCTACGAGCAGGCCGCGCGGGACCATCACGACCACCTCATCAACCTTGAGACCGGCGCCGTGATCGAGTTTCATTCCGAGGAGATCGAGGCCCTGCAAACCGAGATCGCGCGGCGGCTCGGCTACAAGGTAGTCTACCACCGCCTCGAACTCTACGCGGTGCCGCTCGACGAACCCGACGAGCCGAAGGGCCGCGCATGAGCCGCTTCGGCGTTGCGCTGAGGCTCTTGGGCCTCATCCTCTTCTTCGTCCTGATCGTAGGGCCGCAGGCCTTGAGCCTGCGCTTCGGCTGGCCGCTCGCGGAGCGGCTGCCGGTGGCCTTCCACCGCCTGTTCCTGCGCCTCTTCGGCGTGCGCGTGGTGGAACGCGGGCGCCCGCCGGGCGCGGTGCCGACCCTGGTGCTCTCCAACCATGTGTCCTGGCTCGACATTCCGGTGATCGGTTCGCGGCGCCCGCTCTCCTTCATCGCCAAATCCGAAATCGAGGGCTGGCCCGTGATCGGGCTCTTCGCCAAGCTGCAGCGCTCGGTGTTCATCGATCGGGCGCGCCGCAAGGCCACCGCGGAGGTGAACCAGGCCGTCGCGCACCGCCTCATGCGGGGCGAAGCCATCGTGCTGTTCGCGGAAGGCACCACCGGCGACGGCACCCGGCTCCTCCCCTTCCGCTCGTCGCTCGTCGGCGCGGCCCGTGCGGCGCTCACCGAGCCGGGGCTGGAGCGCATCCATCTGCAGCCCCTCGCGGTCTCGTATGTGCGCCGCAACGGCCTGCCCGTGACCCGGCGCGAGAGGCCGGAGATCGCCTGGTACGGCGACATGGAATTGGCGCCGCATCTCGGCCTGTTCCTCAAGGGCGGTCCGCTGGACGCGGTGGTGACCTGGGGCGAGCCCATCGCCTTCGATCCGGCGAGCGACCGCAAGACCGCCACCGCCGAGGCCGAAGCCGCCGTGAGGGCCCTGATCCAGGCGCCGCCGGCCGCGCCCGAGGCCCCGCGCCTGCGGCCCCCGGTCCCGCGCGCAGCGCCGGTGGTGGCCTCGGAACCGAAATCGGCTTAAAAGGGCGCCGGCCATGCGGCCTCGTCCGCGGCCACGCTTTTCCGACAGAACCAGGCCCGCCCCGTGAAAAAAGCTTTCATCAAGTCCTATGGCTGCCAGATGAACGTCTACGACGCCGAGCGCATGGCGGACGTTCTCGCGGGCGAGAGCTACACGCAGACGGGGATCATGGAGGAGGCGGACCTCGTCATCCTCAACACCTGCCACATCCGCGAGAAGGCGGCCGAGAAGGTGTATTCCGAGCTCGGGCGCGTGCGGGTGCTCAAGGGCGAGCGCCAGGCGCAAGGCCTCGACACGAAGGTGGTGGTGGCGGGCTGCGTGGCGCAGGCCGAGGGCAAGGAGATTCTGCGCCGGCAGCCGGCGGTCGACGTGGTGGTGGGGCCGCAAAGCTATCACCGCCTGCCGGAACTGCTGCGCGCCGGGCGCGGCGCCGTCGACACCGAGTTTCCCGTCGAGGACAAGTTCGGCCAATTGCCCGCGCCCTCGCGGCAGGCGATCCAGACCCGCGGGATCTCCGCCTTCCTCACCGTGCAGGAGGGTTGCGACAAGTTCTGCACCTTCTGCGTGGTGCCCTATACCCGCGGCGCCGAGATGTCCCGTCCCGTGGCGCAGATCCTCTCCGAGGCCGAGCGCCTGGCCGCCGCCGGCGTGCGCGAGTTCACGGTGATCGGCCAGAACGTGAACGCCTATCACGGCGAGGGGCCGGATGGCGCCACCTGGTCGCTCGGACGCCTGCTCCACCGCCTTGCGGACATCCCCGGCATCGTGCGGCTGCGCTACACCACGAGCCATCCCCGCGACATGGACGAGGAGCTGATCGCCGCCCACCGCGATCTGCCCGCGGTGATGCCCTACCTGCATCTGCCGGTGCAGTCGGGCTCGGATGCGATTCTCGATTCCATGAACCGCCGCCACACCGGCGACGCGTACCGCCGCCTCATCGGCCGCATCCGCCAGGCGCGCCCCGACATCGCGCTTTCCTCCGATTTCATCGTCGGCTTCCCGGGTGAGACGGACGCCGATTTCGAGGACACGATGCGCCTCATTCGGGACGTGGGCTTCGCGAGCGCCTTCTCGTTCAAGTACAGCCCGCGCCCCGGCACGCCGGCGGCGGACAACGAGGCGCAGGTGCCGGAAACCGTGAAATCCGAGCGCCTGGCCCGGCTTCAGGAGTTGCTCGAGGCGCAGCGCCAGGCCTTCAACCGGGCCACCGTCGGGCGGACCGTCGAGGTGCTGCTCGAAAAGCCTGGCCGGCACCCCGGTCAAATGGCGGGCAAGTCGCCCTATCTACAAGCCGTGCAGATTGAGACCGACGCCCACCGGGTCGGAGACGTGGTCGCGGTCAAGATCGAGCGGGCGGGATCAAACAGCCTGTTCGGCGCATTGGAGTCCGGCCTGCTGACGGCAGCGGCTTGAAATTTTTGGAGCCGCTCGGCGGCTCGATTGGGAGAGCGCATTTGAGGCCAGCGGATGGGACGGCAGCACGGGGTCAGAAGCGGGGCGGGGCGGGTGCCCCATCGAGCGCCCATCCCGGCGTCGAGGAAACCGCCGAGATCACGCTGACCTTCGACGACAATCGCCTCGCCAGCATCGTCTTCGGCCAGTTCGACCAGAACCTCGCCCATCTGGAGCGCCGCCTCGACGTGGTGGCGACCGCCGTGGGCAACCGGGTGGTGATCCGCGGCGGGCCGGATTGCGCGGAGCATGCCCGCCGGGTGCTGGAGAGCCTCTACGACCGCTCGCGCACCAGCGGCACGCTCTCGCAAGGGGACGTGGACGGCGCGATCCAGGAAACCCGCGTCCAGGGCACCCTGTTCGCCGCCGAAGAACCGCCGGCCGCCGGCCGCACCGCCTTCGACCATATCTCGACCCGCAAGCGCGGCCCGGTGCGCGCCCGCAACGCGGCGCAGAACGCCTACATCAAGGCCTTGAAGCAGCACGAGCTCGTGTTCGCGGAAGGCCCAGCCGGCACCGGCAAAACCTGGCTCGCGGTCGGGCACGCGGTCTCGCTCCTCGAACAGGGTCATGCGGAGCGCCTCATCCTCTCGCGCCCCGCAGTGGAAGCGGGCGAGCGCCTCGGCTTCCTGCCGGGCGACATGCGCGAGAAGGTCGATCCCTATCTCCGCCCGATCTACGACGCCCTCTACGACTTCATGGAGGCGCGTCTCGTGGAGCGCGGGCTCACCACGGGCATGATCGAGATCGCGCCGCTCGCCTTCATGCGCGGTCGCACCCTCACCAATGCGGTGGTGCTCCTGGACGAGGCCCAGAACACCACCACCATGCAGATGAAGATGGTGCTCACGCGTCTTGGCGAAGGCTCGCGGATGATCATCACCGGCGATCCGACCCAGATCGACCTGCCGCCGGGCCAGAAATCCGGGCTGGTCGAAGCCGTGCGGATCCTAGAGGGCGTCGAGGGCATCGCCCGGGTGAGCTTCAAGGAGGAGGACGTGGTGCGCCACGACCTCGTGCGCCGCATCGTGACGGCCTACGAGGCCGCCGCCCGCACCGATCCCCCGGAGCCTCCGCGCCAGGAGGGCTATCGCGGCTACCGCCAGGGACCGCGCGGGTGAGCGCAGCCGTCTCGCTCGACCTCGTGGTCGAGGCCGGCGGCTGGTCGGCGCTGGGCGAGGTCGAAGCCCTGGCCGAACGGGCCGTGGCCGCCGCCCTCGCGGTGGCCTCCGACGCGCCCCGCGAGCCGGTCGAGATCAGCGTTCTCCTCGCCGACGACGCCACGATCCAGGAACTCAACCGGGAATGGCGCGGCAAGGACAAGCCTACGAACGTGCTCTCCTTTCCAGCATCCGAGCAGCCCGGAATTCCCGGGCCCCGCCCCCTCGGCGATCTGGCGCTCGCCTTCGAGACCATCGAGCGCGAGGCCCGCGACGAGGACAAGAGCCTCGCGGACCATGCCGTTCACCTCATCGTGCACGGCACCCTGCACCTGTTGGGCTACGATCACGAGACCACGGGCGAAGCCGAGATCATGGAAGCCCTGGAGGTGAAGGCGCTGGCGAGGCTCGGCATCGCGGACCCCTACCGGGACGCGGAGCTCGCTTGAACGAAGCCGCTGGCGAGGCTCGGCATCCGGATCCCTACCGCGACGCGGAGCTCTTATGAACGCGGCGACCGTGGCCGGGCGCAAAGACCGCACGACACGATTCGCGCGGCCGGCCCGGCCTGTGCTATGTGCTGAGGGGCTGATTGGCACCCGATGAGGAGATGGCAGCAGAGCCCCTCAAGGCCTCTGCTGATTTTGTGCGAATGACAGAGGATCGAAGTCGCATCGCGCACGCGGAGCAGGACAATCCTGATGCAGCCGGTGCCCGTGAGCGCTGGTTCGAGCGCCTTTTCCACCGATTCGGCCTGAAATCCCGCGACTCGATCCGGGACGACCTGGAAGACGCGCTGGCGGAAACCGTCGGGGATCCGAACTTCTCGCCCCAGGAACGGGCGATGCTGAAGAACGTGCTCGGCTTCCACCGCATCCGCGTCGAGGACGTGATGGTGCCCCGGGCCGACATCGTGGCGGTGTCCGCCGAAACCAATCTCGGCGATCTGCTGGGCATCTTCCGCACCGCCGGCCATTCGCGCCTGCCGGTCTACGGCGAGACCCTGGACGACCCCAAGGGCATGGTGCATATCCGCGATTTCCTCGACCTCATCGCGAACCGCGCCGATGCGCGCCCCTCCCGCCGCCGCAAGACCGTGGATGCAACCCAGCCGCCGCCGAGCCTCGGGCGCGTGGACCTCTCGCTCACGCTCGCCTCCGCCAAGATCCTGCGCCCCGTGCTGTTCGTGCCCCGCTCCATGCCGGCCGTGGACCTGCTGGTGCGCATGCAGGCGACGCGAACCCACATGGCCCTCGTGATCGACGAATACGGCGGCACCGACGGCCTCGTCTCCATCGAGGACCTCGTCGAGATGGTGGTGGGCGACATCGAGGACGAGCACGACGACGCCACCGCCCGTATGATCCTGCCCTCGGACGACGATACCTTCGTGGCCGACGCCCGCGCGGGGCTCGAAGAGGTCTCGGAGGCGATCGGGGTCGACCTCGCCCACGAGGACATCGCCGAGGACGTCGAGACCTTGGGCGGTCTCATCGTCACCCTGGCGGGCCGGGTGCCCTCCCGGGGCGAACTCATCGATGGGCCGAGCGGCCTCGAATTCGAGGTGCTCGACGCCGATCCGCGCCGGGTGAAGCGCCTGCGCATCCACCGCCCCGCCGCGGACGGCGTCGCCGTGCCGGCGGCCGAACCCCCGGCTCCCACTCCCGTCGCGGCCGCTCCCTCGCAGACGCCTCCGCCGGCGAGCGAAGCCGCGGAATGATTGCCCTCGCCCAGGCGGTGACCGGGGCCGCCGGCTGGCGCCGTTGGCTCATCGCGTTCGGCGCGGGCGCCGTCGGTGCCCTGGCGATGCCGCCGTTCGGCATCCTGCCGGCGCTCGTGTTTTCCCTCGTGCCGGCCGTGTGGCTCCTCGACGGGGCGCGGGGCTCCTCGCTGCGCGCGATCGGAACATCGGCGGCGGTTGCGGGCTGGTGGTGGGGCTTCGGCTATTTCGTGGCGGGCCTCTGGTGGCTCGGCGCCGCCTTTCTCGTCGAAGCCGACGAATTCGCCTGGGCCCTGCCCCTCGGAGTCCTGGGCCTGCCAGCGGTTCTCGCCTTCTTTCCGGCCCTCGGCTTCCTCGCCGCCCGCCTGCTGTGGTCGCGGGGGCCCCTGCGCCTGTTCGCCTTCGCGGCCGGCCTGACCCTCGGCGAGTGGCTGCGCGGGCACCTCTTCACCGGCTTTCCCTGGAACACGCCCGGCATGGCGCTGGGCCAGCATGGTCCCTTCATGCAGGCCGCCGCCGTGGTCGGCCTCTACGGCCTCACGCTGCTAGCCGTTCTCATCGCCGCGGCGCCGGCTCTCGCCGCGACCGGATCCTCCACCCGGGCGCGGATCGCGCCGCCGGTGCTGGCCGGTCTGGCGCTTCTCGCGCTTCTCGGGGCCGGGGCCCTGCGCGTCCCCCCCGACACGCTCGCGACTCTGGAGGGGGTGCGCCTGCGGATCATGCAGCCGAACCTGCCCCAGGACGCCAAATTCCACGCCCGCAACCGCGACCCGATCCTGCGCCACTATTTCGGGGTGAGCGCCCGGCCGGGCCCCGACGGGGCGGGGCTCGAAGCCGTGACGCACCTGATCTGGCCCGAATCCGCCTTCCCCTTCCTCCTGCACGAGGATGCGGGGGCGCTGGCCCAGATCGGCGCGCTCCTTCCCCGCGGGACGACGCTTGTCACCGGCGCCGCCCGCATGGCGGAGCCGCTGCCGGGCGAAGCGGTCGGGCCCTTCTTCAATGCCGTCCAGGTGGTCGACGCCGAGGGCACGATCGTAGGCTCCTACGACAAGACCCATCTCGTTCCCTTCGGCGAATACGTGCCGAAGCCCGTGGAGGCGCTCATCCAGGCCGTGGGCCTGCGCCCCTTCGTGCACATCCCGGGCGGCTTCTCGCCGGCCGAAGCCCGCCGCGTGCTCCCCGTTCCCGGCCTGCCGCCGGTGGCCGCGACCGTGTGCTACGAGGCGATCTTCCCCGGCGCCGTGGTCGCGGAGGGCCCCCGCCCGAGCCTGATCCTCAACCTCACCAACGATGCCTGGTTCGGCGAGACGCCGGGCCCCTATCAGCATTTCGCCCAGGCGCGCCTGCGGGCCGTGGAGGAGGGCCTGCCCCTGGTGCGGGCCGCCAATTCGGGGGTGTCGGCGGTGGTCGATCCTTATGGCCGGGTGCTCGGCGCGCTGCCGCTCGGCCAGGAGGGTGTGCTCGACGCCGCCGTGCCGGTTGCTCTCCCGGCCACGCTGTATAGTGTCTACCGCGACGGGATCGTCGCCGTGATGGGTCTCGTCTGCCTCGCCCTGTCCCTCGTTTCCCGCGTCGCCCATCCCCGCCGAGCGCCTGTCCCTTCCCGCGCTTGACGCGAGATCGCCGGGCCTGCGCCTCCTTGAGCCCGCCCAGAGCCTGCCTATGACCAAATCGCCCAATCCCATCGACAAGCATGTGGGCAGCCGTGTTCGGATGCGTCGGATGCTGATTGGGATGAGCCAGGAGAAGCTGGGGGAGGCTCTGAAGATCACCTTCCAGCAGGTGCAGAAGTACGAGAAGGGCACCAACC
>JAESFT010000601.1_pt1 | contig 18311 bp, 14 predicted proteins | sample 9269451 | NCBI WGS metagenome assembly JAESFT01 (sample SAMN14502557, study PRJNA617106) | algae metagenome | isolation source: Scytonema hyalinum WJT4-NPBG1 and co-occurring heterotrophs from well... | place: USA: Mojave Desert, Joshua Tree National Park, California | collected 2006-05-25
GTGAAGTGATGCCTTATGTTTGGAATTGACCGCGATGGCTGACGTTTCTCTGCACGGTGTTGCCAAGTCCTTCGGGGCGACCGAGATCCTGCGCGACATCAATCTCTCCGTCGAGGACGGGGAGTTCGTCGTCTTCGTCGGGCCGTCGGGCTGCGGAAAGTCCACCCTGCTCCGCATCATCGCCGGGCTCGAGACCGTGAGCGGCGGCGAGATCCGGATCGGCAGCCGGCGGGTGAACGAGCTGCCGCCGGCGGATCGCAAGATCGCCATGGTGTTCCAGTCCTACGCGCTCTACCCGCACATGAACGTCTATAAGAACATGGCCTTCGGGTTGAAGTTCGCCAAGACGAACAAGGCCGAGGTGGACCGTCGGGTCCGACAGGCGGCGGAAATCCTGAAGCTCACCCCGCTTCTCGACCGCAAGCCGCGGGAGCTGTCGGGTGGGCAGCGGCAGCGCGTCGCCATCGGCCGCGCCATCGTGCGCAACCCGAGCGTCTTTCTTTTCGACGAGCCGCTCTCGAATCTCGACGCGGCGCTGCGCGTCAACACGCGCCTCGAGATCGCCAAGCTCCACCGGGATCTCGGGGCGACGATGATCTACGTCACCCACGATCAGGTCGAGGCCATGACGCTCGCGTCCAAGATCGTGGTGCTGAACCAGGGCCGTATCGAGCAGGTCGGCGCACCGCTGGAGCTCTATCGCTACCCGCGCAACCTGTTCGTCGCCGGCTTCATCGGCTCGCCGCGGATGAACTTCGTCAAGGGGCAGGTCCTGCGCCTTGAGGGCAGCAGCGCCACCATCGGCTTTGCCGGCACCGAGGCGAGCGTGGTCGTGCGCTCAGGCGCTCTCGCGGCCGGCGACCACGTGACCGTCGGCATCAGGCCCGAGCACATGGAAGAGGGCGGAGCCGACGCCACCTCCCTGCGGGGCACGATCGACGCCGTCGAGCAGCTGGGCGAGTCGAGCTATGTCTATATGAGGCTTGCCAGCGGCGACGACGTGATCGTCCGCGCTCCCGGGGAGACCGATGCGACGCCCGGCGGTTCCTACACGGCCCATGTGCCGCGCCGGGCGCTGCATGTCTTCGATGCGGCGGGTGTTTCGGTGCTGACTGAGCGGGGTTGACACTCACCACGTCATCACCGGCCTTGTGCCGGCCATCCCGCTTGTTTGTGGCGCGGCGCTTGTCCGATCGGGATCACCGGCACAAGGCTGGTGATGACGCGTGGGGATGCTGTTGCCGGATCACGATAGGGCGCGCAGCTCCGGTAGCAGCCCTCACGAATTCGATACGGCCGCCGCAATCCTGGGTGCGAGCGCGCTGTTGAGGATGTCCGCGGGCAACCCCGATGCCACGACCCGGCCGTCCGCCACGAAGGCCATCTGATCGGCCACATCCGCCACATCCTCCGGCGTATGGATCGTCATGAGAATGGTGACAGGGCGTTTGCGCCGCAATGTGTCGACGAGCAGGATCATGTCGCGGCGCAAGGCGGGATCGAGGCTGCTGAAGGGCTCGTCGAGGAGGATGAGAGGACGGCCGGAGATCAGCGCACGGGCCAGCGCCACGCGCTGGCGCTGCCCGCCCGACATCGTGCCCGGTTTGCGATCCTCGAAGCCTTCGAGGCCGACCGAGTCCAGCATCTCGCCCACGAGACGCTTCTCGTTTTCGCTCAACCGCAGGGACGGGCGCAGGCCTAAGCCCACGTTCTGGGCCGCGCTCAAATGCGGAAACAGGTTGTGATCCTGGAACACGATGGCCACGGGCCGCTTGGCGGGTTCGAGGGGCAGAAAGCTATGGTTGTCGAAGGTCAGCGTGCCGCTTTCAGGCCGTTCGAAGCCGGCGATCATGTGAAGCAGGGTGGTCTTGCCGCCACCCGACGGACCGATGACGGCGCATAGATTTCCCGCCGGCACGGACAGTGAATAATCGGCCGTAAAATCCGGCCAGGTCAGACGGCAGTTCTCAATCACCAGCATGGGACAGGCGACCTGAAGCATGTGCGAGAAGGACGGCGAAGAGGACGATGACGAGGCCGATGCTCGATGCTTCGTGCAACCGGTAGGCGCCGAGACGCTCATAGAGCAAATAGGGCAGGGTCACCAGTTCGGTGCCGCCAAACAGCGCGATGATGCCGAAATCGCCGAAAGACAGGGCCATGGCCAAGGCGAAGCCTGCCGCGAGCGGCCGCTTGAGCAGGGGCCAGTCCATGATCGTGAGCTTTGCCCAGCCGGAGATGCCGAGAGACGCCGCAACGCGGCCGTAGCGCTCCTCTGCGGTGAGGAGATGGGGCGCCATATGGCGATAGGCGAACGGTACGGCCGCAAGGCCGTTGATGAGCGGCAGCAGGATAAGGCCCGCGGTCGACGGATCACCGAAACGCCGGATCAGCAGGAACAGACCCGCGGTCAGCGCGAAGGGCGGCACGGCGAGCAGCGCATCGGGCAGGAGATCGTAGAAGGTGGCGATGCGCGGGGAGCGCAGCACGATGCGCCGCCGCCGCGCTGCAGACGCGAGCGCAAGAGCCAGGAGGCACGCCAGGATAGCGGCCGCGGTGGCGATCGTCAGGCTCGTGCCAAATGCCTGCAAAAGATCCGCGTCGATCACGTCGAACATGCTGCGAAACCCCGTCAACACGCTCAAGGCGAGCGGCGCGATGAAGAGAGCGCTGATCGCCAATACGGCGGCATCGAGGAGCTTCAGGCTCCTGGTCTTCGCATCCGGTCGGCGAACGAGGCTGCGGATCGTGTGGCCCACCGGCGGACGCGTGAAGGCCCAGTGGAGCAGAACCGTCATGGACAGGCAGATCGCGAGTTGGATGAGGGCGAGCCAGGCGACGCGGCCGAAATCGAGATCGATCTTGAGCGCCTCGAAGATCGCCACTTCGAGCGTGGATCGGCTCGGTCCGCCGCCGAGCGCCAGCACGATGGCAAAGCTCTTGAAGCACATCAGGAAGATGAGGCCGGCGACCCCGGGCAGCTCCGCGCGCAGCACCGGCCAGTCGAGATGGCGGAAGATCTGGAAGGGCGTAAAGCCGAAAGCAGCGGCAAGGCGCCAATGCTCGGCAGGGACCTGGTTTAATCCGTCGAGGGTGATCCGCGCCACGAAGGGGCCGTTCAGGAACACATGGGCGATGAGAATGCCGGGATAGCCGAAGATGCTGAAGCTGCCCTCCCAGCCCAGGAGCGCGAGTCCTTCGGCGAGCCACCCGCTCCGGCCGTAGACGGCAAAGACCGCAAAGACGGCCACGATGGTCGGCATTACCATCGTGGTGCTCAAGGCTGCCAGAACGAGATCGCGCCCCGGAAATCTGCGGCGGGCAAGCGCGAGCGCCAGGCCGATTCCAAGCGTGAGAGACAACATCGTCGAAAGAGCCGCCTGGACAACCGAGAAGGCGAGCACGCGCCAGAGGTAAGGGCCGATGGAGAGAAGCGTCGGCGCCCCTCCATCGAAGGTGGCGAGGGCGATGAAGCCGCCCGCGACCAGGCCGAGGATGGCCAGGGCCACCAGGGTTCCGGGATGGGGCGGCTTCAGCGTCATGCTGGGCGATCAGCGCGCCGTGGCATTGAGCCAGGCGTCGGTGAAGGCGCGGCGGTTCTGCTGCACTTCCTCAGGGGTGAAGAGCAGCGCCTGGCTCGGCTCGATCATGCCCTTGAGGGCCGCCGGCGTGCCCGAAGGCGGGTTCTTCGCCGGATACATCCAGTTGGTCTCAGGGATGGCCGACTGGAACGGCTCGCTGAGGATGAAGGCCATGAACGTCTTGGCGAGGTCCGGCTGCTTCGTCGTGCGGGTCATGGCGGCCAGTTCCACGTGGAGGTAATGGCCTTCCGTGAAAGCGGCGGCCTTGTAGTTGTCCTTCTTCTCCGCGACGATGTGATAGGCCGGGGACGTGGTGTAGGACATCACCATGTCGGCCTCGCCCTTCAGGAACAGGCCATAGGCCTCAGACCAGCCTTTGGTGAAGGTCACGATGCGGGGTTTGAGCTTGCCCCAGGCCTCGCCGGCCTTGTCGCCGTAGACTTTCTGCATCCAGAGCAGGAGGCCGAGGCCGGGCGCGCTGGTGCGGGGATCCTGCAGGACCACCTTCGGCCCATTGGGATTGTCGACCAGCTCCTTCAGGCTCTTGGGCGGATTGGCGAGCTTGTTGGCGTCGTAGACGAAAGCGTAGTAGCCCCAGTCGAACGGAATGAAGGTGTTGTCATTCCATTTGATAGGAAGTGTCAGATCCCTCTCATCCACGCCATGAGGGGCAAAGAGGTTGAGCGCGCGGGCCTCCGCCACGAGGTTCATGTCGAGGCCGACGACCGCGTCGGCCTTGGTGTTCTCGCCTTCGAGCCGCAGGCGTCCGAGCAGGCTGCCCGCATCCTCGGCGGTGACCCAGTTCAGCTCGCAGCCGCAGGTCGCCTCGAAGCGCTCCTTGACCGGCTTGCCGGGGCCGTATTTCCCGGCGAACGAGCTGTAGGTGTAGACGGTGATCGTCGGCTTGGTCTGGGCTTGGGCAAGGCCGGTGGCCAGCCCGAGCGTGACGAGGGTGAGAAGCAGTCGGCGTAGCATCTTAGGGGCGCTCCCATGCATGAGGCAGGCCGTACGGGCGGCGCAGAGTGCACGGGGCATGGCTTTTTCGGCGATGTCGCATGCTCATTCCCTCCGCCGGCATGACCCGGATCAGGTTCGACGGGTCGATGGCCTCGCCATCTCTCAGCCTCGTCCAGAGGCTCCCCGTGAGACGCTTTGCTTCTAGAGCACTTCCGGGGCGGCTACAAGCCGCCCCTGTCGGGTCACTTTCGGCTGCCCTTGTCTTTGCCGTTGGTCATGGCCGCCCGGCGCAGGGCATCGGCCAAGGCGCCGCCGGAGGCGTGGGCTTGCGGGGTCGGCTTCCGCTCGCTCTGCGCCCGGTGTTTCTGGAACGCGGCCCGGTTGTCGTCCTGCCGGCCTGCGGACCGCTTCTCGGCCGGATCGCTCATGCGCATGGTGAGCGAGATCCGCTTCCTCGGGACGTCGACCTCCAGCACCTTCACCTTCACGATGTCGCCCGGCTTCACGACGGTGCGCGGATCCTTCACGAAGGTGTCGGCGAGCGCGGAGATGTGCACGAGCCCGTCCTGATGCACGCCCACGTCGACGAAAGCGCCGAAGGCCGCCACGTTGGTGACGACGCCTTCCAGCACCATGCCGGGCTTCAGGTCGCTGATCTTCTCCACCCCTTCCATGAAGGTGGCGGTCTTGAACTCGGGGCGCGGGTCGCGGCCGGGCTTCTCCAGCTCGCTCAGGATGTCCTTGACGGTCGGCACGCCGAACTTCTCGTCCGTGAAGTTCTGCGGGTTGAGCTTCTTCAGAACCGCACCGTTGCCGATCACGACCTTGATGTCGCTCTTCGTGGCCTCGAGGATGCGGCGCACGATCGGATAGGCTTCCGGATGGACCCCGGAGGCATCGAGCGGATCGTCGCCGTTCGGGATGCGCAGGAAGCCTGCCGCCTGCTCAAAGGTCTTCGGTCCCAGACCCGAGACCTTGGTCAGCGCCTTGCGGGTCTTGAACGGGCCGTTGGCGTCCCGGTGGGAGACGATGTTCTGCGCTACCCAATCGCCCAGCCCCGAGACGCGGGCGAGCAGCGGCGCCGAGGCGGTGTTGAGGTCGACGCCGACGGCGTTCACGCAATCCTCCACCACGGCGTCCAGGGAGCGGGAGAGCTTGTATTCGGCAAGATCGTGCTGGTACTGCCCCACGCCGATCGACTTCGGGTCGATCTTCACGAGCTCGGCCAACGGATCCTGCAGGCGGCGCGCGATGGAAACGGCACCGCGTAAGGAAACGTCGAGATCCGGCAGCTCCTGACTCGCGTAGGCGGAGGCGGAATAGACGGAGGCGCCTGCCTCCGAGACCATGATTTTGGTGAGCTTCAGGTCCGGGTGCTTCGATACCAATTCGCCCGCGAGCTTGTCGGTCTCGCGCGAGGCGGTGCCGTTGCCGATGGCGACGAGCTCGACCTTGTGCACGCGACAGAGCCGCGCCAGCGTCGCGATGGATTCATCCCATTGGCGCTTCGGCTCGTGCGGGTAGATGGTATCGGTTGCCACGACCTTGCCAGTCGCATCCACCACGGCCACCTTCACGCCGGTCCGGTAGCCGGGATCGAGACCAAGGGTCGGGCGGGCACCGGCGGGAGCGGCCAGCAGCAGGTCGCGCAGGTTGCTGGCGAACACCCTGACAGCCTCGTCCTCGGCGAGCTGCCAGAGCTTCATCTTCATGTCGAGTTCGATCGAGAAGCGCAGCTTCGTGCGCCAAGCCCAGCGCACCGTTTCCAGAAGCCACTTGTCGCCGGGGCGGCCGTGGTCGACGATCCCGTAGGCAAGCGCGGTTCGGCCCTCGTAGCGGCTGACATAGCCCGGCTCGCCGCTGTCCTTGTCCTCCTCCATGCGCAGGTCGAGGATCTCCTCCTTTTCCCCGCGGAACAGCGCAAGGATGCGGTGGGAGGGGAGCTTCGGCAGCGGCTCGGAGAAATCGAAGTAATCGGCGAATTTTGCGCCGTCCGTCGCCTTGCCGTCACGGACCTTGGAGGTGAGGCTTCCGCGTTCCCAGTATATCTCGCGCAGGGCGCCCAGAAGTTCCGCGTTCTCCGCGAAGCGTTCGACCAGAATTGAGCGGGCACCCTCCAGGGCTGCCTCCGGCGTGGCGACCTCCTTGTCGGCATTCACGAAAGCGGCGGCAGCCGCTTTGGGCTCACGGGACGGCTCGCTCAGGAGCAGGTCGGCCAGGGGCTCCAGGCCCGCCTCCTTGGCGATCTGCGCCTTGGTGCGCCGCTTGGGCTTGTAGGGCAGGTAGAGATCTTCGAGGCGAGCCTTGGTGTCGGCGGTGTTGATCTGGAGCGCCAGCTCGTCGGTGAGCTTGCCCTGCTCGCGGATGCTGTCGAGGATCGTCTTGCGGCGGTCCTCCAACTCGCGCAGGTAGCGCAGGCGCTCCTCCAGGGTGCGCAGCTGAGCATCGTCCAGAGTACCGGTGGCTTCCTTGCGGTAGCGCGCGATGAAGGGAACGGTCGAACCGCCGTCCAGCAGCTCGATGGCTGCCTTGACCTGCCATTCCTGAACATTCAGTTCGTTCGCGATGCGCCGCCCGATGGATAGCATGAAAGTCTCCGAGAAAGCATGAGGCGCGGCTTCTACGGTGCGGGGCAGTCCCCGGTCAACGGCTCGTCCACAGCCCCGGGGTCGCAGTGCCGCTAGGGAATAGGGTCTTCTGACAATTCCGCTTGGCTTGGGAGGCCTTGGCGTATAGACCGTCCGGCCCTTTCGCCCGTTCCCGAGGTCCCCATGCCCCTGTCCAACGATTTTTCCATCGGCATCGATTTCGGCACCAGCAATACGGTCGTGGCCCTCGCTGGTCCGGACGGGCATGTGGAGGCTCTGACCTTCGAGCATGGAGGAGAGCGCCTCAAGGTCTATGTCACGGCGCTCTGCTTCTGGGACGAGCGGCACGGCAATGGCCTGCGCACGGAGGTCGAGGGCGGCCCCTGGGCCATCGAGCAGTTTCTGGAGGGGTTCCACGCCCACCGCTTCATCCAGTCCTTCAAGACCTTTGCGGCGAGCGCCACCTTCAAGGAAACCCGGATCTTCCGCGAACGCTACGCCTTCGAGGACCTGCTGAGCGCCTTCCTGCGCACGCTCGTGCGCCATGGCGGCTCCCGGCTGGATTGGGGTGCCCGGAACGTCATCATCGGTCGGCCGGTCCAATTCGCCGGCTACAATCCGGACGATGCTCTCGCCATGCAGCGTTACCGGGCTGCCTTCGGCCGGCTGGGGGCGGAGCAGGCCCGCTATGTCTATGAGCCGGTTGGAGCCGCCTTCTTCTACGCGCGGCAGCTCGATCACGATGCCACCGTTCTCGTGGCGGATTTCGGCGGCGGCACCAGCGACTTTTCGGTCATGCGCTTTTCCAAGGCCGGCGACGTGCTGCGCGCCGAGCCGTTGGGACATGCTGGCATCGGCATAGCCGGAGATGCCTTCGATTATCGCATCGTCGACCGGGTCGTCTCACCGCGCCTCGGGAAGGGCGGGCTCTACCGCTCCATGGGAAAGATTCTCTCGATCCCCAATCACTACTACGCAAACTTCGCCCGCTGGAACCAACTCGCGATGATGAAGGGCAGCGGCGATCTCAAGGAATTACGGGAGCTGGCCCGAGCCGCCCTGGAGCCTGAGCCGCTCGAAAAGTTCATCGACATCATCGAATACGATCTGGGATTTGCCCTCTACAGAGCCGTGTCCTCGATGAAAGTCGCACTTTCGAGCCGAGAAGAAACGGATTTCCGCTTCCAGGGCGAGGGTGTCGACATTCAGGCGAGGATCACCCGGGCCGATTTCGAGACCTGGATCGCCGATGACGTCGACCGGATCGCGGGAACCGTCGACGAGGCTCTGTCCAACGCCGGTGTGAGACCTGAGGAGATCGAGCGCGTGTTCCTGACAGGCGGCACCTCTTTCGTTCCCGCCATTCGGCGCCTCTTTGTGGATCGGTTCGGCGAGACCCGGCTCACCTCGGCCGACCAGTTCGAATCCATTGCCTATGGGTTGGCCCTCATCGGGCAGACCGAGGCGCGGGACCGTTGGGCCGTCACGAATTAGGCTATATTTAAAATAAAATTACGCTTGCCGTTGGGTGACAAAGGGTTTTATTTCGCGGTGCAGCAAACGCGCCTGGAGCGGGAGCCCTCTGATGTCTCTGATCAATCCCGACGTCACCCCTGAGAAGGACTTTCCCCTTCGCGACGACATCCGGCTTCTGGGACGCCTCCTTGGGGACACGATCCGCGAGCAGGAGGGCGAAGCGGCCTTCGAGATCGTGGAGCGCATCCGCCAGACCTCGATCCGGTTCCATCGGGACGAGGATGAGGTTGCCCGCCGTGAACTCGAGACGATCCTGAACAGCCTCTCACGGGGGCGCACCAACCAGATCATCCGCGCCTACAGTTATTTCTCGCATCTGGCGAACATCGCCGAAGATCAGCATCATGTCCGCCGCTCCCGCGCCCATGCGATGGCGGGTGCCCACGCCATGACGGCTCCGGCGCCGCGCGAGGGAACGCTGGCACGGGCCCTCAAGCTCATCCAGGAGGCCGGCATCAGCCAGACGGCCCTGCAGGCCTTCTTCGCCTCCGCGCTTGTCTGCCCTGTCCTGACCGCGCATCCGACGGAGGTGCGCCGCAAGAGCACCATCGACCGGGAGATGGAGATCTCTCAGATTCTGGCTCAGCGGGATCGGCAGCAGATGACGCCGGACGAGGACACGGCCTGTCAGGAGGCCCTGCGCCGTGCCATCCTCACCCTCTGGCAGACGAGCATCCTGCGGCGCAACAGGCTCAAGGTGATCGACGAGGTCAACAATGGCCTCTCCTACTACGACTACACTTTCTTCAAGGAGTTGCCGCGGGTCTATGCCTCCCTGGAGGACCAGCTCGCGGCCATGGATTCCCTGTGGGAGAGCGTGGAGCTCCCTTCTTTCCTGCGCATGGGGAGCTGGATCGGCGGCGACCGCGACGGCAATCCCTTCGTGACGGCCGATGCCCTGCGGCAGGCCCTGCTGCTGCAGAGCAAGCATGCGCTCACCTTTTACCTGGAAGAACTCCACTGCCTGGGAGCCGAACTGTCCCTCGACGGCCGCTACGTGAATGTGTCCGACGAGGTTCAGGAACTCGCCAAGGCCTCTCCCGATCCTTCGCCCCATCGCCAGGACGAGCCCTATCGCCGGGCGATCACGGGCATCTACGCGCGCCTTGCGACGACCGCGGCCCGGTTGGGGCATGGCGATGCGGCGCGCCATGCGGTGGGCGAGGCGCCTGCCTATGACAGCGTCGATGCGTTCGAAGGCGATCTCGCGATCCTGCACCGCTCCCTGCGCGCGAACGGATCGGGCTCCCTCGCACGGGGCCGCCTGCGAAGACTGCGCCGCGCCGTCAACGTGTTCGGCTTCCATCTGGCCAGCCTCGACATGCGCCAGAACTCCGACGTTCATCAGCGCGTGGTCGCCGAACTCTTCGAGAAGGCGATTCCCGGCACTGATTATGAGGGACTTCCAGAAGACAAGCGTGTCGCCCTGATCCTGGAAGAGCTTCGTACCCCGCGGCTCCTTACGTCACCCTATCTCGAGTACTCGGCGGAAACCGCGTCCGAGCTGGCCATCGTTCATGAAGCCGCCGAAGCTCATCGACGCTATGGCCGTGGGGCCGTGCCGAACTACGTCATCTCCAAGGCGAGCGACCCGTCCGACATTCTGGAAGTGGCCCTTCTCCTGAAGGAAGCAGGTCTGTTGCGTCCGCGCGAAGGCGAGATGGACGTGAACATCATCCCGCTCTTCGAGACCATCGCGGATCTGCGTCATTGCAGCGGCGTGATGGATGCGCTGTTTGCGCTCCCTGACTACATGCGCCTCCTGCGCAGCCGCGGCCAGGTGCAGGAGGTGATGCTCGGCTATTCCGACAGCAACAAGGACGGCGGCTTCCTCACCTCGGGCTGGGAGCTGTACAAGGCCGAGATCGAGCTGATCGACGTGTTCAAGCGCCACGGCGTTGCCCTGCGCCTCTTCCATGGTCGCGGGGGATCCGTGGGCCGCGGCGGGGGGCCGAGCTATCAGGCAATCCTGGCGCAGCCGGGCGGGGCCGTGCAGGGCGCCATCCGCATCACGGAACAGGGCGAGGTCATCGCGGGCAAGTACTCGAATCCGGATCTGGGCCGACGCAATCTCGAAATCCTTGCGGCGGCGACCTTGGAGGCATCCCTGCTCCATTCCGGCCAGCCTGCGCCGCGCGAGGAATATCTGAAGGCCATGGAGGAGCTCTCGAACAGCGCTTTCAAGGCCTACCGCGCCCTCGTCTACGAGACCGAAGGTTTCGAGCGCTATTTCTGGGAATCCACGGTGATCGGCGAGATTGCCAATCTGAACATCGGCAGCCGCCCGGCCTCGCGCACCAATTCGCGGCGCATCGAGGATCTGCGCGCCATTCCCTGGGTGTTCGGCTGGGCGCAGTGCCGCCTCATGTTGCCGGGCTGGTACGGCTTCGGCTCCGCAGTCAACGAATGGCTCGACAAACGGCCCGGCACCGGCTTGGCGCTGCTGCAGGAAATGTATCGGGAGTGGCCGTTCTTCCAGGCGCTGCTTTCGAACATGGACATGGTGCTGGCCAAGAGCAACATCGCCATTGCGTCGCGCTATGCGAATCTCGTCGAGGACGACGGGCTGCGCGAAGCCATTTTCCCGCGCCTGCGCCGCGAATGGGAGGCTTCGATCAGGCAACTGCTTGCCATCATGCAGCAGCAATCCCTGCTCGACGGCAATCCGCTTCTGGCGCGGTCGATCCGCAACCGATTCCCCTATCTGGATCCGTTGAACCATCTGCAGATCGAGCTGTTGAAGCGTCACCGATCCGGCGACGCGGACGAGCAGGTCGTGCAGGGCATTCATCTCTCCATCAACGGCATCGCGGCGGGCCTGCGCAACAGCGGCTAAGATCCTTGAAATATAGTTACGGAACCGAGCCGCGCCGATTCGGTTGAAGCTGAGAGGATGTGCCCGTCTGCGGGCACGATCCTGTGATGCCAATCGAGGAGAGCGTCATGTCCCGTGGTGACAAGTCTGCCTATACCGACAAGCAGAAGCGCAAGGCCGAGCATATCGAGGAATCCTATGAGAGCCGCGGCCTGTCGGAAAAGGAAGCAGAGCGGCGTGCCTGGGCCACCGTCAACAAGCAGGACGGCGGTGGAAAGAAGGGCGGTTCCGGCCACAAGTAAAGATAGCGAGCGGACAGCCGCTAGGGTAGTGCGCCAGGCGGAAAGCGGGTGTAAGGAGGGGGCCTGATCTCTCTTGCCCCGTTTTGTCCAGGAGGAAGCCTTGCTCACGAGTTCCGCCGCCGGCATCTATGTCATCTGTCCCACGCCGTTCGAGAGCGACGGGCGGGTGGATGTCGCCTCGACCGACCGGATGGTCGAGGCCTATCTGAAAGCCGGCGCCACCGGTCTGACGATTCTCGGCATCATGGGCGAAGCGCCCAAGCTCGCGGCGGATGAGGCGCTGGCCTTCGCCCGCCAGGTGATCGCCACGGTGGCGGGCCGCGTTCCGGTCATCGTCGGCGTGTCGGCGGCCGGCTTCGCGGCCATGTCGGGCCTGTCGTCCAAGGTGATGGATGCGGGCGCCGCCGGCGTCATGATCGCCCCGCCCTCGACCCTGAAGACCGACGACCAGATCGTCTCCTATTATGCCGATGCGGTGGAGGCCATTGGCGCGGACGTGCCGTGGGTGATCCAGGATTACCCGCTCACCACCAATGTGGTCATGACTCCGAAGGTGATCATGCGGATCATCGAGCAGAGCCCTTCCTGCGTGATGCTCAAGCACGAGGATTGGCCGGGCCTGGACAAGATCACGACTCTGCGCCGCGCGAGCGATGCCGGTCAGGTACGTCGCGTGTCCATTCTCTGCGGCAATGGCGGCATGTTCCTTCCCTTCGAGATGGAGCGCGGCGCCGATGGCGCGATGACCGGCTATGCCTATCCCGAAATGCTGGTCGGGGTGGTCAACCTCATCAACCAGGGCAAGCGCACGGAAGCGCACGATCTCTTCGACCGGCACTTGCCGCTGGTGCGCTACGAGACGCAGCCGGGCGTGGGGCTCGCCGTGCGCAAGTACGTCCTGAAGCGGCGCGGCATCATCGCATCCGACACGCTGCGCAAGCCCGGGCCGAAGCTGAGCCCGGAAACCATTGCCGATATCGAATGGCTGATGGAGCGCATCGAGCGCTCTTAAATCGAACAAGGGAGTTTTCACGTATGGAAACAGGGTTGAAGGGAAAGCGCGCGCTCGTGCTCGGCGCGAGCAAGGGCTTGGGCTTCGGCATCGCTCAAGGCTTGGCTGAGGAAGGCGCGCGGGTTGCCATCGCCAGCCGCACGATGGAAGGGTCAAAATCGGCCGCCGACAAGATCGGCAGGGATGTCCTGCCCTTCATCTGCGACACCGGCAAGGTCGAGCAGGTCGATGCGCTGGTGAAGGATGTGACGGACGCGCTCGGCGGCGTCGACATCCTCGTGCTCAACAGCGGCGGCCCACCGCCCGGCAAGGCGCAAGGGGTGTCGTCCGATCAGTGGCGCCAGTCGTTTGAAGCCATGTTCGTCAATCTCGTGCGGATTGCCGACCAGCTTCTCCCCGGCATGATGGAGCGCAAGTTCGGCCGCATCATTTCGGTGATCTCCTCCGGGGTGATCCAGCCGATCCCGAACCTTGCGATCTCCAATGCCATCCGGCCTGCGCTCGTGGGCTGGGGCAAGACGCTGGCGAGCGAAGTGGCGTCCTCGGGCGTCACCGTGAATGCCATTGCGCCGGGCCGCATCGCCACCGATCGCCTGAAGCAGCTCGATGCCGCCAATGCGGAGCGCACCGGCCGCTCGGTGGAGGATGTGGCGACAGCGGCCCGGGCGGGCATTCCGGCAGGCCGTTATGGCGAGATCGAGGAATTTGCGGCGGCAGCCGTCTTCCTCGCAAGCGAGAAGGCCTCCTTCATGACAGGTGGGATCCTGCGCGTCGATGGCGGGCAGATTTCGTCCACGACCTGAGTCCGGTTCCACACGAGGGCGAGGCGTGAAGCCGCCTCGCCTCACTCAGGCGATCATTCCCGCCCAATAGAGACCGATCCCAGCGGCGGATGTTGCAGCCAGCGTCGGCAGCATCCCGACGTGCCAGCGGAACATGGCGATGATGGCGGCACCTGCGAGCAGGAGCGCCCATCCATTGACGCTCCCCCATTCCGGGGCATCGAACCTGAACGGTCCCCAGTCCACTGCGTGAACGTTGCCGAAAATCGTGTGAATGCCGAACCAGATGGCAAGATTCAGGATCACGCCGACCACGGCGGCCGTGATGGCCGTGAGTGCACCGCTCAAGGCCCGGTTCCCGCGTAGAACTTCGATGTAGGGTGCGCCCAGAAAGATCCAGAGAAAGCACGGAGCGAAGGTTACCCATGTGGCGAGGAGGCCGCCCAAGGTGCCGGCGAGCAGCGGATGCAGGGCGCCGGCTTCCCGGAAGGCCGCCATGAACCCTACGAACTGCAGCACCATGATCAGTGGTCCCGGCGTCGTCTCGGCCATGCCGAGACCGTCGAGCATCTCGCCAGGCTCCAGCCAGCCATAGGTCTCCACCGCCTGCTGGGCCACATAGGCCAGAACCGCGTAGGCTCCGCCGAAGGTGACCATCGCCATCTTGGAAAAGAAGATCGCGATCTGGCTGAAAACGTCGTCGCGGCCGAGGATCAGCAGGACGGCAAGGACCGGTACGAGCCAGAGCGACAGCCAAGTTGCCGCGACGCGCATGCTTCGTCCGAGGTTCGGAGCGGCATGGGCAGGAAGATCCTCGCCCAGAAGATTGTCGCTGTCCTGGGGGCTGTGACCGTGGCCGCCGGCCCGGAAATGCGGGAGATCCGCGCGTCCGCCGAAAAAACCGATCAGGCCGGCAGCGAGAATGATCAATGGAAACGGAACGCCGAGAAAGAAGATCGCCATGAAGGCGGCCGCGGCGATCCCGATCAGGATGCGGTTCTTCAGCGCCCGTTTGCCGATCCGGATCACGGCCTCGAGCACGATGGCGAGCACGGCGGCCTTCAGGCCGAAGAAGAGGGCCGCAACGATGCCGATCCTGCCATAGAGGGCATAGATCCAGCTCAGACCCATGATGGCGATGATGCCCGGCAGGATGAACAGCCCGCCGGCCATGAGGCCGCCGAGGGTGCGGTGCATGAGCCAGCCCACATAGGTGGCGAGCTGCTGGGCTTCCGGGCCCGGAAGCAGCATGCAGTAGTTGAGGGCATGGAGGAACCGGCCCTCGGAGATCCAGCGCTTTTCCTCCACCAGGATCCGATGCATCACGGCGATTTGTCCGGCCGGCCCGCCAAAGCTCAGGGCAGCGATGCGCAGCCAAACACGGAACGCTTCGCTCATGGGAACACCATGAGTGGGCGTGGTCTGTGCTCTGCGCTCGTTTGAGGGCCGAAGAGTCTCACTCACGTCACGCCCCCAGCTTTTTCGAGGGCCAGTTATGCGTCTCATCGGTCGCATCGCGGCACCAGCGGTAGAATGCATCGTAGAGCAGGAGCCCAGCCTCAAGCTGAGCGAGATCGTCCGCATACATCCGCGACAAGCCCAGCGAGGCGGCGAGCAGACCAGGCACTTCTGGCGCCAGATCGGGCCGGGCCGTATCGGCTCCCCTGACGATGGTGGCGAGGCGCCTCAGGGGCTCGGTGGAAAGACCAAACTCCTCGACCATCACATCGAAGGTGCACAGCTCGCCACGGTGGCTCCAGAAGATGCCGTCGCCTTCGATGTCGAAGGGGGTCGCTGTGAAGCGTTCCGCCACCCCCGGGACCTCGGAGGTCGGGACGAACAGGAAGACGGCACCGGGATCGACGAAGCGACGGATCAGCCAAGGACAAGCAACCCGGTCGATCTTGGGCCGGGAACGCGTGACCCAAACCGTCCGTCCCTGCTGGTCGCGAGGCGGAATTCGGTCTGCCGGGACCATGGGCAATCCGGCCTGTGCCCAGCCCAGCGTTCCGCCATCGAGGGAATCAGCCGATAATCCAGCATGGCGGAGCCAGGCCGCCGCCCCATGGCTGAGCTTTAGGCCTTTCTGGCAGATCACCACAACAGGCTGGCTACCAAGCTCGCCCGACCAGTCCGTGACGGCGTCAAAGGGTCGGCGCTTGGAGCCTGGGATCAGGCGAGGGTCTCCCGCGAAGTCCTCGTCGGTGCGTACATCGATGAGCAAGGGGCATTTGGGGGTGCCGATCAGGCGCGCGAGTTTTTCAGGGGAGATGGTGTTGAATGACGACATGATGCATCCGTAATGGTTCAGAGCGGATGCGATGCTTGGGCATGTCGCCTCGTGGGGAGATCGCAATCCCCATGCCGTCGATCACAATCCAAGCCTGCCGTTTTGTCAACTCTACGGAGATCCGCAGGATCAGAAATCCGGCTCGTTGTCCCTTTCCAGGGTCTGTACGACGAGACCGTTCTCGATGAGTTTGGTCCAAATATCCTCTGCGGTCTCGGCGAAATTCACGAGCGTGCGGTCATGCTCGCTTACCATGCCATGCTCGAGCAGGGCGTCGAACTTGATGACCGATTGCCAATAGGCCTTGTCGAAGAGCACGATCGGCAGGGGAGGGGCCTTGCCGGTCTGGCGAAGGGTCAGGATTTCGAACAATTCGTCCAGGGTGCCGAATCCGCCGGGAAATACCACAAGGGCATTGGCCCGCATCGCCAGGTGCATCTTGCGCATCGCGAAGTAGTGGAAGCGGAACGTGAGGTCCGGGGTTGAATAGGCATTGGGCTCCTGCTCGTGGGGCAGGGTGATGTTGAAGCCGATTGAGGGGGCGCCGACATCGAAGGCGCCCCTGTTGGCGGCCTCCATGATGCCGGGACCGCCGCCCGTGGCAATCACGTTGTCCCGGGTTCCGCTGGTGACGGTCAGGGCACCGCCCCGTTGCGACGCGAGGGCTCCGAAGGCACGGGCCTGCTCGTACCAGAACGGGTGCTTCCCAGGCCCATTCTCATGGACGCGAGCGCTGCCGAAGACGACGATCGTGGAGCGCACCCCCCAGGTTCGCAGACTCTCCTCCGCCTTGGCGTATTCCAGCATGAACCGGACGCCCCGCATGGAATCGCCCAGAAGGAAATCCTGATCCATCGCGGCCAGCCGATAGGAGGGCGAGTTGAGGCTTGCTGCATTCGAAGGTTTGCCGTCGGCCATGGAATAGGACTCCTTTCACTCGGTCTGCACAAAGCACATTTTCGACGCCGGGTTAACCCGGCGCTGGAGCGTCACTTTCAGAGGTCTGCCGACTGGAATACCCAAGCTCTCACGGAAGGGCTTTCGTTGCCGTGCGGCGCAATGGAGCATGAGCCGGCTTTGCTCCGACTTTCCCCGATTGATGCCGGGGAAAGTCATTTTCCCTATAGCCGCTCGCGCTCTGGTGGCTATATCAAGGGCGCACAAGTTGAAGGGGCGGAAAACGGCCCCTAAAAGGAAGCGAGCGCCAGCCGATGGACCATCTGTCTTCGACGAATCTAGCCCGAATTCTGCCAGCCGATGGTTTCCAAGGAGCCCTCGTCGGGCGAATCTGGCGCCCCGGCATCGGACCGTCCGTGGTTGCGGCGCGGGAGGATGGCCTCTTCGATATTTCCACGACCTGTTCCACCGTGAGCGGCCTTGCGGCGATGGACGATCCGGCGCGCGTGGTGAAGACCGCGCAAGGCGAGAGGGTCGGCTCCATCGAGGACATCCTGGGCAACACCGCGCCGGATGGTCGCGACTCGTCGAAACCATGGCTGCTCGCGCCCATCGATCTCCAGGTCATCAAGGCAGCCGGCGTCACCTTCGCGGTTTCCATGCTGGAGCGTGTCATCGAGGAGCGGGCGCGGGGCGATGCGAGTGCCGCTGCCGCCATCCGGGCCGAAGTTCTGCGCCTCGTCGGTGACGATCTCAGCCGCCTCAAGCCGGGATCGCCTGAGGCCATGGCTCTGAAGGAGGTTCTCGTCGCGCAAGGCGCCTGGAGCCAGTATCTCGAAGTCGGCATCGGCCCCGATGCGGAGGTTTTCACCAAGGCTCCGACCCTGTCGGCCGTCGGCGCCTTCATGGATGCGGGCCTGCACCCTAAATCGACCTGGAACAATCCCGAACCCGAGGTGGTGGTCATCGTCACCGCTGAGGGCAGGATCGTCGGCGCCACCCTCGGCAACGACGTCAACCTGCGCGATTTCGAAGGACGCTCTGCTCTGCTCCTGTCGAAGGCGAAGGACAATAATGCATCATGTTCCGTTGGGCCGTTCATCCGGTTCTTCGACGACACCTTCTCCCTCGACGACGTGCGCCAGACCACGGTGACCCTGACGGTGGAAGGCGAGGACGGTTTCAGGCTCGAAGGCTCTTCGTCGATCACGAAGATCAGCCGCGACCCCGAGGACCTTATCGCTCAAACCATCGGTCCCCACCATCAATACCCGGATGGGTTCGCTCTCTTCCTCGGAACGATGTTCGCCCCCACGCAGGATCGGGACGAGGCCGGCATGGGCTTCACGCACAAGCGGGGCGACATCGTCACCATCGCGGCGCCCAAGCTTGGAGCGCTTGTGAACCGCATGAAGCCGAGCTCCGAGTGCGAGCCATGGACCTTCGGTATCGGCGCTTTCATGTCCAACCTGGCCCAAAGGGGCCTCATCAACACCAGACAGGCAGGTTAACGATGACGAAGAACTATATCGCGGGCGAGTGGCTCTCGGC
>JAESFT010000602.1_pt1 | contig 18311 bp, 8 predicted proteins | sample 9269451 | NCBI WGS metagenome assembly JAESFT01 (sample SAMN14502557, study PRJNA617106) | algae metagenome | isolation source: Scytonema hyalinum WJT4-NPBG1 and co-occurring heterotrophs from well... | place: USA: Mojave Desert, Joshua Tree National Park, California | collected 2006-05-25
CGAGGGCGAAGCAACCTACAGCGACCGGCTTGCGTTGACGATGCACCGGCACGGATATGACGAAGAGACGTGGTTCACCTATTCCTATTCCCCCGTACGCAACGAGGGCGGCGATGTGTCGGGGATCTACTGCGCCTGCGTCGAAGTCACCGAGCAGGTCCTCGCCGAAAAATATCGCAATGAAGAAAACGAGCGATTCCGCACGCTATTTGAGCAGGCTCCCGGCTTCATGGCCATTCTGCGTGGGCCGGATCATATCTTCGACCTGACCAACGAAGCCTACTATCAGCTGGTGGGACATCGCGACGTTCTCGGCAAATCGGTGCGTGAAGCGCTTCCTGAAGTGACGGGACAAGGCTTTTACGAATTGCTGAACCAGGTCTATGTCACCGGCGAACCATTTGTCGGACATGCGGTGCCTATCAAGCTCCAGCGCGAACCCAACGGGCCGCTTGCGGAGCGCTTCGTGGATTTCGTCTATCAGCCGATTCGTGATGCACGCGGCGCCGTCACCGGTATTTTTGCCGAGGGCAATGATGTCACCGAACGCAAGCAGGCCGAGCAGGAGCTGCGTCAGCTGGCGGCGGATCTGTCGCAGGCGAATCAGCGTCAAAGCGAATTTCTCGCCACATTGGCCCATGAACTGCGCAATCCCCTGGCTCCCATCCGCACCGGTCTGGATGTGATGCGCATGACTCGCGACAACCCGGCTTTGGTAGCCAGGGCGCGGGAAATGATGGAACGTCAGCTCGACCATCTGGTTCATCTCGTCAATGATCTGCTCGATCTGGCCAGGATCAACACCGGCAAGATCGAGATCAGGAAGACACGTGCATTGCTGAAGGATATTGTGCTGGCGGCGGTGGAAACGGCACTTCCCGACATGAAAGCGAAGCATCAGGACTTCAGTCTCGATATTCCAGCCGAGCCGATATGGTTGAATGCCGATGTCAATAGATTGGCGCAGGTCATCAGCAACATTCTGACGAATGCCCGCAAATATACGCCGGCAAACGGCAGGATCGCCCTCTCCGTCCGGCGGGAAGGAGACGAAGCGGTCATTGCCGTTGCCGACACCGGGATCGGCATTCCAACCGAGGCGCTGCCATCCATTTTCGACATCTTCATGCAGGTAAGGCATGACATCGACCATTCGCAAGGCGGCCTGGGCATCGGCCTGTCCCTGGTAAAGCGACTGACTGAAAAGCATGGCGGCACAGTCAGCGCTTTCAGCGCCGGGCCGGGGCGCGGAGCGACATTCACTATTCGATTGCCCATCGCATCGTCAGAGCTGGAAATGGCAGATGCAGCCCAAGAGGGTGCGAATACGGAGGCGGCGAAACAGCGACCGATGCGCATACTCATTGCGGACGACAACCAGGACGCAGCCGAGCTGATCAGGCAGCTTCTGGAAATCCGCGGACACGTCATCGAGACAGCGCCTGACGGCAAGGCTGCGCTCGAAACAGCAAAGAAATTTCTGCCTGACCTTGCGCTGCTCGACCTCGGCATGCCTGTCATGAACGGATATGAACTGGCCAGGGTGTTGCGCACCTTGCCGCAGTTCCGGTCGACATGCCTTGTCGCGGTTACGGGATGGGGGACGAAAGAGGACAAGGATCGGACACGCGACGCCGGCTTCGATCACCATCTGATCAAGCCGGTTGATCTTCAAACGCTGGATCGCCTGATTGCCGTCATCCAGTCGTCCTTGAAGTGACGGCAGTCATTGACCGCAACGTCCCATCCGGCCCCGGGCTTTGCATCATCATCCAGACTCCCGGCCCAAACATCTCGTCACGCCGAGCGAAGTATGACGCCGTCTCCGAACGGACAGCTTCTTGCAGCCGATGGCAATTGGCCACTAATGCAGGCATGAGTGAATGACGGCGTGAAACTTGTTTCAGCGTGCCATCGCCGGACCAGGCCTCTTCCGGATAATTCAAACTTTTCGAGACGGCTTTGGCTGCGGATTTTCTTTCTCCCGCTGCTGTTCGGCGCTTTGCCCTTCCGTTTCCTCTGCGGCATGCTTTTCCATGCTCTTTTTCAGGAAACGAGGCATTTTCGGTGTGCGTCCGGGGGTTAGGGCAGCAAGTTTCTCGCGAGTGCCTTTGCCTTCATGGCTGACTGGCTGCGCGCCCGGTGCTGCCGGGACGGAACCTTTCTTCGCTACGCTTCGGAGCTTACTGGCGTACAGGAGTCTTGCGCCGATGGAGTTTGTCGGCGCATATCGCTTGGTCATATGCTTTTCCAGCATGTGCACCATGCCGCGCTGTTCTTTATTAAATTGGGCAAATTGCCGCACGCGCGCGCCATTCGGATGCATATCGGCCGTAGCGTCCAACAAATCCAGAACAGTCCTGGCATTATTCGTCCGGCGAGACAGCGCTTCCCACCTTCGGGGCTGGAGTTGAGCGATTGCAGTGCTGCTCCCGGCACCAGCCGTCGACCCAGGCTGTGACACCTGAACGGGATTCAATACGCGTTGCGCCTCACTGACAAAGCGCCGCAATGCCTCAATGTCAATCTGAGGTTCCAGTGTTGCCCTGGTACGCACCGCCAGCGCAATACGCTGGTTGGCATCGTCTGCCCACTTCTGCTTCTGCGAAAGCTCGTGTTCATTCAGGACTTCGCCATCGGATGGAGTTCTATCCAGCCGGAGGCCGTTCGGGTTCACGCCTGATACGACGTCGCTCGCTTTATACCGCAACCTTGTCTGAATCTCCTCCGCCGCTACCCTCACGGTCCAGTTCCATGTGGCGCTCTCCTCGATCAGCGCTTCCAATGATTTGGTTTGCGTGCTCTTGGCTATCGGCCGGTTCGGGATAACCGGGTATTCGGCATCGGAGGCAAAGACATTCTTCAGCACCTCGCGCGCTTCGCTGTCGTCAATCATGCTGTCATGAATAAACGGAAGATCTTTCGCCATTGCCGAATAGACGAAAGAGGCATCGATTTTGGCAAAGAGCTTATTTTGAAATTCGGTATAGCTTGTCTTTGGCCCCTTCAGGGGTTTTCTGGCAAGGAGCCGATTGTATCTGGAAGTCACATCCATGATATCTACACCGTCGGCAACCGTTGCGATGGTGCTCCACGCGTCCGTCTTTTCCGAAGCCGGAATTTCCCTTTTGAATCTCGCCTCGGGTCTGTATCTCGGAGTACATCCAGTTTGGTATTTATCGACTGGCGAAGCCAATCCGAGATCGAACAATATCGGCTCGCCGGTGCTGGTATCGATCATGAAGTTGGTTGGTTTAATGTCGTTATGCACGATGCCGGCTTTCAGGAGATGCTGGCTTGCATCAAATAAGCGGCGTGCTATAAATTGCATCGATCCCCAATACTGTTTGCTTGAAATTCTGCCCGAGTCCCAATCCTGCTTCAGAACTACAAATGCCTTCAGACCGTTGTGCCCTGTTATCTTGTCCATGATTAGCATGGGCTCGTTATTATTACCGACCGTTTGACGGACGAGTCCATATACATTGACTATATTGGGATGGGGACCGGCTATATCGGCGACCTTCTTGTACATGCCGGCTTCGCGCTCAAGCACTTCGATGGCATGTTTCCAGGCTTTCCCGGGATCACCAAACGCCTTTTTACAGATCAGCTCCGTTCCGTCTTCGCACCGCATGAGATAAACACCGCCGTAACTGCCATGGCCTCTACTTTCATTCATGATGGAAGGAGCGCCGATGACTAGATCGGGCCTGATCAGAAATGGACCGTCGCCATCCCACGCCAGATTCCTGGGCGCCATCTTGCTCCAGGCAGCGCATTCGATCTTCTCCCTTACTCGGTCCTCAAGCCGGCGATGCCCGTCCGGAATGGATTGCCCCCCCGCACCCGTATATGCCTTATCGAGCTCCGTCTTCGCCGCTTCCACATATTTCTTAAGCCAGCTCCTTGGAACGACCGTCTCGGCGCGCATATTGTCAACCACCTGTTTTTCCAGATGCTCAACCATTTCGGCGCCAATGCCTTCCAGCATTGCCTCCAGTTTCGCATCGATCGATCCGAGATTCTGCACCATCCTTTCCTGAAGCCCGGCCTCGGTTATTTCATGATTGCGCGCCTCAGCTTCCATCGCCGCGCGATAGTGCGCCACTTTGTGTCTGAGCGCGATCAGCTTTGCCTCCAATACCAGGCGCTTCGTCACCGGCACGTCATTGACATGCTGTACGCCCAGTGGCTCCAGGTCCGCCGACAACTCCTCGATCTTCATTGCCTGCCGATCGCTGAGTACACGTGGCGCGTCATCAAGGTCGAAAATATCGAATTTATCGGCAAATAATTGCAGATTCAGACCGTCCAGAGGAACGGTCAGATGCAGCGGACCGTTCTCTTCAATAGGAATGGCGGCTTGACCGCCCTTGTCGCCGCGACCGCCGCCGGACTTTTTTGAGGAAAACATCTGTTGCAGGAAGCTCCTCTTCGCGGCGCCGGGCGCATAGCGGTCGCCCGGATTCTCTGTCGCCCGCTTGCCGGCGTGGCCACTGTCGGTTTTAGCCGCGTCCGCAGTCCTTCGGTGTTTCGGTGTAAGGAAAAAATGACTGGGAAATGAAATTTTGCCGGGTATTTTCATGCTCTTGCCTCTTTATAAGGATTGCATCTGCAATCTGACAGGTATTGAGTAGCAAGACAGCCGACGAGGTTCGAACAAGAGAAGAATTATTGAGCTTGCCTTTGGCCTGACTGCATTTGCCTGCCGCAACAATCTCTGCCCGGGTGGCAACAAGCGCTCGCAGGACAGGCAAGTGTACAAACTCACGTAATACAGAAATTCTGTCGAGGGCAGGAAATGCCGTTATTCGCTTTTACGCTCCATTGAGCAATCTAATACCGGTGCAGAATCCGCTGCGGCGCACACCTTCCAAGCGGAAATGGAGAGGCGATGAGCCGGAATGGATTCAAGCTTTTCGATACGGCTTTGGCTGCACGCCTGCACCCTTCTTCTTCGTTTCATTTCTTTGCGTCTTCTCTTCCGTTGCTGCGTGCTTTCTCATGCTCTGCTCCAAGAATCGAGGCATCTTCGGCATACGTCCGGGCATTAAGGCAGGACGGCTTTTATGATTGTCGTCGCCCTGCTGCCCGACAGGCTGCGTAATCGCTTCTGTCGAAATCGGTTCCTTGCCCGCTCGTCTACGAAGCGAACTCGCATACAGGACTTTTGTGCCATTGGATTCTGTCAATGGATATCGCTCGGTGAGCCGTTGTTGCAGCATTTGAGCGATACCCATTTGCTCTTCGCTCAATCTTCCTCTTGCCTGCTTACCCGCTCCAGTCGGATGCAGGTCTGCCGTGGCGTCCAGCAGATCCAGAACAATTCGGGCAGCCGCCGTTCGGTCGGCCAGGTCGGCGCGAATTTTCGCGTTGAATCGTAGCATCAGTATCGAAGGAGATTTCAATTTCCGTTGCGCGTCATTGACAAAGCGGCGCAAGGACTCTACGTCAACACGATCTGTAATTCTTTCCCTGATACGCCGGGCAAGTGCAACACGCTGGTTGGTGTGTTCCGCCCATGCCCGCATCACCTGTGGATCAGGTGCGCTTGCGTCTTTTGATGTAGCCCGGTCCAGCGGCGAGCCGGTTTGGCTTACGCCTGATATGACCATGCCCAACTTGCCTGGCAATTGCGCTTGAATCTCCGACGCCGCATGATCAATTACTTCTTTCCATGCGCCGCTCTCTCTATGCAGCTTTTGAAGTGACGTGCTCCTGGTGCGTCGGGCTATCGGTCGGCGTGGAATGTTTTGAAGTGCACCATCGGAGGCAAGAACATTTTTCAGCACCTCGCGCGCTTCGCTGTCGTCAATCATGCGGTCATCGAGAAAAGCATGAGTTTTCGCTTTTTCCGAATCAACAAAGTCTTCATCGATCTTGGCAAACATTTTTCTTTCAAACTCGGCATAGCTTGTCACCTTCTCCTGCAATTCTTCTTGTGTAAGGGACGGCAAGGAGTTCCGACCATATTTATGCCCGCCGTTCACACCGAATGCAACCGTTGCGATCGTGCTCCACACATCCGTTTTCTCCGAGGCGGGAATTTCGGTTTGCTTCCGCTGTGGAGGCACAAACCCTGGCGTGCCCGCAATTGACTCCAAACCACCATGCTGCGCAAGCCCAAGATCGAACAATATCGGCTCTCCGGTGGTTCTATCGACCATGAAATTATTAGGCTTTATATCGTTATGGGCGATGGCGGCTTTTGCGAGATGCTGGCACGCATCGAACAGCCGGCGTGCGATGAACTGGATTGTTCCCCAGTACTGGGCGCTGGAAATACTGCCCGAATGCCAATGCTTCCGTAGAGCGTTAAATGCGAATGTGCCGTCAGGCCCCGTTATCTTGTCCATGATCAGCATGGACTCGCGTTTCCCATTGATTGTTTGTTGTGCAATGCCGTACACATTGACCAGATTGGGATGAGGACCGGCCTCATTGATAACATGTTCGTACATGGAAGCCTCATGCTCGAACTGACGGACCGCTTCGTCCAGATCTGATTCCGAATTGCCGATCGCCCTTTTGCAGATCAGCTCCGTGCCGTCTTCACACCGCATGACGGAAACACTGCCGTAACTGCCCTTTGCGATGTGTTCGTTCACGATGGAAGTGTTGCCCATGACTACATCAGGCTTGATTAGAAAGGGGTGGCCATTTTCCCACCGCAGATTTTTGGGCGCCATGATGCTCCATTCGGCGCGGTTGATTTTTTCCTTTAACTGATGACGGCTGCCTGGAAATGCTTCATAGCCTGCAGCTGCAAACGCTTTATTCAGGGCACTTTCCGCCTCCGCCAAATAGGGATGTTGAAGCTCCCGCAGCTTCTTTACTGATATGACTGTCGTGGGCTTCCGGTCCGATGCAGGACCTGCTTGAGCGAGATATTCGACGACCCTGGTCCGCACGTTCTCGATGACTTGCTTCTCCAGATGCGTCATCAGTTCAGCGTTTATTTTTCTTTGATCCAGCGGTTGCAGCATCGCCGTCAACTTCGCCTCAATTGACTTCAGACTTTCCGTCATTCTGTTTTGAAGTGCCGTATCGACTATTTCGCCATTGCGGGCGTTGGCTCGCACCATCGCGGCATGATAGTCATTTACTTTACGCTTGAGCGCAGTCAGTTTTGCCTCCAGTACCAGACGCTGCGTAACCGGCACCTTGTCGATGTGTTGTGACCCCAGCGGCTCCAGTCCCGCTGCCAATGCTTCGATTTTCATTGCCTGCGGATCGCTGCATACAGGTGGCGCCTCATTGAGGTCGAGTATGTCGAAATTTCCCGCGAACAATAGCAGTTGCAGGCCGACCAGAGGATAGGCGAGGTGTAGCGAACGATTGTTTTCAACAGGGGCTGCTAAGTGGTGGTCCCTTTCAGGACGACCGGTGCCGACTATTTTTGAGAAAAACATGTGCTGCAATGTTCTTTTCTTCGCATTTTCCGAAATGACGTGGCCACTCGGAGCGTGCTCGGCATGGTTGCTGTTGTGCCCTGTCCTGTTTTTGGGCGGTTCCGCATTGCCGCCCCGACGCCTCGGTGCAATCGAAAACAGACTATGGATAATGGATTTGCCGTGTATTTTCACTCTGCCGTCCTCAATAACAATTGCATCCGTCATGCAACTGGTATTGAGTGGCAATTCAATCGAACTAGTTCGAACGAAGTTCGAGTTTATGAAAACTCTTCAAGCGTCGATCCCGTTACTTTGTTGCCTGTACAGATGGATTTACCCATCCGCCACCCAGCACCCGATACAGGGTCACCTGATTCTGCAGCTGCGCCAGCGTGGTCTGCACAGCCGCCTGCTGTGCGGCGAACAGCGAACGCTGGGCATCGAGCAGATCGAGATAGCTCGCCGCGCCGCTCTGGTAGCGCAAGTCCGAGAGGCTGAACCGGCGCGCTTCAGCATCGGCCTGCGCCCTTTGCGCGCGCAGTTGTTCACCGTAGGTCGCGCGCCCGGCCAGCGCATCCGACACTTCCCTGAATGCGTTCTGGATCGCCCTTTCGTATTGCGCGATGGCGGCGTTGCGCGCCGCCTGCGCTACCTCCAGACCGGCCTGGTTGCGGCCGGCGTCGAAGATCGGCAGCAGAAGCTGCGGCGCCAGCGTCCAGACGAAAGTGCCGCCCTGAAACAGGTTGGACAGTTCCCTGCTCGCGCTGCCGGCGCTGCCGGTCAGGGAGATGCGCGGGAAGAATGCCGCCCGGGCGGCGCCGATGTTGGCGTTCGACGCGATCAGCAATTGCTCGGCCTGTCGGATGTCGGGGCGGTTGGTCAGCAGGTCCGAGGGCAGGCCGGCTTGCAGCTCGGATCCGATCACGGTAGTGGCCAGGGTCGCGCCGGCTACCAGCGTGGAGGGCAATGGCTGCCCGACCAGGAGAAGCAAGGCATTTTCATTGACGGCGCGTTGGCGCTGCAGCTGCGCGAGCGTGGCGCGTGCGCCTTCCACCAGGGATTCAGCCTGGCGGAAATCGAGTTCCGATACAACGCCGTTGTCGAATTTGAGCTTGGTCAGCCGCAGCGATTCCTCGCGCGCGGCCAGCGTCTGCTTCGTCAGCGCCAGCAGTTCGTCATCCGCCAGCAGGCTGAGATAGATGTTCGCGACTGATGCGATGAGGCTGATCTGCACATTCCGGCGGGCTTCCTCGGTGGCGAGGTATTGCGCAAGCGCGGCCTCGCTCAGGTTGCGGATGCGGCCGAAGAAGTCCAGTTCGTATGCGGTGACCGTCAGGCCGCCGGTGTAGGTGGTGGTGGAGCCGCCACCGGTGCCGGGCTGGCGGCTGCCGGCAAGGCCGGCGTTGACGGTCGGCAGCTGGTCTGCCTGGCGAATCTGGTACTGCGCCCTCGCTTGCTCGATATTGAATACCGCGACACGCAGATCGCGGTTGTTTTGCAGCGCCAGCTCGATCAGCTGCCGCAGCCGTGGGTCACCGAAGAACCGTTGCCATTCAACGGTGGCGGCCGATCCGCCTGCATCGGCAGCGGGTCCGGCAAGCGGAAAGCTCGCAGGGACCGGCGCCGCAGGCCGCTCATACATCGGGGCAAGCGACATGCAGCCGCCGAGAAACAGCGACAGGACCAGCGGCAACAGGACGGGTGCCCGTTTCCCGGTTGCGGAAAACGCCGCAGAAAGTGAATATGTTTTCTTCATGTACCTGTCTTTCTTATGGTGCCGGCGCGGTGGTGGCTGTCGGGACGGGAACGTCGTCCGACTCGTGCGCATAGCGCTTTCTTTGCCGCTCGCTGCCTTTGAATATGCGGCGGATGACGACGAAGAATACCGGCACGAAGAATACGCCCAGTGCCGTCGCGGTGATCATGCCGCCCATCACGCCGGTACCGATGGCGCGCTGGCTGGCCGAACCGGCGCCAGTTGCAATCACCAGCGGCAGGACGCCGAGAATGAACGCCAGCGAGGTCATGATGATCGGACGGAAACGCAGGTGACAGGCTTCCAGCGTCGCCTCGATCAATCCCTTGCCCTGCGCCTGCAGGTCCTTGGCGAATTCAATGATCAGGACGGCATTCTTCGCGCCGAGTCCGATGATGGTGATCAGCCCGACCTTGAAGTAGACGTCGTTCGGAAAGGCACGAAGATTCGCCCCGAACAGCGCCCCCAGCACGCCGAGCGGCACCACCAGCAGCACCGACACGGGAATCGACCAGCTTTCATACAGTGCCGCGAGCGCCAGGAATACCGCGAGCATTGCAAAACCGAGCAGGACGAATACGGTCGAACCCGACAGCTTTTCCTCGCGCGACTGGCCAGTCCACTCGAACGCAAAACCGGCCGGCAACTGCGCCGCCAGCCGCTCCATTTCGTTCAATGCATCGCCGGTGCTGCGGCCGGGCGCGGCGTCGCCGGAGATCCGCATGGTGGGATAGCCGTTGTAGCGTACCGTCTGCATCGGCCCGACAACCCAGCGGGTGGTGGCGAATGCCGACAGCGGCACCGTCTGGCCCTTGGCATTGACGGCATTGAGCCGAAGTAGATCCTCCGGCTGCATGCGCGCAGGCGCATCGGCCTGGACCACGACCCGCTGCAGACGTCCGGCATTCGGGAAGTCGTTCACATAGGCGGAGCCGAGCGACGTGGAAATGGCGGCGTTGATCGCATCGAAGGAGACGCCGAGCGCATTGGCTTTCTCGCGGTCGATATCGAGCTGCAATTGCGGCGCATCTTCCAGCCCCTCCGGACGGACGCCGGCCAGGACCTTGCTCTGCGACGCCAGCCCAAGCAGCTGGTTGCGTGCCGCCAGCAGCGCTTCGCGTCCGTTGCCGCCGCGATCCTGCAGGCGGAAGGAGAAACCCGTGCCGCGGCCGAGTTCCGGGATGGGCGGCGGGCTGATGGCGAAAATGATCGCGTCCCTCAAGCTGCTCAGCGCACCGGTGGCGCGTCCCGCCAGCGCCTGCGCGGTCATGCCGGGGCCGGTGCGTTCATGCCAGTCCTTCAGCGTGACGAACGCCAGCGCCGCGTTCTGGCCGCTGCCCGAGAAGCTGAAGCCCAACACGGCAACCATGCTTTTTACTTCCGGCTGCTTGAGGATGTAATCCTCCACTTCGCGCATTACTCCCGATGTACGCTCCAGCGTTGCGCCGGGCGGCAACTGCACGTTGGCGATGATGTAGCCCTGGTCCTCGTTCGGCAGGAAGGACGATGGCATGCGCACGAACATCAGGCCGACCACCGCAATCACCGCGGCGAAGACGATCATGGTCCGGCCGGTGCGTGCCAGCAGCCATGCGACCCATTTTTCATAGCCCTTGGCGGTGCGGGAGAAGCCGCGATTGAACCAGCCGAAGAAGCCGCGCTTCTCGTGATGGTGACCGGCTTCGACCGGCTTGAGCAGGTGGGCGCACAGCGCCGGTGTCAGCGACAGCGCGAGGAAGGCGGAGAACAGGATGGATGAGACCATCACCGCCGAGAACTGGCGGTAGATGTTGCCCACCGCACCGCCGAAGAATGCCAGCGGCACGAAGACCGATGCCAGCACCACGGTCACGCCGATGATGGCGCCGGAGATCTGGCCCATCGCCTTGCGCGTCGCCTGCAGCGGCGGCAGCCCTTCCTCGCTCATGATGCGCTCGACGTTTTCCACCACCACGATCGCATCGTCGACCACGATACCGATCACCAGCACCATGCCGAACATGGTGAGCACGTTGACCGAAAAGCCGAGCGCGAGCAGCACCCCGAGCGTTCCCATCAGCGCCACCGGCACGACGATGGTCGGGATGATGGTGTAGCGGAAGTTCTGCAGGAAAAGATACATCACCAGGAACACCAGCAGCACCGCTTCGGCGAGGGTCTTCACTACCTGCGTGATGGAGATGTCGATGAAGCGCGAACTGTCGAACGGGATATCCCATTTCATGCCGGCCGGGAAGTAGCGCGACAGTTCGGTCATGCGGTTGCGCACCGCCTCCGCGGTCGCCAGCGCGTTCCCGGTCGGCGAAAGCTGGACGCCGATGCCGGTGGATGGCTTACCGTTCAGGCGTGCCGACGTGCCGTAGTTCTGTCCGCCGATTTCGATGCGGGCGACATCTTTCAGCCGTACCGTGGAGCCGTCCGGGTTGGCGCGCAGGATGATGTTGCCGAACTGTTCGATGCTGCTCAACTGGCCCGGCACCACCACGGTGGCGAAAATCGATTGGCCCGGCACGTTCGGCAGGTCGCCGATGGTGCCGGAGGATACCTGTGCGTTCTGCGAACGGATCGCATTGTTGACGTCAGCCGACGACAGGTTGAAGCCCACCAGCCGGGCCGGATCGATCCATACCCGCATCGCCCGCTCGGTGCCGAACAACTGCGCCTGGCCGACGCCCGGCAGGCGCTGGATTTCCGGCAGCACGGTACGCGACGCGTAATCGCCGAGCGCGATCGGGTCCCACTTCGGATCATCGGACGACAGGATGGTGAACAGCAGGAAGTTCGAGCGCGCCTTGTCCACCCTGACGCCTTGCTGGACTACCGCTTGCGGCAGACGCGGCGTCGCCCTGCCCAGCCGGTTCTGCACGTCCACCTGGGCGAGATCGGCATTGGTGCCGGTCTCGAAACTGAGCGTGATGGTACCGGTGCCGTTGGCCTGGCTGATCGACTCCATGTAGATCAGGCCCGGCGAACCGTTCATCTCGCGCTCGATGACGCTGATCACGCTGTCTTCCAGTGTCTGGGCCGATGCGCCGGGATAGGCGGTGGTGATCACGATCGACGGCGGCGCGACCGGCGGATACTGGGCGATCGGTAACTGGGTCATCGCGACCCCGCCCAGCACCAGGATAAACAGTGCGATCACCCAGGCGAAGATTGGGCGGTCAATAAAGAAACGGGCCATGCGGCACTCCTGTGATTAGCGGTTTCCGCCAGCGGCCGGAGCGGCTGGTGCGGCAGATGCGGATGCGGCAGGCGGCGTCCCGCCGGACGGCGTGTTCTGTGCCGCGGCTTTCCAGGGAACCGGTTTGACCGGTGCGCCCGGCACCATCATTTTCTGGAAACCGTCGACGACCACCTGTTCGCCTTCCTTCAATCCTTCCAGCACCACCCACTGATTGCCCTGCGCAGAACCGACCTTGACCTGGCGCGGCGCGGGCTTGCCGTCGGCGCCGACGACGATGACCGAATCGCCCTTCTCTCCGCCGCGCGTTACCGCCTGCTGCGGCAGCAGGATGCCGGACGGGATTTCCGTCTGTGACAGGCGCACGCGCACGTACTGCCCCGGCATCAGCAGGCCATCGGGATTGGGTACTTCGGCTCGCAACGTGATCTGGCCGGACGTCGGGTCGACGCTGATGTCCGAGAACAGCAGCTTGCCCTTGCGCGGATATTCCGAGCCGTCATCCAGCATCACGGTGACGGGCACCGGCTTGTCCGCCGACTGCACATCGCTGCCGTTCGCGGTCCTGCGCAGGCGCATCACTTCGCTCGCGGACTGGGTGAAATTGACGTATACCGTGCTGGTCTGCTGGATCAGCGCAAGCTGCGTCGCCTCGGCAGCGCTCACCAGCGCACCTTCCGTGACGAGGGCGCGGCCGATGCGGCCGGCAATCGGTGCGTTCACGGTGGCGTATTCGAGATTGATGCGGGCGGTTTGCACCGCCGCCTTGCCGGCCGCCACATCCGACTCCGCCTGCTTCTGGCTGGCGACCACATTGATGTATTCCTGCTTGCTGACGGCATTGGCTTCGACCAGCGGCTTGTAGCGTTCCGCCTGGGCGGTGGTCTGCGTCAGATTGGCCTGGGCTTTTCCGAGCTGTGCCTGGGCACTCTCGAGCGCCGCGCGATACGGCGCCGGGTCGATCTGGAACAGGACCTGCCCTGCCTTGACTTCGCTGCCCTCGCGGAACAATCGCTTCTGCACGACGCCATTGATGCGGGCCCTTACCTGGGCAACACGCAGCGCTTCGACACGGCCCGGCAATTCGGTCTGCAATGCAACCGGCTGCAGGGCGGTGGTGACGACGCCCACTTCAGGCGGCGGGGGTTTGGCGCCGCCACCGCCCCCATTGCCTGCGGCGGCCGGTGCGGCGGCGTCCTTGGAGCCGCACGCAGCAAGAACTGCCAGCATGAGCAGCGAGCAAACAATGTTGCGTATTTTTGCTGGCGGGGCGGATAAACGATTGCGCATCACGATGAGCACCTTCAGGAGTGAATGGAACGACGGCGAAACAGTTGAATTTCGCTACGGCGGCGTGAACCGGAACAGTTGCAGGTGCATAAGACCGTATTGCACCTTCGCATGTGCAGGTTGCCGGCTGCCACTTCACATGCCTGGCATGCCGTCGTCAACGAACAATTGATTATAAAAAAATGGCCCGGTTCGATTTCTTTTTGCCGGGCAGAACGACGGACAGTATAAACTAACCTACAAGAGTGTATGTATCGCACTGTATCGCTCCCCCGAGCGCTTCCGATTCATCGAATTTCACAGGATTCGCTAACGTGCGCAGAACAAAAGACGAAGCGATGGCCACCCGCGACGGCATCCTCGACGCGGCGGCCTTGCTGTTCCAGAAGCAAGGCGTATCCCGCACTTCGCTGCAACACATCGCCGCCGCCGCGGGAGTGACGCGCGGCGCCATTTACTGGCATTTCAAGGACAAGGCGGCCCTGTTCAACGCAATGATGGACCGCGCCACCATGCCGCTGGAGAGCGCACTGGCATGCACCGACAACGCCGGGCTGGCCGATCCGGTCGGCGACGTGCGGACCTGGGTGCTTACCGCCTTCCGGCTGACGGTGACCGATCCTGTTGCGCGACGGGCATTCGAGATTGCCACGCATAAAGTGGAGTATGTCGAGGAACTAACGGCGGTGCGCGATCGCTATATTGCCAACTATAACCAATGGCTGGTGCGCTCGGAGAAGCGGCTGAAACTGGCGATCAAGCGCGGTTTGCTGCGCTCCGGCATCTCGGCGCGGGTTGCGGCGCTGGGCTTATGGGCAATGGCCGACGGCCTTATCCGCCTCTGGCTGCTTGACCCGGCGGCGTTCGACCTGCAGCGTGTCGGCCGGCAGGTGCTGGACGCGCATCTGGATGCCTTGCGCATCCCGCAAGCGCTTTAAGGTTGCCCGATTACTTTCTTCAGCATTGCCATGGTGCGCACCGTCGCGCCGCGATGCTGATTGGCGAACCGTAGTGCGCTGTCACTCATCGCAGCCCGCTCCTCTTGCATTTGCATCAGGCGCATCGCATGGCCAAGCATGTCGTTCGCATCCTTCACGCGCAGTGCGGCGCCGGCGTCGATGGCATCGCCGCTGATCTCGGCGAAGTTGAAGGTATGCGGGCCGATCAATACCGGCTTGCCCACCGCGCAGGCTTCGATCAGATTCTGGCCGCCCAAGGGCAGGAGGCTGCCGCCGATGAAGGCAAGGTCGCATGCGCTGTAGTAAGCAAACATTTCGCCCATCGAATCGCCGAGAAGCAGTTGCACATCGCCGGATAATCCGCCGCTGCCCAATGCCGACCGCCGCTGCATCCGCCAGCCCTGTTCACCGATCAGGCGGGCCACATCATCGAAGCGCTGCGGATGCCGCGGCACGATGACGATCAGCAGATTTCCGATATCCCGGCCGCGCAGCGCATCGAGGATCAGCACTTCCTCGCCTTCCCGCGTGCTGGCACACAGCAGGACCGGACGCGCGCCGACCTGCCCGCGGATCTGCAGCCCTTTCTCGACGGCCTGCTGCGGGGGCGTGACGTCGAACTTGATGCTGCCGGTCACCTGCACATTGGCGGCGCCGAGCTGCCGCAGCCGCTGGGCATCCGCCTCGGTCTGCGCGGCGATGCAGGACAAGCCGTGCGCGGCTTCCGTCATCAGGCCGGACAGCCGTTGCGCCTTCGCCAGCGAGCGCTGGGACAGGCGCGCATTCACCAGCGCCACCGGCACGGCATGCCGGCGGCATTCTGCGATCATATTCGGCCATACCTCGGTTTCCATCAGGATGGAGATGGCCGGCCGGAAATGCTTCAGAAAGCGGCCTGCCATCCATCCGGTGTCATAGGGCAGATAGCATTGGACCACCCGCGCTCCATGGGCGGCGAACAGCAATCGGCCCGTGTCGCGGCCGGTCGCGGTCATGTGGGTGAGCAGGATGCGGTGTCGTGGATAGGCGTGCAACAATGCCTCGACCAGCGGCTGGGCCGCCCTCGTTTCGCCGACGGAAACCGCATGCACCCAGATCATCTGTTGCGCCTTGTCGAGCCGCTGGTAGAAGCCGAAACGCTCGGCAAGATGCCGCCGGTATCCGGGCTCCTTGCGTCCGCGCCACCAGAGCCGGGCCAGCACCAGCGGCAGGGCCAGCCACCATGCAAGGGAATAAAGTACGCGGCTCATCGTTGCTGCTGCTCCGTGACGCAAGCCGGCATTTGCGCGGCTACCTTCCCGTCACGGATCGACGATATCGTGTTCATGACATTGCCGACTTCGTTACAGCGAGCAGGCGGTCGACGGCGGCTTCGACTTCTTCCGGCTGTGGGGGCGCGCCGGTGTCGCCGAGGTTGACGATATTCGCCGACCAGTTGCCTTCGGTTTTCCAGCGCGGCGAATCGCAGTACAACTCGACCGTCGGCCGGCAATAAGCAGCGGCAATGTGGGTCAGTCCGGTATCGACGCCGACGGCCAGCCGGGCGCGCTGGGCGAGCAGCACCGCTTCCATCATCGGCAGCTTCGGCAGCACTCGCGCGTTCGGCATGCGGGATGCCAGGTCTTCGGCCGCCTGTTTCTCGGCGGGACTGCCCCAGGGCAGCAGCACCGGAAGCCCGCGAGCGGCGACCATGTGACCCAAACGGCCCCAGTGGGCAGGCGCCCATTGCTTCGCGGCGCGCGCGGTGGCGTGAAAGAAGGCGGCATACGGCTGCTCGGGAAGCCATGACGGAAGCGTCTGGAACGGCGGCGGCTGCAGGTCGAAATCGGCCGGGGTGTCGACTTCGTAACCCAGCGCCGCGGCGGTGACCAGCCGGCCGCGCAGTACGCCGTGCGTGCGCAAGCCGACCGGCACGCTCATCGTGTGGAAGACTCGCGAGATGCCCTCATAGCCGGAGCCCTCCGTGCCGTTGGCGAGACCGACGCGCCTGCCGCCGGGTGCGAGACGAGCGAGTCGCATCACCAGTCCGGTCTTCAGTAAGCCCTGTGTATCGAAGATCACGTCGTAGGCGGTGCTGCGCAACCGGGAGGAGAACGCGCGCATCTCGCCGCGCGTTGGTTCGGTGAACAAGGTCTTGCGCCAGCGGCGCAATGCGAAGGGAATGATATTGCGCACACCCCGGTTCAGCCTGACCAGGTCCGCATAGGCCTCCTCGACCACCCAATCGATCTGCGCATCGGGGAAGCGGCGCAGGATGTCGGCAACCATCGGCATGTTGTGCACCACGTCGCCGAGGGAAGACACGCGGACGATAAGAATCTTCATCGGGGTCGTCATGCTGCGCAGCCGGCCTGGCAACTCAGAACGGCAGTTGCGCGCTCGGCATCGCTGTGACGATGGCTTGCCTGAATTGCTGCTGGATGCGCTGCAATGCGTGCTGCGACTCGGCTTCGAAGCGCATCACCACCACCGGCGTGGTGTTGGACGAGCGCGCCAGCCCAAAGCCGTCCGCATACTCCACCCGCAAGCCGTCAATGGTGATGATGCGCTCGGCATCCGGAAAACGCGCCTCGCGCTGCAGCCGCTCGATCAGCGCCATGTTCTCCCCTTCGGCCAGCTTCAGCTGCAGCTCCGGCGTCGACGTCGACTGCGGCAAGCCGTTGAGCGTGCCCGTCACATCCGCCAGCCGCGATACCAGCTCCAGCAGCCGCGCTCCGGCATACAGGCCGTCGTCAAAACCGTACCAGCGGTCCTTGAAAAACACATGCCCGCTCATCTCCCCGCCCAGCGGCGCACCGGTCTCGCGCATCTTCGCCTTCACCAGCGAGTGCCCGGTCTTCCACATCAGCGGCACGCCGCCGTGCTTTTCCACCCACGGGGCGATATGCCGGGTGCACTTGACGTCGTACAGGATTTCCTTGCCCGCATGGCGGGTCAGCACATCCTGGGCAAACAGCATCAGCTGCCGGTCCGGATAGATGATCTGACCATCCTTGGTCACCACGCCCAGGCGGTCGCCGTCGCCGTCAAAGGCCAGACCAATCTCGGCATCGGTGTCCTGCAGGCAACGGATCAGATCCTGCAGGTTTTCCGGATGGGCCGGGTCGGGATGGTGGTTGGGAAAGGTGCCGTCGACGTCGCAGAACAGTTCGGTGACTTCGCAGCCCATGGCACGGTACAAGTCGCCGGCAAAGGCGCCGGCCACGCCGTTGCCGCAGTCGATGGCAATCTTCATCGGCCGTGCCGTCTTGACGTCGGAGACGATGCGCTGCAGGTAGGCATCGCGGATGTCGTGGGTGCGGTAGCTGCCCGTCCCTTCGGCAAAGCCGCCCTTGACGATGTGGCGGTACAGATCCTGGATGGTGTCGCCGTAGATGGCTTCGCCGGCCAGCACCATCTTGAAGCCGTTGTAGTCGGGCGGATTGTGGCTGCCGGTGACCATGATGCCGGAGCGGGCGTCGAGTTCGTGGGTGGCGAAGTACAGCATCGGGGTGGCGACCATGCCGAGGTCGATGACGTCGACGCCGGTGCTTTGCAGGCCGGCGGCGAGTGCGGCGGCGAGGTCGGGACCGGAGAGGCGGCCGTCGCGGCCGATGACGACGACCGCTTCGCCCTTGGCGCGCACGGCGCTGCCGAAAGCCTGGCCGATCTGCTGCGCCACCGACGCGTCAAGCGTCTTGCCGATGATGCCGCGGATGTCGTATGCCTTGAAGATGGTGGGAGAT
>JAESFT010000603.1_pt1 | contig 18262 bp, 25 predicted proteins | sample 9269451 | NCBI WGS metagenome assembly JAESFT01 (sample SAMN14502557, study PRJNA617106) | algae metagenome | isolation source: Scytonema hyalinum WJT4-NPBG1 and co-occurring heterotrophs from well... | place: USA: Mojave Desert, Joshua Tree National Park, California | collected 2006-05-25
TGTTGATCTAGCGGAGCTGAACCCGTTCTTAGATGAGCGCGGCAGGACCGCTCTGCTCATGGTGGACCTCGTGGCCAGCCTCATGGGCCGTCAGGTGCTCGATCGGCCAACCAGAAGCTTCTCTTAGGTTACACCGCCTGCTTCCGTAAGCTCTTGGTTACAGATGCATGTCACTTACCTGCTGTTTGACGAGGCACGTACGCTGCATGGCGACCTGCCGCCGGATCCCAGCAGTATGCCTAAGGTCCTTCCGACCCCGTTCTCGGTCGCTGAGGCGAACGGGCCTATGATGCTCATCAGCATCCTTCCCAAGAATAGCTCACACCTATCTGATCATGCACGAGCAGCGTTCCTTGAAGCCTTTGAGCAGCCCGTGCTCGAGGCCATTGATCTTGGGGTCGCAGAGCGTGCTATGGCATCGAACGTTCAGCGGGCATCCAGGGACGCTTGCCTTCACCCGCCTCAGCCATCCGATTGTTTGCAAGCAGACTGGCTTGCTCCTGGATAGCACAAGGGCACGAACTGCTTCGTCACCGACTTCCTCTCTGAACACTCACAGCGTTTGGCCGCTCCCATCCTGTGCGTTTGCGCTTGGCTGCGCTCCAAGCATAGCGCGTGTCCCCTTCTAGTAGGTGGAGGTGGTCTGAGAGGCGGTTGCGCTCAAGCCATGCCAGTGCTGCCTCAAGCTCGGCAAGGTTCATCTCAGCCCGTCCCTTGTTGCCGCACACCCGCTTCAGCACGGCATTGTAACGGTGCGACAGCCCCTCACCCGTGTGGGGCACCTGCAGACCAGCCTCATCCTCGATCGCCTGTACGGCCACAGCATCGCTGATGCGGGCACGCAGCCGCCGCTCAGAAAGCGACGGCGTCTCACCGCGCTCGACCTCGACAGCTGTCCGGTCAGCTTGGCTTTGACCAAAGGAGGGCCCCGGTTTCAGCGTCGCAAAGCGCAAACCCAGCGCGTTGCTCTCGAGCGGGGTAATGCCGCGATCCTCACCCTCGTCCCGGTGTGCCTCCAGTTGCTCAGCCAGCCACGATGGCATCTCCACGTCAGCCCTGCGCCGCCTCTGTCTCGCGTATGTACCCTGTTCGGTCTCAATGCTGTGCCTAAAGCGGGTGAACAGGGGATCGTCGGGATGGTACACGAGGGCGCGCTGGCTCTCGTAGCCTCCCGCGTGTGGATCAACCCGGGTGGCACGGGCCACCATCTGCTCGAGCCAAGGGCGGCTGCGGATGTGGGTGAGGGCCGCGACAACCGCTACTTCAGGGGCATCGAGCCCTTCGTACGCCATAGCCACCGTGACCAAGATTGAGGGCTCCGCCGTGAGCCGGTAGGCAGCAAGTGCCTCAGCCGCATCACGCTCGCTTGAGGTGGCGAGCCGTACCTCCCGTTCAGCTTGCGACGCTGGCATCCACTCGCGCAGCATCTCGCAGTAGCGGCGGGCGCTGCGTTGATCGGGCGCGACAACGAGCAGCTTGCCCAAGCCCCGTGCTGCCTCGCCTGGGCTCAGCCCGCGCTCTGCTCGCCTACGGGCGCGCAGGTTGCGGGTGGCTCGAAACGCTTCTTGCAGTAACTCACGAGCAAAGCCGGTTCGGAGCGCCGTGAACAGGGCCGGGCGGGTGGTCTCGGTGGGGTAGGGGCCAGAGAGGCGATGAGGGCCAAGTCGCGCCTCGTCAGTGGCGGTTCGGCCGCCCTGCAGCCAGCTGGCCTCACCATCGAGAGCACCAAAGATGATCGGCAGCACCGCTCGCTCAGCTACGGCCTGAGCTCGTGAGTAGCCGATCACAGCCCATCCGGGTGCCTCCAGATCGACCTCTTGCGTGCCGGTCCCCGGACCTGCCTTGTAGGGCAGCCACAGGATGCGCTGCCCGTCGGCTCGTTCTAGCGTGCCCGAGAGCAGAAGACGGAGGGCGGCTGCTTCGAGCAGCGGCTGCAGAGCCCGGCTCCAGGCAGAGGCGTCCCGAGGAGCAGTCGAGCCAGCGATAGCCTCGTCGGCTGGCTCGCGTTCCCTCATAGCAGGCAGGTGATGGACCTCGTCGATCACGAGCAACGTCCGATAGCGGCGGATCTCCTGCAAATGTAGGTCGGGAGCAGCAGCGATGGCTTGGTAGGTGGTGATGTAGCCTGCCAGACCTCGGCTGGGGTCCGGTTCGTTCTCGGCCGCCCGAACGGAGAGATGATGGCCGAGGGCAGCGCGCCAGACTGGATCAGCGAACGCCTCCTCGGCCTGCAGCCGCAGGCTGTCGCGTGGGACAACCCAGCAGATCCGCTCCACTTGGCCTGCCTTGATCAACTGCGTAGCAGCGATCACGGGCAACAGGGACTTGCCGCCGCCGGGTGTGACGGCAGCAAGTATATCGGCCACGCCCGTTGCCTCACCCCGTGCAATGGCTGCAATGAGGTTTGCAAGCGTGCGCTGGTGCGCTCGCAGAGGTCTTCCGCTTGGTGCGGGCAGGGGGAGGGGCTCCAGAAGCAAATCAGCAGCCCATAGCATGCGGCACTTAGGTCAAGCTGTGAATCCCCGCGTGCCTCACTCCACGTGTGGGCTCAAGCGAGGAAGTCCCGGAACCCCTTGTGCCGCCGCAGCCAGGCGGCAGCGTGACCGCACCAGGAGGGTGATCCTCAGACCTGTCTGCCGGACCCATCTCCGCTACGCCTCCCATCAGCTTGCCAGCCGCGCCTGTGCCACGCAGACGGGGTGGGGCTTTCACGCCCGGTAACTCACCTGCACGGCGGTAGCTTGCGAACACGACATGCCGATCGGGTCAGTACGGGAAGAGTGCGCCAACGTGGTTAGCGAAGTTTTCATCGCGAAACCCCCGCGCAGCAGGGAGTGGCCGGCAGGGCTATTTCGACGTGCGGGCCTGATACGCTACTCGGCCCGTGGTGTGGCCTGCGGGCAGGAGAGTTAAGGGCTGGTTGCAGGTGACTACCGTGTAGCCGGCGATGATGACGGTCGAACCGAGTTAGAGCGGCGAGTACGGGGACTGTCTGCGCCTGCTAGGCCCGCGATTTCCGCCGCAAGCGCCGCTGACACTGCGACTGCTGCCTGACGCAGTGCCAGATCTGCAATGTTTGCAACAGCGCGGATGCGTCGCGCACACTCCAGACTCGTGCGGAACGTGGCCTCGGAGCGAGCAAACCCTTGTTCTTAACATCAGGCGCCCCCTCGAAGAAGTAGCCGGGTCGACGCCGAGAACCTGAGCGAATTGCACGAGGCGGCCGGCACTGATCCGATTGGTGCCCTTCTCGTGTTTCTATACCTGCTGGAATATGAGCTCCGCCGCTTGGCTAAGTTCCTGCTGCGAAAGGCTGAGCATGCGCCGTTGTTTCTTGAGGCGAGCACCAACATAAACATCCACAGGCAGACTACGCTTCAGCCCCGTGTGCATTGTACCCCTTCCACGCCAGAGACAGGGAATCAGCTCGCAAAACGCGAGTTCGTCAAGGAGCGCGCAAACTATCACTCAGACGAACCCGCAGCTCAACAATGAGCAGTCGTCTCCCCCGAATGGTGGAGGACGGAAGGTCGGGCAGGAGCGCATCGTTTGTCTCTCACCTGAGTCGCGTCCGTTTGGTGTTCCTGGCCTGTTGAGGGGTGCACGCAATGGAGCTCATTTGGCTTGATCTGATCCTGCCCTATGCCGCCGACCTCCTCGGCTCAGCAGCCGCAGCGGCAACCCTGCTGACCTTTGCCCAAAAGCGCATGTGGCCAATGCGGATCTCAGCCATTGCCGCCAATCTCTTCTTCATCGGCTACGGAGCCCTGGGCCAGCTGTACCCGGTGCTGTTCCTGCACCTTCTTCTCCTGCCTCTGAACGTCGTGCGCCTGGTTCAGCTCGCGCAGCAGACCACAAGGCACCAAACCGCTGACCCAGAGCCGCCCCGGCCCATTCTCCTGCCGCTCCAGCTGGCTCGCTCCTGTCCTCCGGTCGGCCTGGGAGGGAAGCCGTCGCCTGCGGGTGCTCGGGGTGCTCGACTAAGTGTGTGGGACCTCATCAGGCCAGCGCCGCCGTGAGAGCGAACGTGACCGCGCTCGCACGCATCCCTATCATCTATCAACAGAGCTCACGGGTTCAGTCCTCCTGCTGAAGGAGCAGACCGATCATGCGGGCACAAGGAGCGACCACCTGTTCCGAGATCCGGCTTATAAGGCTTGTGCTCGCAGCCGCCCTAATGACGCGGGCAGCCCTTGCGGCAGCACCCCGCCTCCACCCGCTGCATCTTGTAGGGTGATGCAGGCGCATATCGCCGAGCTCATCGAACAGCATAGGCGAACTGATGAACTCGATGACGCCTCCTTCGGGCGTGTCATCCAGCTGTTCTATAAAGCTCAGATCGCCTGCACAGCCGAGCGGTACGAGGAGGCCGCTGGCGACCTATGCAATCATCCCCGTTGGCAGATTGAGCCGCAGTTCATTGCTATGAGGATGACGACGCGGAGCGGATGCCGCCGAGGGCCGGGTGAGGGCCTCCCGCCAGGATCAAGCAACAGGCTGAGCAGGCTTAGCGAGCCGGCTTGAATGCTCAATCACGCAGGCGCCCTATCTCTGGGCGCGGGCTGCTCTGACCTCATCCCATCCCAGATGAAGTGCTTATTGAGACCAGAATCGATTGAGGACGAGGGGGATGCCCGCCCTAGGCCTGGGTGAAAGCATCACAGCTGGGTGCCACAAACTCATACGTCAAGTGCGTCGACTGCCCGCGAAGGCATTAGATACCGTTGAGCTGGTCCTTTGCTTCCTTGAACGTAGAGTAAATAGCCTTGTTGGCGGGTTTGGTAATCCTGTCCCACCTCAGTTCACAGGATAGCCAAGAAGCACAAAACCTGCCGAGCAGTGGTTACACCAGAAACGCTGCCGAGAAGGCGCTGGGCTCGATGCCGTGGAGGACGATGGACCCGCCGCCGGAGAGGTCGAGAGCCATACCTTCAGCGGTATCGCGGATGGTGTAGCTCTGCCCATTCAGCATGAGGCGGTCCCCGCCCGCAAACGAGAAGTCCATAATCTCGTCCACACCCCACCCTTGCTCAAATATGAAGGTGTCAGCACCAGCTTCGCCATAGAAGCGGTCGTTACCTGCGCTGCCGTAGATCAGGTCGTTGCCAGCCCCGCCATAGGCGATGTCGTTGCCAGCGCCACTCCAGATCGTGTCGGCGCCATCACCGCCATAGAGCAGGTCATCATCCAAACCGCCGGCAAGCAAGTCATTGCCGGCCCCGCCAACGACAGTATCCCGCCCGATGGCAACGTAGATCTGATCATCGCCCGGGCCCCCAGACAGGACATCATCACCTTGCCCGCCATAGAGCTGGTCGTTGTTATCTCCCCCGTAGAGGGAGTCGTTGCCTTGCCCGCCAAAGAGGATGTCGTTGCCAGATCCTCCGTCCGCCACATCGTCGCCTAAGCCGCTGAAGATGGTGTCGTCTCCGCCATTCCCCAGGAGGACGTTATTGGCAGCATTGCCGCTAATCTGATCATTACCCGCCCCTCCACTGGCGTTCTCGATCAATGAACGGGGGTCTCTTTGGTACTGTAGTGCGTTGAAGACGTTGCCGCGCGCATAGTTGCCGTTCCCGAGGTTTGCCTGCTGAGCCTGTGAGATCAAGGACCAGCTGCCAGGACTAAGGTTAACTTGCAGGTTCGTGCTATAGTTGGAGAAGTCGTAAGTATCGACGCCGCCGCCGTCCCACGTCGTGAGGAAAACGCGGTTTGCGCCCGGCACACCCTGGCCCACACCGTTGATGTACGCCTGACCAGTGTTCGGGTCCCACTGATATGTCGTGTTGCTGCTGTTCGTGCTGAAGTTCGGCCCATACATGTGCTGGAGGGCGGCGATGTCGTACATCATGTACGTCTGGGCATAGCCATATGTCTCGTTTGTAAACCCGTTCGCTGACGCACCAACATAGGAGCGGTACGTCATGACCGAGAACTCCATCGAGTCGCGGTCAGGGCTGAGCGCCACATTGGCTGGCCCGCCTGCCTCATGCCCGTGCTTTAGGCCGAGAGCATGCCCCAACTCGTGGAGCATGATGGTATAGGCGTAGTTCCCGACCGAAGGGTTCGTGTAGTCCGTTTGCGTTCCAAACCAAACGTCGCCAGCTCTGTAATCACCGACAGGATAGTAGCCGTAGGCTGTCGGGTTGGCGGATGCTGATCGTGCAATGCGAATGTCAGCCCCGTCTCGACCGGCGTCGTTGATCGAGGCACTCGTGAACTGCTCGAAGGAGGTCATCCCCATGCGGGGTCCGCCGGACGCAGAACTCATCCCTTCCAAGATGTAGCGTGCCGCCTGCATCTGGCTAAACGACACCGCCGCAAAGCCATTGTCAGCTTCAGAATACGTAGGCTCGTAATCGCTACGACTATCGGGAAAGCTGTAGGTGATGGCTCCCGACCAACGATAGCCGCTCAAGAGAGCGTCAATGTTCTGGTTTCCAGTTGCACCAACTGTGCTTCCTGAGGCCCCTTGAGCAGGGCCAACGGGGGCGGACGTTTCTCCGTTGGCATGCTCAAAGATAGCCCACGAAGTTGTACTGCCGCGAGCAAGACAAGAATAGCACACTCTCTCAGAGCCCCATTCCGCTGTGCAGACGGCCCTATGAGGAGACGCTTAGCACACAGACACCGTTACGGAATGGTATTCAGCAGGCCTCTACTCAGGTCCATCTGAGCAGATGGAGTAGGCTGTGTCGCTTAATCAAACTTCTGCTTGGCGTTCAGACAGTATGAACCTCCGCCTCTCGATCGGGAGATAGGCCAGACCCCGGGAGCCATGGCAGCGCCACCGGGAGGCGTACTGGTGCTAATAAGCGGTACGTGCTCAGTGCTGGCGAGGTTGGTGCTTAGGGATTTACGGGCGCAGGGATCGGGTCACTGTGAATAGAGCCGTTTGGTCCCGCAATGCCCAGTCCTGGCACAGTGGACGCCACCTCGCGAGAGTTCGAGGCGGTCACCATTGCACTGGTGGACTGCGCGTCTGCGGTTTGCATGACGGTGCCTGTCGCTGCAGCCGGCCCGTGCATACTCTCTCCTGAACCGGCTGCGCCCTCTAATGGACCTATGTAGAACGTTTGAGAGGAAGAACTGCTTGGCAAGTTGCCGCCCACCGGCAGGCTGTTCGTAGCCCAATCCGATGGTCGGCTGCTCAGTGAACTCCAAGCGACTGTGGCGCTCCCCTTGCCCGCAGGAACAAGCGCACAACGGCACACCTCCTGCCCACGAACCTGCCGGAGATGGCAGCGCTCGTAAGCTGAAGGGTTTACCACCGCGGGGATACACTGCTGCGCCGAGGCCTCCGGCATCGCTCCGATGAGCAGCACAGTAGCGCCCGTGACGCTCGCACCCGTTCGCAACCAAGACCTCATGGGAACGCTCCTCTCACGCAACGCCAGAAACGGAGCGGCAACCTTAATAGGAACTTCCGCCGGTGGCGAGTCGGTTTAAGCCATCTCGCTTAGTTCCGCTGTTTTTTGTTCAAGGATTAAGGACCGCATCGACGCTTAGTTGCACTGACGCGCTGCACCGCAGTTGTTAGGCCAGACGGCTCATCGACGAGGTAATGACAACTCAGGGTAGAATCTGCCATCATCCGGCATGGTCGGTGCGACTAAAGTATGAGGCGCTATTGGTTCGGCCAATACAGTCAAGCTCGAACCTAATGCGCCGACACTACGTTAGACCCGCAGGTTTAGTCCTCGCGCTAAGCTCAGGTGCTCACGCGCTACCAGCAGGGGGCAGCGACTGGCCAAGTTGTGTCTGCATCCACTCATGCCTCTGCTGTTTCCATCGTCTCCGAAGAGCGACAAGTAAATCAGCGTCCTGATCTGGATCCCCTCACCTGGGTAATGTTCAGCAATTAGAGCCTTGTGGTGGTGCGGGGCCTCGCATTCTGAGGTTAAAATGTCCGAGCGACGACAAGAGCCAGGTACCTCCGCAGCGGATACTCTTCCACAGCGGTGCAAGGCTGACCGCTTACAACCTCGTTGGCCTCAGACGCTGAGCAGGTTCGGTGCGGTGGTCTGTATCGCAGCGGTTGTCCTTATGACCACTGGCCTGAACGGCAAGGCCTCAGCACAAGCGGCTGATCAATCGCTGCCCATCTGGTCGGTTTTCGATGATCTGCTCGCGAAGTGTTTTGAGTTTTTCAACCCACCTCGTCCTCCCGGACCTCCGCCTCCTGAGCCGGAGCCGATCCCCATCTATCCAATCATTCCGATTCCCGGCCCCGACCCGATTATCCCGCCCCCTGTGGTCGATGTCCCGCAGCCAGACACGCCACCATGGTCGCCGCCACCAGCAGGGCCGGTCCCCATCCCCGGTCCTGTTGCTGGGGCTGGGCTACCAACGCTGATGCTTATGTGTGCTGTGGCTTGGTTCCGCCGTCGTAAAAGGCTCACAGAGTAGCGGAAGCGGGGTCCGCCGGCACAAAGTAACCCTTGCCAGCCTAAGTCGGCGCTGAAACGAAGAAGGCCGGGTCGTAAGACCCGGCTAATCCTGTAATACCCGTGTGGAGCAGAGACGCTTTTAATCAGAAGCGCACGTTGACCTTCAGGCGCATCAGATCGATAGCGTCTTTGACGCTCACACGCGTGACGACCGGAGCAGGAGCGGCTCCCGGGTCGCGCGTCGTTGGATTCGTGAGCGTCGCAAAGGACGTGTTATTCACCGGTACAGCCGATATCCGACGATCCGCAGCTGCTGTCAGAATAGGGTCAATAAACGCAACATTATAGCTACCGAAGTCGGCATGGAGGTACTCGACCCCGATGCTGATATTAGAAAGTGCGGCATACTCCAAACCTACACCGGCAGCCCAGCCGATGTCGTTGCGACGCCCTGTGACTGGCCCATAAGTGGTAGGTGTCGTAACGCAGGCTCCTGCCACGCGGCCCGCTGCTCCGGGGATAACATCAGGTCGGCAGTCGACCCGATTGAGGGTCGTCGTTGCCGTCGTCCGCGCTGCGTCCTGGAAGGCCACGCCGCCCGTGCCGTAGATCAGGACCCGGTCGAATGCAAAACCAAGACGTCCACGCGCTGTAGCGACCCAGTCACTCTGGCGGCCGGACACCCGAACAGAACCATTATATGACGTACCCGCAGGACCAGCCTGATCGTTGAGTACCTCCACCAGAACAGGGGTGCCGTTCACATCGGGGGCAAACCGAAGCGTCCCAGCGTTCGGGAAGAACTCGCCCGCAAAGTCGAAGCTGCCTGTATCGAAGCTGCGCAGACCCCTGCGGTTGCCTCCCAGGAAGCTAATGTCACCTTCGAAGCCAGCAACAAGTGCGCCAAACTGGACATTGTAGCCAGCTTGAACGCCACCACTGAAGCTGAGGTCATTGTCATCGCTGGAGCCAGCTCCGCCGGTGAAGCCAGCCGGAAAGTTAACAAGCCGGTTCTGTGCGGCAAGTGCAGCTTGGAGGGCAGCTGCGTTGAGCCCGACGACAGGACCAAACCCTGCTACCCCGCCAGCCAGAAGCGAAGCCGCCTCACAGCAGTTGGGGCCGCGCGGGAACGGAGCTGTGTAGCGGCCTTGGTCGACTGGAACATCAGCGTCACGCCAAGCTCCTCCGATGTTGCCACCCACATAAAGGCCTGTCCATGTGAAGGCGGGTGGAGCCGCAACCACAATCGGAGCAGGCGGGATTGTGCGAGTTGGGAGATCCGCCGCCAACGCGCTCGTGGCGAGAAGGGTTAGCGCGGTCGAGGCGAGCACGGCTTTGGTCACGAGAACCTCCAAATCACAGGGGCGATGGTACACCCGGCCATACAGCATGCTGTAGCGCTGCAGCCACAGCAGACGTAATCCGACAGCTCACGCTGTGCTAGGCTAGTCGAGACGGCGGCTTCAGCTGCAGCGCTCGCAGACGATCACACAAGCGAGGAGTGGCGCCCATCTCCAACAATTTGCGGTTGATTAGCGTGTAGATCGCCATGCAAAAGGGGGAGGCAGCCTCGTTGCGGGCGCAAGTGGCCCCGCACCTTCGAGGCCACAGCAGCCTCCCACTTGCCCAGGCGGGGGCGCAGAGCGAGGCTCGCTGATTTGTTCTCGCTTCCGTCTTGGCCAGCCGCTCCTTTAACTTGCAGGTCTACAGGACCTCAATGTGGTCCGCTTGGAGCTTCGACAACTCGCCTGCTTACACAGGGGTGAGGTCGCCAAACGACACCGCCTCCATCAGGGCGCTTGAGGTTGTGACCGCGGCCCTCACGTTAATGAGGGGCGGCAAGGCAAACGACACCGGTCGGTCCTTACAGGGACGAGCAGCGCGGTCCAGGCAGAACCGCACCATGGCAGGGGCCGCCTGCCGCAGCAAGGGTTAGGGAGGCGTTCGATGTGGGAGTGGCTGACGCCCCAGGCTGCTAATCAGTGCCTCGTCACAAGCCCATCGGTGTTCTGGCTCAAGAGCGCGAGCGACCTCCTGATCGGGGGCGCCTACGCCCTCATCCCATTTGGCCTCGCCTCGTTCCTCTCAGCGCGACGTGACGTGGATTTCGGGTGGTTGGCGTGGTGCTTGGCCCTGTTCATCGCCTTGTGCGGGGCGACGCACTGGATGCACATCTGGCTCAACTTCTTCCCGCACTACACTGCTGAGGCGTGGCTCAAGGCTGCGACAGCACTAGCCTCGGTGACCACCGCCGGAGCGGTCATTGCCCTCCTGCCAGACATCAAACGCCTGCCCAGGGTGCCGGACGAGAGCGCAGTGACTTGGACCTAGAGCCGAGGCTGGAGTGGTCCCGCATCTACGCGACCACCCGGCACACATCGACCCAGTTTTGGTAAATCTGGAGGGAGCACCGACCGGTGTTTTGTTGTGCATGCTAAGTTGCGTGCCCCTTGACCAACTCGCGTTTTGCGATCTGATCTCCCGTGTCGTGCGTGAAGGGGGTAAAATGCCAAGAGATCCAAAGCGCAGCCTACCTGTGGATGCATACGTTGGTGCGCGCCTCAAGGAGCGACGGCGCATACTTGGCCTGTCGCAGCAGGCGCTTAGCGATGCTGCGGGGCTCACCTTCCAGCAGGTACAGAAGTACGAGAAGGGCGTTAACCGGATCAGCGCCAGCCGGTTAGTTCAGTTCGCCCAAGTCCTAGGCGTCGAGCCGGGCTACTTCTTCGAGGGTGCACCTGAGTTGCAGGCTAGCAGGACGGGCGAGGCCAGACCGGAAGACGTATTTCGGGTGAGCCCGGAATGTGCACGCCTCATCCGTGCGGTTGCTGCTATTGCAGATCCTGCACTGCGTCAGGCAGCAGTTGCGGCGTCAGTGGCGCTTGCGGCGGAACTTGCGGGGCCAGCGGGCGCAGACAAGCCTCGAACTCGCCGCTCTAAAGGGGGGTGAGCAAACATAGGGCGCGCACGGATGTTACCGTCGCGCCCGTTTTCATGAGGCGAGGTCAGCAGGACCAGTCCGCAACCAGCCAGCCCCCACCCTCAGGACCGAGCGGTTTGTACCCGAGCCGTTCATGTCAAATGGCTGAGCTACGCTGAGCTGCTAGGTTTGGGCCACTTCCAAGCGTCTGCTCCCACTCAACCCCGCTCTGGCGGGGTTCTTCTTTGGGTCATCCGCAGTGCGAAGTATGGAGTATTTGCCGCGCTGATCTCACTCTAGGCCAATCAGCCTAGGCCAGCGCTGATGGTAAACACTTCCTTAACCACCCGCCGGGTATGACGCCTTCTCACCACCACCGGGAGTTCGGCATGAGCGGAGGTTCAGGGCTCTCACGCGCGCGCAGCACTTGGCCTGGGCTATTCAGGGGTCGCACGACTGAGCCAACCCCGCAGCATCCTATCCTGGCCGACCTTGATGGCCTCACTCCGGCGGAGAGCCGAGAGGTCGCCTGCGCGCTGTCCATGCTGTGGGATGAGTTCAATGACGTTGGCGATGGTCTCCTCCCGTTGTCTCGAGCCAACCGCGATGGCGCCGGATACGTTCTGGCCATGCGCCTTGCTGCCTATCGTGTGCGGCAGAACGGAGGACACGAGAGGATCCACTTCGCCCTCGCTCCCGAACTCATGGCGCTCTACGCGGAGCTGCTGACGAAACCGGAGCAGTCGCCGCGCGATCTGACGATTGCAGCGACTATCGAGCAGCACGCAAATCGAGGCGCGCTGATCCGGAGAGCTGCCATCAAACCAGCCAATCAGGCCCAAGCTGCTTGAATAAGAAAAAGCCCGTCTCCTGTGAAGGAGAGAGGCTTGTGTGGTGCTGGGGTGGATCGGGAGCCCAACCACAGCATTCTGCCATCAGCAGGGAACTGGCCATCAATGAAAAAGGCCCCTCCTTGCGGCGGAGCGGGAGGTGCCAGGGTGAGGTGCTGCTCTGATGCTCGAAGGAGCAGCACGAGTAGGCCTAGGCCATGGCCTAGAGCCGCAGCAATCACGTCGTTACATTAGCGTTAACGTGCCCCCGGGCTGGCAACTGATCCGTGCTGTGCTCATGACGCAGCTCCCGTCATCCCTGAGCACAGAGTGAGCAGAACGGTCGGATACACGGGGTATTGCCACACTGCCATCAGTGTCGGCGTCCCGGCCGCGCAGCGACGACCTGCTCAAGCTCTTGTGACTGCGATGTTGGACGAGGCTGGCAACGAACACCAAGCTTGGGCGTTGTTCTCCCGTGCAGGCCCAAGCCACGGCAGGTATGGGGCGTATCACCACCGTAGACGGGCCGCTTCCTCACGCCCTTGCTGGACCGCGCCCCATGGCCATCCGCCTTCCCCTTCTGCGTAGCCTTATCGTTGCGGCACTCGGCGCCGCCCTCGCCCTATCCCACATCGCGTTTGCAGCCGCACAGCCACAATCGGCTGACTGGCAGAACCGCTCCAATCAGGATGTGGAGGTCACCTCAGCCACTTCCGTTCGTGATGAGCGGCCCGCTGAGAACTGCTACACCGACGTGCACGCCGTGAAGGGCGTGAGGGGTAAGACCGTTCTCCTTCGCAATCAGGAGTGCGACTGAGCCTCGCTCTGGCTCCCGAAGGTGCGCTGAGGGGCTTCGCGGGCTCGCGGCCACTCCTGCCCTCAACAGCCCCTTGACCGTCCTGATCCTTCCTAGCGGGTTTCGCGACAATCCCGGACGCCAACCGATGGCGGGGCTCCAGGCGTGCGGCGGCAGGTCTCTAGTCCAACACGGTGAACAGGCCGCCTTATCCAAGTGCGGCAGACGCCGAACCCTCCGCCTTGCGCTCAGCAGGCCCTCTGGCTCTCGGAGGGCTCTAACACGATCTGAGGCTTGCCTGTCTCCACATGGATCTGCTTCCCACCTTCGATGAGCCGCTGAAGCTTGCGCTGCTTGGCTCTAGCCGACAGCTCGGTGATGGCCGCCGCAATCTCGCGCAGCGCCTCCGGCATCGAGCCGTTTTTGCTTGTCATAAGCCTGCCTCCATCGCGACCAGACAAACCACGTCAGGTTTGCTGTTGCGTTAAGCCGGCTCCTCTGGGCGGGTTAGTCGACCAGTCAGCTTAGGTCAGGTCCCTGTGTCCTTGGCCGCTAGGTGAGGTAGTCACAGGTTGAGACAGCGGAGGAGATAGTGCATGGATCAGGATCAGGCGTACCGGGCAACCTTGCGAGGCCACGCTCTCTCGGTGGATGGAACGCAGGGTGTGCTCGTCTTCACGTTGTTCGATGGACAGACATTGTCCCTAGCCATCGACGCAGAACAGTTACCTACACTGATGCTGGGTGTCGTGGATGTGCTGGCGAAAGCGCGCAATGCCGTGGGGGACGGCGCACCACCCATCCCAGCCCTGCCGCTTGAGAGCTGGACGACAAGCGAGGATGAGGAGGGCGGGCTCCTTCATCTGCGCGTCCGAGGCGTCGAGCTGCGCTTTGCCGTCCCAGCCGAAGCCGCGAGAACAGGCTAAGAGGCTCTTGGGTGGGCGCGTGAAGCTCTCACGCCATGATTGGGCAAGCGGTTGAGTGGGGGGGGGTCGGTCGTTGCACCCGAGGGCGCGCAAAGTCGCTCCTGAGGCATTCTAGGGAATTTTTCGTCGAGTGGGCTTGATCGGGCGCAGGATGCAGACGTGGAGCCCGGTGGTGGGATGAAGCACCAGGACGCGAACCGCTCAGTGCGTCAGGACTGGACCGGTTCTGTGGCCCTCCTCGACTGGCACTCGGAGCAGCAGTCGGCCTACACGGGTGGCAACCTCGATTGCCAGCCCGTACACGTCGGTACTCTCTGTAACCAGTTCCCGATTGGCGCGCCCCACCTCCTCCAGGGCAGCATGAACGTTGGGCAGGTCCATGCCCTCAAGATCCTCCACGAGAAGGTTCTTACTGCGAAGGTGGAAGAAGTACCTAAGTATAATAGGGTCTGCGACAGGCACCACTGCGGGGGCTCTCCTTCAATGTCCGGCAGAGGTCAAAAGACATCCTCGACCGGCATGTTCACCTAACCTAAGGGAAAGCTGATTGGCGTGTGGCGGAGCACCGCACCACCAGCCCCGGCGTGAGCGCGGCAAGCATCTGCTGGTAATTATTCCTTGTAATTAGAGGTGGCTAATATTAGGCTATCTGATCTAATCCGCTCCTTTGCGGTGCATCAAGGGCTCGGAGAAGCCTGCACTGCATAACAGTTGCGTGGACAGTGGGAGGCACTATGACTTCATTCTCGCCTGCTTACGCCCGTCCTGGGCCCCGGGTTCTTCTCGTGGAGGATGAGGTTCTGGCTCGCCTCGCCTTTGCTGCCATGTTGGAGAGCGACGGCTTCCGGGTCGTACCGGTTGCTACGGCTGAAGAAGCGCTTGAGGTGCTCGGAGCCGGTCTCAACGTCAAGGCTGTCGTCACGGATGTGAACCTCGCTGGGAGCAGCCTGGATGGCTTTGAGCTGGCCCGGAAGGTCCACGAGGAGCACCAGATTGGTGTGGTAGTGGTGTCCGGGCGCATCTCACCTGATGAGGGCAAACTGCCGCCGGGTGTGCGATTTATCGCCAAGCCGGTGCACAAAGCCACCCTCGTTCAGCTTGTGCGTAGTGTCGTGGAACCCCAGCCTGCGCGAGCAGCAAACGGGGCAGATCGGGATCAGACCTCCAGTAAGCCCATGCTGTACCCTGGAGCGAACCGCACCCTCACCCGCCGTCAGCAGGAGGTTCTAGTACTTCTGACCCAGGGCAGGTCTAACCGAGAGATCGCTGGGGCACTGGGCTTGTCTGAGAACACCGTGAAGGTGCACCTCGTCACCCTGTTCAAGGTGCTCGGCGTCTCATCACGAACCGAAGCCCTCCTCGCAGGACTCAAGCGGCTGTCCTCTCAGCAGGACCCTCCCACCCTATTACTCTCTTAAAGCAAGGTATATCCCTACTCGTCTGTCTCTGGCGTCCCGTGACAGGGAACAGCACGCTCGACTCTTGAGGCAAACTGAGCCAGAGGCAGCACAATCGTGCGCGGCCATGGCCGTCCGTTCTCTGGCATGGCCCCACGCCGCTGATCTGCCTTGACCCGCCCTTCAGCCACTGAGACCACCCGGCGCACGAAACCTAAGCGGGTCAAATAGCACTGGCCGACTTGGATGCTCAGGGGAGGAATGCTCATGTGTTTGCCTCGGGCGTCCAGTCACAGGGAGTGGGCCGCTCGACGGAGAACGCGAAGGAGCGCAGCTGTAAGGCCGCCCTGCTCAACCGAACATCCGACAGGAGATATTTCCAGCCGCTTACGTTGGTCGGAAGCGCCGCAACGGCACATACAAAGAGCGCACATTGCAGGTTATCTCGCGTTGGCACATACGCTGGCTCCGCAGTGTCGTTCCCCGGGCGGGAGGCACGACTTACGACCAAGCGGTCGTAGGTCGTTGACCCAGTGCTGAGAACAATTGCTCCCAGGCTAGCCACAAAGGCTTGAGCTTGTCCGCAGGTTAGCGATCAGGATGCTGGCCCATGGCTGCGCTGCTGACGAGGCTGGCCAAAATAGTAACAGTAAGAGCGCGCACGTTGGCCACTTAGCAGAGTACATCTACCCTTGCGTTAGCAGGAAAGGCCTTGCCCAGGAAGGCCGCACTGGATCAGGAAGCCGAACGTGTCTTGCCTAAGCGCCGCCTTTGGTCTCCTTCGTCGCTACCTGCACTTGGCGCACCTGGGACCGTCTGTGCGGTCGACGATGAGTTCATTAATGGGCCTGCGGTTCAGAACATCGAACCAGAGCACGGTGCAAAGACGACATGCAGTTAGTGCCGTCTTGCCCTGGTGCTCAGGGTCGTCAGCGCTGCTTCAAGCTCACGTAACGCGCCAAAGCCTTGACTGGGCCTTGTGCCCAACGCGGGGCTGAGTTCCGCCTCGACAGCGGATTCGCCGCCTAACGGGTCGCTTTGCTCTAGCACGTTGCGCGCTGGTCCCGTGGCTGCGGCCTTGGTGAGTTCGCGCAGGAGTAGGTCGAGGACCGCCTCACCTGACTTAAGCGTCGTCGCGATTGCTTCCTCCCCCATGGCTTCATCGACAAAGCGGTGGCGCCGGTAGGCCATGAGAGACCTAGCCCGGACACGGAGCGTCTGGGCCCTGACCCGAGCTATCTCGGTCGAGGGGTAAGCGTCTACAAGGGTGCCGATGAGGTTGGCAAAGTCTTGGTACTGGCGGTCACTTGGGATGCCATGGGCAAGGGCTCGTAGGCTGCCCCGCAGCAGGTAGACCTTCTCACGCAGCCCTTCGTTGCCGTTCGGCATGTCTAAGCTCCCTCCTCACTCCTACCGAGGCGAAGCTCGCTTCGTCTACCATTCTGTCATCCACCGCACTTCGCTCCACTGCCCTATCCTCCTGAGGACGGCCACGGCGGTCGCATGTCGAGCTTTGGGGCAGCGGCTTACCGGGCCGGAGGTGTTCGGGGAGCTGTGCCTGCTGGAGGCGGGATCACCCGTGGAGGGGCAGCTGGAGGCGCTGAGGTCGCTGGGTGTGATAGTGCCTATGTTCGTGCTCTCGTCAGTTGTGTCTGAGCGCGTTCCAGTGCCTGCTGCTTGCGCTCGGCGTCTACTCGGATCTGGCTCAGTTCCGTCCTGAGCGCGTCGCGCTCGGCAATGAGTTGAGCCATGTCGTCTCGAAACGCGCGCTCCTGGCCCTGAGCAGAATACGTGGCATAGGCGAAGGCTCCCCAGCCACCAATGGCGGTAAGGAGCAGGATGGCGCTGATGCTCATATGGGCTTCTAGTCGGCTGTCCTGCACCACGCGCCGTCCCCCTGGGCGGCATCAGACACCTTTGGCGGTCTCAAATCGAGCCCACCTTGGTTCAGTCCTGACGCTGCCCGCTTTTGTCGCTAGCCTCTGGGGGCGTGCAGATCCAGCTGTGCGGCTGCCCCCGGAGCGTCGAAGTAGGCGGCCAAGTCCTCCACGTGGACGCCCTTCGCGGCTTTCTGGCTCGCCTCGGCCCGCATCACGGGAAGCTGGATCTCACCCGCACCAACCTTTTTCACGAGCTGATCCATGGGCAGATGGGGGAAGTAGTCCGCCCTCACCGTCTCCAAGGGAACCACGGCTCGGTTACCATACTGCCCCATCTAGAGGAACAGGGGCCTCATTCTGAATATCTACTGCACGGCCGCAGGCTTGCGACCCAGGGGTGGGCCGGGCTGTGCGGCAGGCTTGGGGCTCGCGGCCTTCTTGGTCGGTGCCTTCATCGCTGCAGGCTGGGCGACGGCAGCGCCAACTTCGAGCTCTGCTGCAAGCTGTTAGGGGTCGGATTACCCGTAAGGGCGGCCAGCGGCTTCCCAGAGGTGAAAGGCGCGCTCGCGGATTTGCTGCTCAAGGCTTGTCGTCATGGGGTTGCTCCTGTGCACGGCCTTCCCTGACGGCTGTTGGTCAACGATGCGTGAAGCCCTCGCCTCTGGCGTTCGGCAGAACGTCCGGCGCTATGATGATGCCGCGTGGCTCGCCGGTGGCCGTACGGCTCCCTTCCTGCCCGTCATTCCAGTGGTCTCAATCCTTGGGCCGTCCGCCTTCGGCAACGCCAGCCGATTCAAGGCTTCATCGACTGAGGTTCTTGCCGAGGGCACAGGCGGAATGCCGTTGTCCTTCAGAACCTCACCCATATTCACCTTGTTTCCGTTTCGCTCACTCCTTATGGGCGAGTTAGATGTTTAGTCCCGAGAATTGGTGGAGCGGGTTGAGGGTGAAGCGTTGCGGCTCGTCTGCCCAGGCTTTGCAGATGGCTTCGTAGGGTGTGAGGCCGCGCAGGGTCTTGAGCCGGCGGGCGAAGTTATAGGCTGAGACGAAGTCAGCGAGATGCGTGCGCAGTTGGTCATGTGTGGCGTAGTGGAAGCGCTTGACCGTTGCCTCCTTGATG
>JAESFT010000604.1_pt1 | contig 18260 bp, 15 predicted proteins | sample 9269451 | NCBI WGS metagenome assembly JAESFT01 (sample SAMN14502557, study PRJNA617106) | algae metagenome | isolation source: Scytonema hyalinum WJT4-NPBG1 and co-occurring heterotrophs from well... | place: USA: Mojave Desert, Joshua Tree National Park, California | collected 2006-05-25
GGGCGACAACGTCCAGATGACGATCGAGCTCATCATCCCGGTGGCCATGGACGAGGGGCTGCGCTTCGCGATCCGCGAGGGCGGCCGCACCGTCGGCGCCGGCGTCGTCGCCAAGATCATCCAGTAACTCCAGCGCGCAGCGATGAGCGCGGAGCGTCGGGCCGCACCCTGGCCGCCGACGCTCCGCGCATCACATCGGAGCTCCGCGCCGCCAGGCGCGACTCCGCGCTCCTCGCTTCACGCTTTCCCGTAGAGCACCATGCCGCGCGACAAGATCATCCTCGGCTGCACCGAGTGTAAGAGCCGGAACTACTTCACCACGAAGAACAAGCGCCTCCACCCGGAGCGCGTCGAGTGGAAGAAGTACTGCCCGCGCTGCGACAAGCATCAGCTGCACAAGGAAACGAAGTGACCATGGCGACTCCCGTCGCCCCTCAGCCTTCGCTTCCCGCCCGCCTCACCCGGTTCTACCACGACGTGATGGCGGAGATGAAGCGGGTCACGTGGCCCGATCGCGCGCAGCTCCAGGACTCGACGATCAAGATCATCATCTTCGTCCTGGCGCTCGGCGCCATCATCGCGCTGCTCGACATCGGGTTGCAGTTCCTCCTCGTGCAGCTTCCCGCGTTGCTGCTCGGCCGCTGATTCGAACCACCGGAGCGCACATCGTGGAGCACCGCTGGTACGCCATTCAGACGACGTCGGGGCACGAGAACAAGGTCCGCAACCTCATCCAGCGGAAGATCGACGCCGACGGCCGCCCGCCCGAAGAGCGGGCGATCCGGCAGGCGCTCGTGCCGACGCAGGAAGTCGTGGAGCTGAAGAACGGGAAGAAGGTCGCCGTGGATCGGAAGATCTATCCCGGGTACGTGCTGGTGGAGATGGTGATGAACCAGGACACCATCCACGTCATCAACGGCATCCAGGGCGTGATCAAGTTCGTCGGTCACGAGAAGTTCCCGATGCCGCTGCGCCCGGACGAGGTCAATCGCCTCCTCGGCATCGCCGAGGCGGAGGAGCAGGCGCCGAAGGAGGAGATCCCGTTCCTCGTCGGCCAGGCGGTCCAGATCACCGAGGGACCCTTCACCGACTTCAACGGCACGGTGGAGGAGGTCATCGCCGACAAGGGCAAGGTGCGCGTGAGCGTGTCGCTCTTCGGCCGTCCGACCTCGGTGGAGCTCGACTACCTGCAGCTCAAGGGGTACTGAGGAAAGGCTGCGGACGGCGGGCTGCGGATTCACCGCAGCGACCCGATGTCCGCAGCCCGCAGCGATCCGCGAGGATCGCCGTTGTCGTCGCCGACCGCTGCGACGCGAAACAATCAGCGGGAGTGACGGGAGCGCGACGGTGCTCCCACCACGCCAGGAGAGTGCATGGCCAAAAAGGTAACCGGGTTCGTCAAGCTGCAGATCCCGGCCGGGAAGGCGACGCCTGCCCCGCCGGTCGGTACGGCGCTCGGCCCCCAGGGGATCAACATCATGGCCTTCGTCAAAGAGTTCAACGCTCGGACGCAGGGCCAGGACACGATCCTCCCGGTCGAAGTCACGATCTACGCGGACAAGTCCTTCACCTTCATCCTCAAGACGCCGCCGACGGCTGAGCTCATCAAGAAGGAGCTCGGTCTCGCCAGCGGCTCGGGGACGCCGAACAAGACCAAGGTCGGGTCGGTGACGAAGGCGCAGGTCCGCAAGATCGCCGAGATCAAGATGCCGGACCTCAACTGCGACAGCATCGAGAGCGCGATGGCCATGGTGGCCGGCGCCGCTCGTTCGATGGGTGTGACGGTGAGCGACTGATGCGTACGCACGGGAAGAAGTATCGCGCGGCCGCGCAGCAGCTCGATCAGACGAGCGCCCAGCCGGCGCGCGCCGCGATCGAGGCCGTGAAGTCGGCGGCGTTCGCCAAGTTCGACGAGACGATCGAGGTCGCGGTGCGCCTCGGCGTCGATCCGCGTCATGCCGACCAGGTCGTCCGCGGCACCGTGGTGCTGCCGGCCGGGACGGGTAAGAGCGTGCGCGTGCTCGTGATCGCGCAGGGCCCCAAGGTCGCCGAGGCCGAGCAGGCCGGGGCGGACTTCGCGGGCGTCGAGTACGTCCAGCGCATCAAGGACGGCTTCCTCGACTTCGACGTCATGATCGCCACGCCCGATCTCATGGGGCAGGTCGGTCAGCTCGGACGCGTGCTCGGCCCCCGCGGCCTGATGCCGAATCCGAAGGCCGGCACGGTGACGTTCGACGTCGGCCGCGCGGTGCGCGAGGTCAAGGCCGGTAAGATCGAGTTCCGCGTCGACAAGGGCGGCAACGTGCACGCCCCGATCGGCAAGGTCTCGTTCGCGGCCGACGCGCTGGAGTCGAACTTCGCCGCGTTCATGGACCAGATCGTCCGCTCGAAGCCGGCTGCGGCGAAGGGCGTCTACGTGCGGAACGTCGCGATCTCGAGCTCCATGGGGCCCGGGGTCACCGTCGACACCACGCCCTACCGGTAAGGGGTCGCCGAGATGAAGCGTACCGAGAAGGAGCAGCTCGTCACCGAGCTGACCGACAAGATCAAGGGCGCGCAGGCGCTCTACTACACCGACTTCACGGGCCTCAACGTGAAGCGGATGACCGAGCTGCGCCGCCAGCTCCGTCGTGCGGGCGTCGAGTATGTGGTCATCAAGAACACGCTCGCCCTCCGCGCGGTGAACGAGAGCGGCCTGGTCGCCGATCGCCTCAAGGGGCCGACGGGGATCGTGGTCGCCTCGGATGCCCTCGCGGGCGCCAAGGTCCTGTCCGATTTCGCGAAGGCGAACGACCAGAAGCCCGCCATCAAGGGCGGGATGTTCGACGGTCGCCAGATCGATGCGGACCAGGTCAAGGCGCTGGCGAACATGCCCTCGCGCGAGCAGATGCTCGCCGAGCTGGGCGCCGGCCTGATGGCGCCGCTCGCCCAGATGGCGGGCGTCATGAACGGCATGCTCACGATGATGGTCGGCGCGCTCGAGGCCCTGCGGGTCCAGAAGGACGGCGCCCAGTAACCCCAGGCGGTTAGCCTGTTCAACCTGCCCCAGCGGTCGGCATTGACCGAGCCCGCCTGGGTTTCCTACGGAGAATCACGGTACCATGGCTATGAGCAACGACGAGATCCTCGACGCGATCGGCAACAAGACCGTCTTCGAGCTTGCTGAGCTGATCGAGGCGTTCAAGACCAAGTTCAACGTCACGATCGCGGCCGCCCCGGTGGGCGGTGGCGCTCCGGCGGGCGGCGGCGCGGCTGCGGCCCCGGCGGCCGAGGAGAAGACCGAGTTCGACGTCATGCTGAAGGACGCTGGCGCGAAGAAGATCCAGGTCATCAAGGTCGTGCGCGAGATCACCGGCCTGGGCCTCAAGGAGGCGAAGGACCTGGTGGACGGCGCGCCGAGCGCGGTCAAGACGGGCGTCTCGAAGGACGAGGCCGCCACGCTCAAGACCAAGCTCGAGGCCGAAGGCGCTGCGGTCGAGGTGAAGTAAGGCGCCCGGGTGGGGTGGCGGCCGGATGCGTCCGGCCGCCACCCCACCCCGGCCCTCACTTCCACCTCGCCGCGCCTGTGAGTACAGTACGTCACAACAACTGAGCAGCTCCATCGCTCCGCCCCGCACCCGCTGCGAAATTCGCGCGGGAGTCGGGGACGGAGCTGTTTTCGCCTGTTCGCGGGTGATCCCCCTCTGCGGGTGAGTCATGGCTGAGACGATAAAGGAAATCTCGTTCGGGAAGCTCGACGCAGGCATGGGCATGCCCCACCTGCTCGACATCCAGACGCGCGCGTTCGAGGCGCTCCTCCAGACCGACGCCGCCGCGCACGAGCGCGAGGACGTCGGCCTCGAGCGCGTCTTCAAGGACCTGTTCCCCATCACGGACGTCCACGAGAACTTCTCGCTGGAGTTCGTCCGCTACACGCTCGGTGAGCCCAAGTACTCCGTCGAGGAGTGCATCGAGCGCGACATGACCTTCTCGGCTCCCCTCAAGGCGACCCTGCAGCTGGTCATCTTCGAGGAAGTGAACGACGAGAAGCGGCCGCGCAACATCATCGAGAAGGAGGTCTATCTCGGCGAGCTGCCGCTCATCACGAACCTGGGAACGTTCGTGATCAACGGGGCCGAGCGCGTGATCGTCTCGCAGCTCCACCGCTCGCCCGGTGTGGTCTTCGAGGAGTCGACGCATCCGAACGGGCAGCGCCTGATCTCGGCGCGCATCATCCCGTTCCGCGGCTCGTGGGTCGAGTTCACCGTCGACATCCACGACGTCATCTACGTCCATATCGACAAGAAGAAGAAGTTCCCCGCGACGGCGCTGCTGCGCGCCTTCGGCTACGGGGAGAACCGCGACATCCTGCGGCTCTTCTTCGCGGAGCGTGACCTCGACCTGACGAAGGCGCGCGAGACGCGCTCGGATCAGCGCGAGGTGCTCGGCGCGGTCATCGCGCAGGACATCACGCTCGCCGGCGAGGCCACCGATCCGGACGCGCCCAAGGCCAAGACCAAGAAGGCTCGCGCCGAGCAGGAGCGCCGCGAGAGCGAGCTCCTGGTCAAGGAAGGCGACGAGCTGACCGAGGAGGTCTACAACCGCCTCCGGCGTCAGGGCGTCGAGAGCGTCAAGGTCTTCGCCAGCTACACCACGATCGACCTCCGCGACGAGCTCGATGCGATCGACCGCGGCGAGCGCCCCGAGCGCCGCACGCTCTCGCACGACGTCGTGACCGAGGACGGCGAGGTGGTGGCCGAGTCGGGCCAGCAGCTCACCGACGCGCTGATCAAGAAGATCCGCAAGTCGGACATCAACAAGGTGCAGGTGTTCGTCGCCAGCGGGCGTGCCGAGTCGCTGCTCATCAAGAACACGCTGGCGAAGGACCCGACCAAGCACGAGGACGAGGCGCTCAAGCAGATCTACGCGCTCCTCCGTCCCGGCGACGCGCCGAACAAGGAGACCGCCAAGCAGGCGCTCGAGCGGCTGTTCTTCAGCCCCAAGCGCTACGACCTCGGGCGCGTCGGCCGCTACAAGATCAATCAGCGCCTGGCGCTGAACACGCCCGCCGGCACCACGGTGCTCACGAAGGAGGACTTCGTGGCCATCGTGCGCTACCTCGTGGAGCTGCACGAGGGCCGTGGGCACACGGACGACATCGACCATCTCGGCAACCGTCGCATCCGCTCGGTCGGCGAGCTGATCGCGAACCAGTTCTCCGTCGGTCTGTCCCGCATGGCGCGCCTGGTGAAGGAGCGCATGTCGATCAACACCGATCCGGAGAAGATCTCGCTCGACGACCTGGTGAACGCGCGCACGGTCAGCGCCGTCATCCAGGCGTTCTTCGGGAGCTCGCAGCTGTCGCAGTTCATGGATCAGACCAACCCCCTCGCCGAGCTGACGCACAAGCGTCGCCTCTCGGCGCTCGGGCCGGGCGGTCTGACGCGTGAGCGCGCCGGCTTCGAGGTGCGCGACGTGCACTACTCGCAGTACGCGCGCATGTGCCCCATCGAGACGCCGGAAGGTCCGAACATCGGCCTCATCACGTCGCTCGCGTGCTACGCGCGCGTGAACGACCTGGGCTTCATCGAGACGCCGTACCTGGTGGTGAAGGGCGGGCGCGTGACGGGCGACGTCGCGTGGCTCGACGCCAACCGCGAGGAGGGCGCGATCATCGCGCAGGCGAACGCGAAGCTCAACCCGGACGGCACGTTCATGGAGGAGCTGGTGCTCTGCCGTGACGGCGGCGACGTGCCGCTCGTGCCGACGGACCGCATCGACTACATGGACGTGGCGCCGGAGCAGATGGTCTCCATCGCCGCCGCGCTCATCCCGTTCCTCGAGCACGACGACGCGAACCGCGCCCTCATGGGCTCGAACATGCAGCGTCAGGCCGTGCCGCTCCTCAACCCGCGCACGCCGCTCGTCGGCACGGGGCTGGAGAGCGTCGTGGCGCGCGACTCGGGCGCGGTCATCATCGCCAAGCGCGCGGGCGTCGTGACGCACGTGACCGCCGACGAGATCATCGTCGACGCCGGTCCGGCCGAGCGCCTGGGCACCGAGGACCGCCGCGCGATGAACCGTCCGCTGCAGCGCCTGACGCAGCTGGACCGCTATCGCGTCAAGAAGTACTGGCGCACCAACCAGGACACGGCGATCAACCAGCGTCCGCTGGTCCGCCTCGGGCAGCGCGTCAAGCAGGGCGACGTGCTGGCCGACGGCGCCGCGACCGAGATGGGGCAGCTCGCGCTCGGCTCGAACGTGACCGTCGCGTTCATGACCTGGTACGGGCACAACTTCGAGGACGCCATCGTCCTCAGCGAGCGCCTGGTGAAGGACGACGTCTACTCGTCGATCCACATCCAGGAGCTCGAGCTCCACGTGCGCGACACCAAGCGCGGCCAGGAGGAGATCACGCGCGAGATCCCGAACGTGTCCGAGGACGCGCTCGTGGACCTGGACGAGCGCGGCATCGTGCGCATCGGCGCGCACGTGAAGCCGGGCGACATCCTGGTCGGCAAGATCACGCCGAAGGGCGAGACGGAGCTCTCCCCCGAGGAGAAGCTCCTCACCGCGATCTTCGGTGAGAAGGCGAAGGACGTGAAGGACAGCTCGCTCAAGGTCCCGCCGGGGATGGAGGGCGTGGTCATCGACGTGAAGATCTTCTCGCGCATCGAGGACCAGGTCGTCGAGAAGGACCGCGGCGAGCGCATCGGCGAGGTGCGCCGGCTTGAGGGCGAGGAGAAGATCCGCGTCAACGACGTGCGCGACGAGGAGCTGCGCGACGCGCTCGAGGGCGAGGTCGTGGCCCTCGCGCTGAAGGCGGGCACCGTCGAGGAGGCCATCGCCGCCGGCACCACGCTGACGCGCGAGATCCTGCGCGGCGTCAAGTTCGCGACGCTCGACCTCAAGACGTTCCGCGTCGAGAGCAAGGCGGCGAACGATCGCGTGCGCGCGATCATCGAGGCGGCCAACGAGGAGAAGGCACGCCTCGAGGAGCGGGCGGAGGAGCGGATCGACCGCATCCTGCAGCCCGACGAGCTGCCGCCGGGCGTGATCCAGCTCGTGAAGGTCTACCTAGCCGAGAAGCGCAAGATCTCGGTCGGCGACAAGATGGCCGGCCGTCACGGCAACAAGGGTATCGTGGCGCGCATCGTCCCCGAGGAGGACATGCCGTTCCTCCCCGACGGCCGACCGGTCGACATCGTGCTCAACCCGCTCGGCGTGCCGTCGCGCATGAACGTCGGGCAGATCCTCGAGACGCACCTCGGGTGGGCCGCGCGCATCCTCGGCTTCTACGCCAAGACGCCGGTCTTCCAGGGCGCCAACGAGCGCGAGATCGGGCTGCTGCTGAAGTTCGCGGGCCTGGTCACGTCGTCGAAGACGCTCAACCTGACGCATCCGGCGCCCGAGGTCGGGCAGGCCGAGGTGGCGCAGCTCGTCGAGGACCTCAAGCCCTCGCTCGAGGAGCGCGACCAGGTGTTCCTGCTGGCCGACGCGTCGTTCGCCGACCTGGCGAGCAAGAAGCTGTCGGAGGGCACGCGGGCGCTGCACCAGCAGGTGCGCGACTTCCTCGTGGCCGCCGCCAAGGAGCTCGTGCAGCGTGAGCTGACCGAGATCGACAACCAGATCGCGCTGCACCGCGGCGAGGCGACCCAGCACGTGGCCGATCGCGAGGCGATCGTCGCCGAGCTGGAGGCGCTGAAGGCGCGTCCCGCGGCCGATCACCTGATCCGCCAGGAGCTGCCGGCCCTCGGCGCGCTCGTGGGCGCGAAGAAGGGCGAGGGCGACCTCGACGCGGCCGCGACCGAGCTCGCGCGCCTCGCCGGGATCACGACCTCGGGCAAGATCCGCGTGCGCGACGGCCGCTCCGGCGAGCCGTTCGCCAACCCGGTGACGGTGGGCGAGATCTACATGCTCAAGCTCTCGCACCTGGTCGACGACAAGATCCACGCGCGGTCCATCGGGCCGTACTCGCTCGTGACGCAGCAGCCGCTCGCCGGCAAGGCGCAGTTCGGCGGCCAGCGTTTCGGAGAGATGGAGGTGTGGGCGCTGGAGGCGTACGGCGCCGCGCACGTCCTGCAGGAGATCCTCACGGTCAAGTCGGACGACGTGAACGGCCGCAGCCGCGTCTACGAGGCGATCGTGAAGGGGCAGAACCTGCCGGAGCCGGGCATCCCCGAGTCGTTCAACGTGCTCGTGAAGGAGCTGCAGGCGCTGGGCATCAAGGTCACGCTCGGCTCGACCCACGACCACGGGTTCGGTGGGCTGGGCGACCCCAACGCGGCGATCAGCGGGATCCTGCCCGACCCGGGGTCCGGCCATGCCGGTCCCGCGACGGCGGTGGACGGTGGCCTTCCGGGGCTGCGACCCGACCTGCTGGCCGACCGGCTGGGGGACCTTCGTGACACCGACGGGCGCGGCGCCCGCGGTGGCAACGACGACGAGGAGTAATCCATGATCGATTTCCGCTCGACGCGCGAGACGCGCGCCTCGGCGTTCGACTACATCTCGGTCCGCATCGCCTCCCCGGAGGAGATCCGCGGCCCCAAGGACCCCAAGGAGCGCGAGCGGCTGGAGATGGCCGGCCTGCGCACCTGGTGGTCGTGGGGCGAGGTCCTCAAGCCGGAGACGATCAACTACCGGTCGTTCAAGCCGGAGAAGGATGGGCTCTTCTGCGAGCGCATCTTCGGCCCGGTGAAGGACTGGGAGTGCCATTGCGGCAAGTACAAGCGCATCCGCTACCGCGGCGTCATCTGCGACCGCTGCGGCGTGGAGGTCACGCTCTCGAAGGTCCGGCGCGAGCGCATGGGCCACATCGAGCTGGCCGTGCCGGTGGCGCACATCTGGTTCTTCAAGACCCTGCCCAGCCCCATGGGCAACCTCCTCGACCTCACGCTGCGTGATCTCGAGAAGGTCATCTACTACTCGAACTACGTCGTCGTCGACCCGGGCAATCAGGACGTCCGCGTCAACCAGCTGCTCGACGAGGACGAGTACCTCGCGCTGCGCCAGAAGTCGCGCGAGGAGGGCGACGCCGCCTTCCTCGCCGACATCGGCGCGCCCGCGGTGCGCGAGCTCCTCAAGCGCCTGGACGTCGACAAGCTCGCCGAGGACCTGCGCGCGGCGGTGGTGACGGAGAACAGCCAGCACCGCAAGAAGCAGCAGCTCAAGCGCCTCAAGATCGTCGACGCGTTCCGGAACTCGGGGCAGGGCGGGGAGATCCGCAACCGTCCCGAGTGGATGATCCTGGACGTCATCCCGGTCATTCCGCCCGACCTGCGGCCGCTGGTGCCGCTCGACGGCGGGCGCTTCGCCACGTCCGACCTGAACGACCTGTACCGCCGCGTCATCAACCGCAACAACCGGCTGATGAAGCTCATCATGCACCGTGCGCCGGAGGTCATCCTCCGCAACGAGAAGCGCATGCTGCAGGAGGCGGTCGACGCGCTGTTCGACAACGGGCGTCGCTCGAAGGCGATCCGCGGCCGCGGCAAGCGTCCGCTCAAGTCGCTCTCGGACATGCTGAAGGGCAAGCAGGGCCGGTTCCGTCAGAACCTGCTCGGCAAGCGCGTGGACTACTCGGGCCGTTCGGTGATCGTCGTCGGCCCGGAGCTCCGCCTGCACCAGTGCGGCCTGCCGAAGGCCATGGCGCTGGAGCTGTTCAAGCCCTTCATCATCCACAAGCTGGTCGACAAGGGCATCGCGGAGACCGTCAAGCGCGCGAAGAAGATCGTCGAGCGCGAGAGCCCCGAGGTCTACGAGATCCTCGAGGAGATCATCAAGGACCACCCGGTCCTCCTCAACCGCGCGCCGACGCTGCACCGCCTGGGCATCCAGGCGTTCGAGCCGGTGCTCGTCGAGGGCAAGGCCATCCGCATCCACCCGCTCGTCTGCGCGGCGTTCAACGCCGACTTCGACGGCGACCAGATGGCCGTGCACGTGCCGCTCTCGTTCGAGGCGCAGATCGAGGCGCGCGTCCTCATGCTGTCCTCGAACAATGTGCTCAAGCCGTCGGACGGGCGTCCGGTGGCCGAGCCGTCGCAGGACATCGTGCTCGGGTGCTACTTCGCGACGAAGGCCCCGGCCGACTTCGACACGTACCAGAAGGACCCGGCGAAGGCGCGGACGCTGAAGGCGTTCGGGACCGTCGCCGAGGTCGAGATGGCGATGATCCACGGGCGGCTCAAGTACGCCTCGGTGATCCGCTTCCTCGTCGACGACGAGGACGGCCGCCGGTGGGAGCCGACGACCGCCGGGCGCGTGCTGTTCAACGCGATCATCCCGACGGCGCTGCCGTACCAGAACCGCGACATGAAGAAGAAGGCCCTCGGGGAGCTCGTGTTCGAGAGCTACCGTCGGGCCGGGCTCGCCGAGACCGTGCAGTTCCTCGACCGCCTCAAGGCGTTCGGGTTCGCCAACTCCACGCGCGGCGGTATCTCGATCGGCATCGAGGACCTGCACATCCCGGGGGAGAAGGCGGTGCTGCTCAAGGAGGCCGAGGAGCGCGTCGAGCGCTTCCAGCGTGCCTACTCGACCGGCAACATCACGAACGGTGAGCGCTACAACAAGGTGATCGACACCTGGACGCACGCGAACACCGACATCGCGGACGCCATGGTGAAGTCGCTCCGGCAGGACAAGGGCGGCTTCAACCCGGTGTTCATGATGTTCGACTCCGGCGCCCGTGGTAGCCGCGACCAGATCCGCCAGCTCGCCGGGATGCGCGGCCTCATGGCCAAGCCCCAGAAGAAGCTGACCGGTGGTATCGGCGAGATCATCGAGAGCCCCATCAAGTCGAACTTCCGCGAGGGGCTGTCGACGCTCGAGTACTTCACGTCGACGCACGGCGCGCGTAAGGGTCTGGCCGACACGGCGCTCAAGACGGCCGACGCCGGCTACCTGACGCGTCGCCTCGTGGACGTCGCGCAGGACGTGACGATCGCCGAGGAGGATTGCGGCACGATCATGGGGCTCGAGGTGTCCGCGCTGAAGGAGGGCGAGGACGTCATCGAGGCGCTGAGCGAGCGCATCGTCGGCAACGTCGCGCAGGAGGAGATCTACGATCCGCAGATGACCGACGAGAGCGGCCGTCCGCGCCTGCTGGCCGAGGCGGGGCAGCTGCTCGACGAGGACACCGCGAACGAGATCGAGGAGGCGGGCATCGAGACGGTCCGCATCCGCTCCGTGCTCACGTGCGAGGCGAAGCGCGGGCTGTGCCGGATGTGCTACGGCCGCAATCTCGCCACGATGGCGATGGTCGATCTCGGCGAGGCGGTGGGCATCATCGCGGCGCAGTCGATCGGCGAGCCGGGCACGCAGCTCACGCTGCGCACCTTCCACATCGGTGGTACGGCCTCCCGTATCGCCGAGCAGACGGCGCGCAAGAGCAAGGTGGCGGGCACGATCGAGTTCGGCGACCGTCTGGTGTTCGTGACGAACCCCGAGGGGCAGCGCATCGTGACGTCGTACGAGGGCGAGATCCTCATTCGTACGTCGAACGATCCGAACGCCTCGGTGGGCGCGCGCCTGCAGGTGCCGCTCGGCGCGATCCTGATGGTCGAGGACAAGCAGGCGGTGACGCGCGACCAGGTGGTCTTCACCTGGGATCCGTACTCGAACCCGATCATCGCCGACGTCTCGGGCACGGTGCGCTTCGTCGACCTGGTCGAGGACGAGACGGTCTCCGAGGAGCTCGACGAGCTCACGGGCCTGCGTCAGCGCGCCGTCGTCGAGGACCGCGAGAAGAAGCTCCACCCGCACATCGAGATCTGGCAGGACGTGGGCGGGAAGGAGAAGCGCGTGCGCGACTTCGTCATCCCGGTGGGCGCCGTGCTCACCGTCGACGACGGGGATCGGATCGCGGCCGGCACCATCATGGCCAAGATCAGCCGCGAGGCGTACAAGAGCCGCGACATCACGGGCGGTCTGCCGCGCGTGGCGGAGCTGTTCGAGGCGCGCAAGCCGAAGGATCCGGCGACCATCTCGGAGATCGACGGCGTCGTGCGGTTCGGCGACATCAAGCGCGGCAAGCGCGAGATCTACGTGCACCCGGTCGAGGCGAACGGCGCCACGGTCGAGGGCGCGGAGCCGCACCTGTACGAGGTCGCGTCGGGCAAGCACCTGCGCGTGCACGAGGGCGACCGCGTGCGCGCCGGCGACCGCCTGAGTGAGGGGCCGGTGAACCCGCACGACATCCTGCGGATCAAGGGCCCGCGCGCCGTGCAGGAGTACCTCCTGAACGAGGTGCAGGAGGTCTACCGCCTGCAGGGCGTGAAGATCAACGACAAGCACATCGGCGTGATCGTGCGCCAGATGCTCCAGAAGATCCGCATCGTCGAGAGCGGGCAGACGGAGTTCCTGGAGGCGGAGCACGTCGACAAGGGGACGTTCCGCGAGGTCAACGAGCAGGCGAAGGCGGAGGGCCTCGAGCCCGCGACGTCGGAGCCGCTGCTGCTCGGCATCACGAAGGCGTCGCTCACGACGCAGTCGTTCGTATCGGCGGCCTCGTTCCAGGAGACCACGCGCGTGCTGACCGATGCGGCCATCCGCGGCGCGAAGGACGACCTGCTGGGCCTGAAGGAGAACATCATCATCGGCCACCTCATCCCGGCGGGCACGGGGATGTACCGGTACAACGACATCGACGTGGAGAGCGGGTCGCTGCCCGAGCTCCCGGCGGAGGTCGGGGCGCCGGGCGATGGGGCTGGTGTGCTCGACGCGCTCGGACTGCCGAGCTTCGCGACCGAGAAGGACTGACGTCGCCGATCGCACTAGATACGAAGGGCCGGCGAGACGTTGTCTCGCCGGCCCTTCGTGCGTTCCCCCCCCCGCTTGCCGGCTCAGCCGCTTGCTGGCTCAGCCGCAACGGCGCGCTGTTTGCATTGCCTCCCGCCGGCAGCAAGAGCGACCCGCGGGTGCCTCAGCCAGGGAAGGCTGTGGCGAGCGTGCAACAGGAAGTGCGGTGGTGAAGCGGTGCCGGTGGTTACCCGGTAGGAACGCGCGATTCGCGGCGGAGCCGCGCTTCCGGTTCCAGGTGATTGCAGTGCTGACACCTGCGTGTGTGTCACACCGTTCTCGCCTCATCTCCTTACACCTCCCGCAGCCGGTCGTGGCTGCCTGCAAGTCGGTGCGAGGTTGGAAGGAACCTAAAACGGGGGAGACAAAGGACTCATGAGAAACGTCACGCGGAACTACCTGGCCCTGGCGGCCGCACTGCTGGTGTCGCCGGTCGCGGCGCAGGCGCAGGTCGACATCCGGAACCTCGGGCGCGACGTCCTGCTGTCGGCCACGTGCAACGTCGGCAGCTTCGGCTCGAACTGCTCGCAGGCGACGTTCACGCTCACGCTCGACGGGCTCGAGGCGACGGACAACAATGGCGCGGCCGTCCCGGGTGCCATCACCGCGTACGATGCCGCGAACCGCGGCCTGCGTTCGGCCACGTTCGGCCTGCAGGGTGGCACCTTCACGGCGCTCACCAGCACGCCGGCCGGGCTGATCTTCTCGATCGACGGCGGTGGCAACCTCGCGCTGGCGTTCGACCAGACGACCCCGCTCCAGTTCACGACGATCACGTTCGGTGCCTCGCTCGCCGGCACCGTGACGGGTCTCTCCGCGTCTGGCCAGACGTACATCGATCGCAACACGAACTTCGTGAACACCGCCGGTGTCGCGGTCGGCACGGGTTCTCCGACCGCGCCGGGCGTCTACTATCGCACGGCGGACTTCAACACTGCGGTCGCCCTGAACGTGGTGCCGGAGCCGTCGACGTACCTGCTGATGGCGACCGGTCTCGGCGCGCTGGGCTTCGTCGCCCGCCGTCGCCGCGCCTGATCGGCTGACGCGCGGCTCGCACGCGCTGACGAGGCGGGGGAGGCGGATATCCGCCTCCCCCCCCTTCGTTCATAGCGGAACCGAGGGCCGTGCGCCACGCCTCGTCGCGGCGTCAGGCGCGCAAAGTCCGCTGGCGCGTGATGGGGCTCCAACCAGGCCGTGCTCTCCGAAGTGTGGCGAGCGTGCTGCGCATCCGTCGCTGGCCCCCCTCACCGGGCGCAGTACTTCTCGATAACGCGATGCGTCACAATCTGGTGGCGTGTTCTGTAAGTAGTTACTAGCCAACGCGTTGTGGCGCTGTGGGGCCGCTGTCGAACGGCTGAGTCGGCTTGTCTTGCTTCCTTCCTCCTCGACCTCCAATGTTCGCCGAGCGCTGGGGGCCACTACTTACGAAGTCGAGGAGAGAGACATGCAGAACGTCCTGAAGAAGCTGGCTGTTGCGGTGAGTGGGCTCGCGCTGTCGGCGGGTGTGGTGAGCGCCCAGGTCAATGTGCAGGGCTCCGTTACCGGCACCCCGTCGCTGATTGCTGGCTCGTCGGGGGCGACGCTCGAGTACTTCGGCAGCACGATCAACACGTTCGCGGTCGGCTCGCCCATTGCGATCGCCACGCTGGGCGGGGACCCGGTCTCGGCGACGACGCCCGTGAACCTGAACAACTTCGGCTCGTTCCGGCTCACCACGACGAACGCGTTCTCGGACTTCACGAGCCCGTTCACGCTGACGATCAACTTCACGCAGCCGCAGATCGGCTCCTCGACTGCGTCCGCCACGATCACCGGTACGATCGGCTCGCTGGGCGGCAACCTGTTCGTCGACTTCGCGGGCTTCAGCGGCTCGTCGAACAACCTGGCGAACTACGCCACGGTCGCCGGCACGAACATTCGCTACTTCGTGAGCGATCTCGAGATCGGCGCGCCGCAGCAGGACGGCGTGCGCAACATCAGCATCACCGGCGCGGTCGCGGTGGTGCCGGAGCCGTCGACGTACATGCTGCTCGGCACGGGCCTCGGCGCCCTGGGCCTGGTCGCCCGTCGCCGCCGCTCGAACGTCTGAGCCACTGCTCGACCGGAGCACGAAGCGGGGCGGCACCTTCGGGGGCCGCCCCGCTTCGCATATCTCGTCGGGTGCTCGTGCGTTCTCGTCAGCGAGTCACGACCGAGGGGCGCTCACCCGACGAACGATTCGCACCATCGCGAGCGAGGCCGTGATGTCCACCCAGGCTGCAGCGCGAGCATCGTCTGCGGCGCACGCGTCGTACTCTCTGGGCGACGCAGCCCGGAGAGGCGGTTGCATCCAGTCGCACGCGGCGCTCGCGCCACCGTCCGCCGAGCCATGAGCCCCGTCTCGGTGATGCGCCGCTCCTACGACTGTGGTCGAGATGCAACACTTTTCGGCGCTCTGTGTCACGAGAGAAGCACCGCCATCGGCCCGGCTGCGAGGAGCTGGTGTCGGTACGATTCAGCTAAGTGAGTAAACCACAACGGTTTGCCTTCGGCAGTCACGCGTGACGCTCGGTCGTCATACCGTGACTTGCGTCACCCGGCCAGGATTTCCTATGTTGGGCCCGCGTTGGGGACCTAACACTCAAGTACTCTGGGGGAGACATGAAGAGCATCGTCAAGAAGGTCGCGCTCGCGCTGAGCGCTGTCACGCTGACCGCCGCGGTGTCGGGCGCGCAGGTGCAGGTCGTCGGCTCCGTGACCGGGAGCCCGTCGCTGGTGAACGGGCTGCCGAGCGGGACGCTCGAGTACTTCGGCAGCACGATCAACACGTTCGCCGTCGGGTCACCGGTTGCCGTCGCCACGCTCGGCGGTGATCCGATCTCGAACCAGAACCCGACGAACCTGAACAACTTCGGCTCGTTCCGGCTCACCACGACGAACGCGTTCTCGGACTTCACGAGCCCGTTCACGCTGACGATCAACTTCACGCAGCCGCAGATCGGCTCCTCGACTGCGTCCGCCACGATCACCGGTACGATCGGCTCGCTGGGCGGCAACCTGTTCGTCGACTTCGCGGGCTTCAGCGGCTCGTCGAACAACCTGGCGAACTACGCCACGGTCGCCGGCACGAACATTCGCTACTTCGTGAGCGATCTCGAGATCGGCGCGCCGCAGCAGGACGGCGTGCGCAACATCAGCATCACCGGCGCGGTCGCGGTGGTGCCGGAGCCGTCGACGTACATGCTGCTCGGCACGGGCCTCGGCGCCCTGGGCCTGGTCGCCCGTCGCCGCCGCTCGAACGTCTGAGCCACTGCTCGACCGGAGCACGAAGCGGGGCGGCACCTTCGGGGGCCGCCCCGCTTCTGCGTTGTTCCAACGGTGCCGAGGTCGCTCCACGCGCCAGCCCGTGCGGGGCACAGCATTCGGCCGTTCCGACCGGTTGACCACCCCTACCGGATCGGCTATCATCAACGGTCTGAGGCGCCCCAGCTCTGGGGGCGTCAGAGTCCGTTGTCGATCCATTCCATGCCGACAATCAATCAGCTGGTCCGGCGCTCCCGCCAGGGAGTCGTCGATAAGTCGAAGTCGCCCGCGCTCAAGAACAATCCGTTCAAGCGTGGCGTCTGCACGCGCGTCTACACCACGACGCCCAAGAAGCCGAACTCCGCGCTCCGCAAGGTCGCCAAGGTTCGCCTGACGAACGGGTTCGAGGTCATCGCCTACATCCCCGGCGAGGGCCACAACCTGCAGGAGCACTCGATCGTGCTCGTGCGCGGCGGCCGTGTGAAGGACCTGCCGGGCGTTCGCTACCACATCGTGCGCGGCACCCTCGACGCCTCGGGCGTCAACGGCCGCAACCGCAGCCGCTCCAAGTACGGCACCAAGAAGCCGAAGCCCGGTCAGGCCGCCGCGGCCGGTAAGGGAGGGAAGAAGAAGTGAGCCGCCGCAAGAGCGCCGTGAAGCGTCCCGTCCTGGCGGACGCCCGGTACGACAGCCAGACCGTCTCGAAGTTCATCAACTCCCTGATGTACCAGGGGAAGAAGTCCACCGCCGAGCGCATCTTCTACAGCGCCATGGACCTCGTCGAGGCTCGCACCAGCCAGCCCGGCGTGAACGTCTTCAAGCAGGCGCTCGCCAACCTGAAGCCGGTGGTCGAGGTCAAGAGCCGCCGCGTCGGTGGTGCGACCTACCAGGTGCCCGTCGAGGTGCGCCCGGAGCGTCGCAACGCGCTCGCGATGCGCTGGCTGATCGGCTACTCGCGCGATCGCAACGAGAAGTCGATGCCCGAGAAGCTCGCGGCCGAGGTGATCGCGGCCTCGCGCGGCGAGGGCAACGCCGTCAAGAAGAAGGAAGACACGCACCGCATGGCCGAGGCCAACAAGGCCTTCGCGCACTACCGCTGGTAAGCAGCGCGACGCGGTATCGAGAAAAGGGGGCGGGCCCATGTGGGCCCGCCCCCTTTTCTCGTCTTGTCGAATCGGTGACATGCATCACCGATTCTCGACATTGACGAGACTGCCTCATCCACGAAAATTGTCCGCTCCCACGAGCCAAGCGGGCCGGACAGAGAGCCGAGCCCACTTCCGGGGCCGCCTGCGCCAACAGGCTTCCCCGGGACACCCCACAGACGAGGAGTCAGGATGAAGGTCACGCAAACCGTGCGCCGGGTGGCGCAGGTGGCCGCCGCGAGCGCGGCGCTCGCCGTCGTGCCAGCGATCGCTGGTGCGCAGCTCAGCCTCCAGTGGCAGAGCACGGGCTGCTTCAAGAACGTCTTCCAGGGCAGCGCCTGCTCCCCGACCGCGAGCTCCGCGAGCTACCAGGGCCTCAGCTTCCAGGGCAGCGCCTTCGGTCCCCAGTTCGTCGCGTCGACGCCGTTCACCACGTCGTTCGGCACCCTGTCGATCGATGAGAACGCGGGCAACTACTTCGTCGACAACTTCCGCCTCCGCGTCTCGTTCACGCAGCCGGCGGGCGGCCAGTCGACGTTCACGGCCGACATCGACGTGACGGGCGTCCTGTCCGAGAACTCGGCGACCTTCAACTTCGGCGCCCCGCAGACGGTCAGCTGGGCGGGGGGCTCGTTCAGCCTCTCCCTCGCCGACCTGACGATCGACACCTACGGCAACGGCATCGGTGGTCCGCGCTCGGCGGCCATCATGGGCACGATCTCGAACGTGCAGCTCGTGACGCCCGAGCCGTCGACGTATGCGCTGCTCGGCACCGGCATCGCCGCGCTCGGCTTCGTCGCCCGTCGGCGCCGCACCAACGCCTGATCGCCGGGGCCGCGAGGCTGGGCGCGTGATCGGCGTTGCCGCATGAGAAGGAAGGGCGCCCGCACCGCGGGCGCCCTTCCTTCGTTTCACCGCCCGGAGTGGCGCCTAGAGGGTGTTCCGGCTTTGGGCCGGGGCCGCTGCTGAGGGGTACGCAGGTGGGTGTCGAAGCCGTATGCGTACCCCAGCGATGTGACGGACGAGGAGTGGGCCTTCGTCCTGCCGTACCTGCTG
>JAESFT010000605.1_pt1 | contig 18256 bp, 17 predicted proteins | sample 9269451 | NCBI WGS metagenome assembly JAESFT01 (sample SAMN14502557, study PRJNA617106) | algae metagenome | isolation source: Scytonema hyalinum WJT4-NPBG1 and co-occurring heterotrophs from well... | place: USA: Mojave Desert, Joshua Tree National Park, California | collected 2006-05-25
TTGACCCGGTGGTTCAGCTCGTGGATCAGCAGAGTGCGTTGCTCTTCCGCCTGCCTGCGGTCCGTGATGTCGCGCTGGATCCCCCAGAGCCGCTTCAGCTGACCGTTCTCGACGATTCCCGTCATGCTGTTATCGAAGTACTTCTGGCTCCCGGCAGCGTCCCGCTCGACCGATTCGACGCCTGCCATGCTGTATCCAGAGCGGATGACCTCGGCGAGGAATGCCCGCGCCTCCGGACTGGCGGAGGGCAGCGGGAACTCAAGCGTCCTGCCGATCAGATCCTCGGCCCGCGCGAGCCCATACATGGCAGCCATCGCATCATTGCACTCGACGAAGCGCCCGTTGCGGTAAGCGAGCTCGACCTGCTCCTCCACCGGCAGGGAGGTGTCGAGGGGAGGATCGAACTCGAGGAGCCAGATGCCCTCCGTACTGTGTGCGATGAAAGTGCGATAGCGCTCCTCGCTCTGGCGCAGGGCTGCCTCCGCGTTCTTTTCGGCCGTCACATCCCATTGTGCGCCCAGGGAACGAACGAAACGCCCGTTGGCGTCACGGATGAGCTTCGTCCGGGCGGTGATCCAGCGCATCTCGCCCGTGTCAGCGCGGAAGATCCGGTACTCATAGTCGAGCTGGCGACGGGCAGGATCGGCGACGGCGATCCTCGTCTCCCTCTCGATCCGGGGTCGGTCCTCCGGATGCACGAGGGCCAGCCAATCCTCGTACGAGAAGAAGCCTGAGAGATTTTCAGGCAGTCCGTACAGTTCCAGGTACTCCGGCGACGCGATGGCCTTGTTGGTTCTCCGGTCGAACTCGAAGCTGCCGATCCTCGCAGCCTCCTGAACCTGCCTGAGACGCTCCTCGCTCTCGCCGCGCGCCTTCTCGGCGATCTTGCGTTCGGTGATGTCGTCGAAGAGGATCGCGACGCGGCGATGCTCCGGACCACCGATCCGATAGGCGAAAATCTCGTACCAGCGCCCGGGCCCGCCCGCCTCATGTTCGAAGCGCGCCGGCTCTCCGGTCAAGGCGACGCGACCGTAGATGTCCGACCAGTAATCCTCATGCCAGGGGTGAAGGGAGCGCATGCTTTTGCCGACCGCGTCACGGAGGCCGGTCTGCGCCGCGAAAGCAGGGTTGGTTTCGATGAAGAGATAATCGACAGGGCGGCTCTGCTCGTCGAAGATCACTTCGACGATGCAGAAGCCCTGATCGAGGGCCTCGAAAAGAGCGCGATAGCGCATGCCCGTCTCGTGGAGAGCCGTCTGCTGGCTCTGGCGCAGGGTGCTCTCAGTCAGGACCTTGTTCGTCGTTTCGGTGGCTGCGCAGTAGAATCCTGCGATGGCCCCGACCTCATCCCTGATCGGGGTCCAGGAGAAGGTGAACCAGCTCATCGAACGACCGGCGCGGCCCGCCAAGGCGACTGGATGGTCGACGAAGTGCTGCGCCTCGCCGGCCATCGTCGCGGCGATGATGGGTTCGTACTCGTCCCAGATTTCGGGCCACACACTTTCATAGGGCTTCCCTAGCGCCGCCGGGTGCTTGGTGCCGAGGATCGGCGCATAACTGTCGTTGTAGAGCGACGTGCACTCTGCTCCCCAGCCGATATAGGCCGGCTGCTGGGAGGCGAGCATGAGATCGACAAGGGTCCGAAGGCTTTGCGGCCAAGTCTCGATCGGCCCTAGGGGCGTAGCAGCCCAGTCGTAGGTTCGAATGCGCTCTCCCATCTCGCCGTCGATGGAAGGCCAGTGGGAGCGTTCAGAAACCTGAGGGGGGACCGCCTCTCGGCGCCTTGAATGCTGGGGAGGCATCCCTTCCAAAGCGCCATCAGTCATGGGATCGGTGCCTCAAGGCGAATGCCCGCCATGGTGCCGGTTGGGCAGGAGCGAACCCGATGAGCCATCCCTGAGGCCAAGAATAGGGCTGATCTGGTCGGGCTTGCGGACATCCCCTGCCTCGTGGCTCGCCGCGGTCGGTCGCGACGCAACCCGGCAAATAAGGCCGATGGGAATGTGATCAAGGGACAGGCGGCTTCCTTGTCGGAACGCGCACTTCTGCAGCGGCAATCCTGTTGCAGGACAAGAGTTTCAGTCGTTGGGGGAACCAATCTTCCTGTGCGGCATTGTTCCACCACGAAGGCCAATGCCCCCAGGTCTTCGAGACCCTCAAAGCCCTTCACCGCCCCCGTGAAGGGCTTTTTCTTTGACCTGACCGAAATCCCGCGGCCCAGCTGAAACCGTCGGCTGCTCGGATCATTCCTTACCCGAAGGCTATCCTGTTGGCCTTCAGGACCGGGAGGCCTCCTCATCTGTCGGCAACGGCGGGTGGGGAGGCCTTTCTGTCCCGTCCACAGGTTTTCAGAGCGTGTGGTAGTGCCTCTCCTGATAGATCAGGGCCGGCTTCTGCTCGCCAAGGCGGATGCGGACGACTTCGCCGATGATGACATGATGGGTCGCGACCACCCGCGCATCGCTGATGCGGCAATCGAAGGATACGAGGCTCGTTCCCAGGATAGGCGAGCCCGTCGCGAGCGTTCCCCAATCCCCATACGCGAAGCGGTCTTGACCCTGGATCCCGGTGCGCCCCGAGAAGACAGCGGCCAGATCGCGGTCGGCGGCGCTCAGGACATTCACACAGAAGACCCGGTTGGCCAAAAGCGCCTGGGCTGAGCGGGCAGACGTGTTGACGCAGACCAGCAGCGACGCCGGGCTGTCGGTCACGGTGGTGACCGCCGTTGCCGTAAAGCCGGCGCGCCCCGCCGCACCGTCGGTCGTGACCACGTGAACGGCGCCAGCAACGCGGCTCATCCCCTCGCGAAAGAGAGCGGGATCGGAACCGGGGGCACCATCGGAGGCTGAATTGGGAGTGGCTTGAGACTTCAACATTCTGATCCGGACAAGCCTCTTCCACTCTTTCAGGCAGAGCACAAGGCTGTACAGACCCATATGGCCCCTGGCCTTATCCTTTGGAAGCGGTAGGCAGAACGGCACTTGCCCAGTATTGCATCGACCCCTGCCGCTTATTCCATCATAAGGGGTAATAGGAAACTTAACAGAAAGTTGTCGAACGGAAATCCGTTTGCTAGAGACACCAGCATCTTACGTCAGGCTTGGCGTTGCTTAGGCATCGTGCTTTCCTGCGGTGTTTCCCAAGAATGACCCCGTTCCAGAGGGGCAAGGGTAGGACATGGAAATCTTTGTGCAGCAGCTCATCAATGGGCTGACTCTGGGGTCGATCTACGGCCTCATCGCCATCGGCTATACGATGGTCTTCGGCATCATCGGCATGGTGAACTTCGCCCACGGCGACGTCTTCATGCTCTCCGCTTTCATCTCGCTCATTTTCTTCCTGATCCTGACCACATGGCTCGGGATCTCGTCCGTCGCGCTGGCGCTCCTGATCGTGCTCGTGGTCGCGATGGCGCTCACCTCCCTGTGGGGCTGGGCCATTGAGCGGATCGCCTACCGCCCCCTGCGCGGCTCGTTCCGCCTCGCGCCGCTGATTTCGGCCATCGGCGTCTCGATCTTCCTGTCCAACTTCGTCCAGGTGGCTCAGGGCGCCCGCAACAAGCCGACCCCGCCGATGGTCCAGGACGTGATCGTCCTGTTCCAGGGCGCGAGCGGCTACAACGTCGCCCTCTCCTACAAGCAGATCATCATCATGGTCGTGACCGCGGTGCTGCTGACGATCTTCTGGTATCTCGTCCAGAAGACCTCCCTGGGCCGCGCCCAGCGCGCCTGCGAGCAGGACCGCAAGATGGCCGCCCTGCTCGGCATCAACGTGGACCGGACGATCTCCCTGACCTTCGTCATCGGCGCCGCCCTCGCGTCGGTCGCCGGCACCATGTATCTGCTGTATTATGGCGTGGTGAGCTTCAACGACGGCTTCGTGCCGGGCGTAAAGGCCTTCACGGCAGCGGTCCTTGGCGGCATCGGCTCGCTCCCGGGGGCCGTTCTGGGCGGGCTGATCATCGGCCTCATCGAGACCTTCTGGTCGGCCTATTTCTCGATCGAGTACAAGGATGTGGCCGCGTTCTCGATCCTTGCCATCGTCCTGATCTTCATGCCCTCCGGTATCCTCGGGCGGCCTGAGGTCGAGAAGGTCTAAGGAGCCTTAACAGCCATGAACGCTCCTTCCATCACCACCGCGGGCCAAACCCAGGCCGTGACGCGGAAATTCGACCTGGGCGCCGCCCTCAAAGATTCCCTCAAGACCGCGCTCATCACCCTGGGCCTCTCGATCCCGATCCTGTCCTACAGGACGGATCAGGCCGGTGCCGATCTGTTTCTCACCCCGCGCTGGGGTCTGGTGGCGACCGTCTGCGCCATCGTGTTCGGCCTGCGCCTCGTGCTCCACGCCTTCACGGCGTCGCGGGCCTATCGTCAGGCCACGCCCAGCGCGCACCAAGCAACGGAGGCGGTCCACGCGGAACCAAGCGCGTTCCAGCATGTATCGAAGTTCGCCATCCCCTTCTTCCTCGGGGTGGCGATTGCCTTCCCGTTCCTGATCTACCTGATCCAGGGCGGATTGAACGAGTCGCGCTATTGGGTCGATCTCGGCATCCTGATCCTCACCTACGTGATGCTCGGATGGGGCCTGAACATCGTGGTGGGCCTCGCCGGCCTGCTCGATCTGGGCTACGTGGCCTTCTACGCGGTCGGGGCCTATTCCTACGCCCTGCTCTCGACCACCTTCGGCCTGTCGTTCTGGATCTGCCTGCCGCTCGCCGGCATCCTCGCGGCCTTCTGGGGCATGATCCTCGGCTTCCCGGTGCTGCGCCTGCGCGGCGACTATCTGGCCATCGTGACGCTCGCTTTCGGCGAGATCATCCGCCTCGTCCTGATCAACTGGGTGGACCTGACCAATGGCGGCGCCGGCATCTCGTCGATCCCGCGCGCGACCTTCTTCGGCTTGCCCTTCACGGCTGGCGAAGGCGGATTCGCGGCGACCTTCGGGCTCGAATTCAACGGCATGCACCGGATCATCTTCCTCTACTACCTGATCCTGGTGCTGGCGCTGATCACCAATTTCGTGACCATGCGCCTGCGCAAGCTGCCGGTCGGCCGCGCCTGGGAGGCCCTTCGTGAGGACGAGATCGCCTGCCGGTCGCTCGGCATCAACACCACCAACACGAAGCTGACGGCCTTCGCCATCGGGGCCATGTTCGGCGGCTTTGCCGGCTCGTTCTTCGCTGTCCGCCAGGGCTTCGTCTCTCCGGAGAGCTTCAACTTCCTGGAATCGGCCATCATCCTGGCCATCGTGGTGCTGGGCGGCATGGGCTCCCAGATCGGCGTGGCGATTGCCGCCATCGTGCTGGTCGGCGGCCCCGAGATCCTGCGCAACCTGACCTTCCTCCAGTCCATCTTCGGATCGGGCTTCGACCCGAACGAGTACCGCCTGCTTCTTTTCGGCATCGGTATGGTGGCCATGATGGTGTGGCGTCCGCGCGGCCTGATCTCAGAACGTGAACCCTCGGTAATCTTGAAAGAGCGCAAGGCCATTTCCGGCTCGCTTGTGAAGGAAGGACACGGCTAATGCGCTGGCTGCAGGATCCCATCCTCGACGTACAGCATCTCACGATGCGCTTCGGCGGCCTCGTCGCCGTCAACGACCTCTCCTTCAAGGCCGGGCGCGGCGACATCACCGCCCTCATCGGCCCCAACGGAGCCGGCAAGACCACGGTCTTCAACTGCATCACCGGCTTCTACAAGCCGACGGAAGGCATGGTGGCGCTGCGCAAGCCCGACGGTTCGCACCTGCTCCTGGAGCGCCTGCCGGGCTTCGACATCAACTGGAAGGGCAAGGTCGCCCGTACCTTCCAGAACATCCGCCTGTTCTCCGGCATGACCCTGCTGGAGAACCTGCTGGTGGCCCAGCACAATCCGTTGATGATCGCCTCGGGGTTCACCTTCCTGGGGGTGCTCGGCATCGGCGGCTACCGCAAGGCCGAGAAGGAGGCCATCGAGAAGGCGAAGTTCTGGCTCGAGAAGACCCGGCTCATCCACCGGGCCGACGAACCGGCCGGCGACTTGCCTTACGGCGATCAGCGCCGCCTGGAGATCGCCCGCGCCATGTGCACGGATCCGCTCCTGCTCTGCCTGGACGAGCCCGCGGCGGGCCTCAATCCCCGGGAGTCCCTGGAGTTGAACGAACTTCTGCTCTCGATCCGCAAGGAACAGGGCACCTCGATCCTGCTGATCGAGCATGACATGTCGGTGGTCATGGAGATTTCCGACCACGTCGTGGTGCTCGATTACGGCGTCAAGATCTCGGACGGCTCGCCCTCCGAGGTCAGGAACGACCCCAAGGTCATCGCCGCCTATCTCGGCGTGGCCGACGATGAGATCGAAAAGGTTGAAGCGGAGATCGGCGCATGAGCACCGCTGGAACGAACATCGCGATGCAAGGCCAGGTCTCTCCTGCCCGCCAGCCGCTGCTGAGCGTCCGGGGCGTGAAGACCTTTTATGGCAACATCATCGCCCTCAAGGGCGTGGACATGGACGTCCATGAGGGCGAGATCGTCACCCTGATCGGCGCCAACGGGGCCGGCAAGTCGACCCTGATGATGACGATCTTCGGCAATCCGCGGGCCCGCGAGGGCAAGATCACCTACGCGGGTCAGGACATCACCAAGATGCCGACCCACGAGATCGCCCGCCTGTCGATCGCCCAGTCCCCCGAAGGCCGGCGCATCTTCCCGCGCATGACGGTGTTCGAGAACCTGCAGATGGGCGCGTCCATGAACAACATGGCGTATTTCGACCAGGATCTCGAGCGGGTCTGCACCCTGTTCCCCCGCCTGAAGGAGCGCCTGCAGCAGCGCGGCGGCACCCTCTCGGGCGGCGAGCAGCAGATGCTGGCCATCGCCCGCGCGCTCATGAGCCGGCCTAGGCTCCTCCTCCTGGACGAGCCCTCGCTCGGTCTTGCGCCCCTGATCGTCAAGCAGATCTTCGAGATCGTCAAGGAGCTGAACGAGAAGGACGGCATGACCGTCTTCCTCGTGGAGCAGAACGCCTACCACGCGCTCAAGCTGGCCCATCGCGGCTACGTGATGGTGACGGGCAACATCACCATGAGCGGCTCCGGCAAGGAACTGCTCGAAAATCCGCAAGTGCGGGCAGCCTATCTCGAAGGGGGGCATCACTGATGCAGGGCATCCTCTACGAAGAGCCTTCGTTCTGGCTCTTCCTTCTCATCACCGTGATCATGGGCGGCTGGGCCGCCTGGATGACCGGGCGGGCCATCGCGCTCACCTGGCGGCCGTTCTGGACCCTGATCGTCTATCTGTTCATCCTTGGCGCCGCCGTGCGGTTCATCCACTTCGCCCTGTTCGAGGGAACGCTGCTGTCGATCCACTACTACGCCGTCGACACCATCGTGCTGCTGATCATCGGGGCGCTGGGTTTCCAGTACCGCCGGGCCCGCATGATGACCACCCAATACCGCTGGCTCTACGAGCGGACCGGCCCCTTCTCCTGGCGGGAAAAGGCGTCTGCTACCAAGGGCTAAGCATAAAAGATTCCCAGGTGACATCCGCTCAAAAACCAGCATGATGTAACCTTGGATGACGGATCTACCGTCAAACCGGCCCCACGAGGAAGAGGGGCCTATAAAACCACCCAGAGGAGTGACCTCATGAAAAAAATGCTGTTGACCGGCGTGGCGCTTGGTCTTGGCCTCGCCTTCTCCAGCGCTGCCAGCGCCCAGATCAAGATCGGCGTCGCTGGCCCCATCACCGGCCCGAACGCGGCTTTCGGCGCCCAGCTGAAGAACGGCGTCGAGCAGGCTGTCGAGGACATCAATGCCGCTGGCGGCATCAATGGACAGAAGCTGCAGGTCGTCGTCGGCGACGACGTGTCCGATCCGAAGCAGGGCGTGTCGGTGGCGAACAAGTTCGCCGCTGAAGGCGTGAAGTTCGTCGTCGGCCACTTCAACTCCGGCGTTTCGATCCCCGCCTCCTCGGTCTACGAGGAAGCCGGCATCGTCCAGGTTTCGCCTGCTTCGACGAACCCGCAGTTCACCGAGCGCGGCATGTGGAACACGTTCCGCACCTGCGGCCGTGACGACCAGCAGGGCCTCGTGGCCGGCAGCTACCTCGCCGACAAGTTCAAGGGCAAGAAGGTCGCCGTCATTCATGACAAGACCCCCTACGGAAAGGGCCTTGCGGACGAAACCCAGAAGACCATGAACTCCAAGGGTCTGAAGGAAGTCGTCTATGAAGGCGTGAACCCGGGCGAGAAGGACTACTCGGCTCTCGTGTCGAAGCTGAAGCAGGCCGGCGTCGACGTCGTCTACTTCGGCGGTCTCCATACGGAAGCCGGCCTCATCATCCGCCAGATGCGCGACCAGGGCCTCAACGCCCCGCTCATGTCGGGTGACGGCATCGTGTCGGCCGAGTTCGTCTCGATCGCCGGCCCCGGCGCCGAAGGCACCCTGATGACCTTCTCTCCGGATCCGCGCAAGAACCCGAACGCGAAGGACGTGGTGGCCAAGTTCAAGGCCAAGAACTACGAGCCGGAAGCCTATACGCTCTACAGCTATGCGGCCGCCCAGATCCTGGCCGAGGCCGCCAAGCAGGCCGGCAGCACCGACGGCAAGAAGGTTGCCGACGCCATGAAGGCCGGCAAGCCCTTCAAGACCGTCATCGGCGACATCTCCTTCGACAAGAAGGGTGACATCACCCGTCCGGACTACGTCATGTATGTCTGGAAGAAGGGCGCCGACGGCAAGATCGACTACACCGGCAACGAACTCGCCATGTAATCGACCGGCCTGAGAGCCGAACGATCAGACCCGCCCTGGCGACAGGGCGGGTTTTCTTATGCCGCCCCTTACTCAGATCCGTCCAGACATGCCCGCTCTCACCCTGTCCCTGCTCGAGGACACCTACGCCGTCTGCCGCTTCCCGTCCGGCACGCCGGTTGCGACCCCCTCGCCGGGATCCTTCTCGCTTCTCGTCCAGGCGACAGAGGAGACGACCCTCGTCTGCCCGCTCGCCCAAGCCCCGAACGGGGCCGAGATCGACGCCGGCTGGCGCTGCTTTCGCATCCTGCAGACCTTCGATTTCAGCGTACCGGGGATCCTTGCGTCCGTTCTGACCCCGCTGGCTCAGGCCGGCATCGGAGTCTTCGCCACCTCGACCTTCAGCACCGACTACGTGTTGGTGAAGGCGGGCGACACCGATAAGGCCGTGGCGGTGCTCCGGGCTGCGGGACACGCGGTCCGGGATGAGGCTTGATCAGGCTCTTTCGATCCTGGCCGCGAAGCAGCCGCGCCGGGCGAAATGGGCGTCGATATGAGCCACCTGGGGATCGGCGAAGAGGCGCTCGATCACCGGGAGCGCCTCCGCGCCCTCGGCCACCTCGGCATCGACGATGAAGGCCTTGGCATCGTAGGCGCGCAGGGACAGAAGCCTGTCCCGCAGCATGGGCGCCAGTTCGCCCCGGTAGGTTCCGGTCTTCGCCGAACGGCTGACGAAGATCGGCCCGGCCGCGCGATAGGGCGATGTCGGGGTGGTCTGATGAGCGTGGTTGATCAGCAGGAGTTCCTCGCCGACGGCTACCCGGGTCAGCGAGATCCGGCAGGGATAGGCATCGGCCTCGTCGGCATAGACGCGCTTGGCGCCGATCGCCTCAAGGTCGCCGTCGGCCATCTGGAACAAGGGTGCGAACGGCTCGGCCTCAAGGCCGCGAATTCGGAAGGACATGGGTGATCTCCTTGACGGGACCACCAGGATGGCAGGCCCGGCCCGCTCGAACGACCCGATTTCTGTGGAACGCTATCCGAGCCGCCCGAGGGCCGGGAACGTCTCCAGGAGCCAGAACGACATGGTGGTGATCCAGCCGGTGAGGAAGGCGATGCCGGTGAGGACGAGGAGCACGCCCATGACCTTCTCGATCAGCAGGAAGCGGGAGCGCATGCGCTTGAGGAGGGCCACGAAGGGCTTCATGGCGAAGGCTGCGAGCAGGAAGGGAATCCCTAGGCCCGCCGAATAGGCGGCGAGCAGAAGGGCCCCATGGGAGACGCTGTCCTCGGAGCCCGCCACGGTCAGGATCGCGGCCAGAACCGGGCCGATGCAGGGCGTCCAGCCGAAGGCGAAGGCGAGGCCCATGACATAGGCACCCCAGAGCCCCACCGGCCTGGCGACGTTGAACCGGGCCTCACGGTAGAACAGGCCGATGCGGAACAGCCCAAGGAAATGCAGGCCCATGACGATGATGGCGATGCCCGCCACCGTGCTCAGGACGTCGAGATACTGCCGAATGACCTGCCCCAGGGCCGACGCCGTCGCACCGAGCAGCACGAAGACCGTCGAGAACCCCGCCACGAACAGCAAGGCCGCCAGAACCGCGCGCCGGCGCACGGCCCGGTCGTCGCCCGCGCTCAAGCGGTCGAACGTCGTGCCGGCCAGGAAGGACAGGTAGGGCGGCACCAGCGGCAAGACGCAGGGGCTCAAAAAGCTGATGAGGCCGCCGAGCATGGCGGCCGGAAAGGAAACGCTGAGCATGGAAGCCTTCTATCCTGTCGCGCCCCCTTGAGAAAGGCGGTGACGGGCCCGTTCTCCAGCTTGTGAAGGCGCGTGATTTCCGGTTTGCTTCCTTCATGACACAGCGCCGCAACCTGATCACCGACGTCGCCGGCCTCCGCATCGGCAACGCGCACGATGCCGCCCTGGGCTCCGGCGTGACCGTTGCCCTTTTCGACGAGCCGACCGTCGTCTCCTGCGAGGTGATGGGCGGTGCGCCCGGCACCCGGGAGACGGACCTGCTCCAGCCCGACAAGATGGTTCCGGGCATTCACGGCGTGGTCCTTTCCGGCGGATCGGCCTTTGGCCTCGACGCGGCGAGCGGTGTCCAGGCCTATCTGCGCCAGAAGGGGATCGGCTTTCCCGTCGGTGCCGCCCGGGTGCCCCTGGTGTCCCAGGCGGTCTGCTTCGATCTCAACAACGGCGGCAACAAGGATTGGGGTCTTTATCCGCCCTATCGCGAGCTGGGCTTCCGGGCCGCCGAGCAAGCCGGCCTGACGTTCGACCTCGGCACCGCCGGAGGCGGCTACGGCGCTACGACCGCGAACCTGAAAGGTGGCCTTGGCTCCGCCAGCGCCACGACCTCCTCCGGCCACATGGTCGGCGCGCTTGTCGTCGTGAACGCTATCGCCTCGGCGGTGATCGGGGACGGCCCGCATTTCTGGGCCGGAGCCCTGGAGGAGGAGAACGAGTTCGGCGGGCATGGGCACCCTGGGCGCGTCGATCCGAAGCAGCGCCGGCTCATCTGGAAGGGCGGGCCCCAGCCGGCCACCACCATCGCGCTCATCGCAACCGACGCGGTGCTGACGAAGGCTCAGGCCAAGCGCCTCGCCATCGCGGCCCATGCGGGCCTCGCCCGGGGCCTGCGCTTCTCCCATGCCCTGCTGGATGGCGACACGATCTTCGCCGCCGCCACGGGCCGCAAGCCGCTCCAGGATGAGATCGCGGAGTTCACGGAACTGACTGCGCTCGCCGCCGATTGCCTGACCCGCGCCATCGCGCGCGGCGTCTACGAGGCGACGGCCTTGGCCTATCCGGGTGCGCAGCCGGCCTGGCGGGACAGGTTCTCGCCGGCTTAGAACCGCTCCGCCCGATACGGCTTCGGGTCGACAACCGGCGTCTCGCCCGTGATCATCTCGGCCAGGAGCCGTCCGGTTATAGGACCGAGGGTCAGGCCGTGATGGGCGTGGCCGAAGCCGAACCAGAGGTTCTTGTGCTTGGGTGCCGCGCCGATGATGGGCATCATGTCCGGCGTGCAGGGGCGCATGCCCATCCAGGGCTCGGGATCGACCCGATCGCCCAGCGGGAAGAACTCCCGGGCGATCGGCTCGGCGCGCTGCAGCTGGACCGGGGTCTTCGGCGCGTCGCGATTGGCGAACTCCGCGCCCGTGGTGAGGCGGACGCCCTTCGACATGGGAGCGAGGAAATAGCCGCGGTCGAAGTCCAGGGTCGGCCGGTTGAGCACTGCATTGCCCTCGGGCCTGTAGTGCATGTGATAGCCGCGCTTGACCGCGAGCGGCAGGTTGTACCCGAGCTTCGTCGTCAGCACGTCCGCCCAGGCGCCGAGGGCGATGACGACGGCACCGGCCTCGACCGGCCCCTTCTCCGTCTGGACGCGCCAGCCGGTCGGCGTTTCCTCAAGCGTCCTGGCATCGCCTGCTGCCAGTTCGCCGCCGAGACGCTCGAACAGCCCGACATAACCCATGGTCAGCATGTGAGGATCGGAGACCGAGGCCGGATCGGTCCAATGGATACCGCCCTTCGTCTCCACCTTGAGATGCGGCTCGCGCTCGGCCACGGCCCTGGTGTCGAGTGCATCGAAGTTGACGCCGAAATCGCGCCTCACGTCTTCCGCATCCTTGAACTGCTCGTCCCGGCTCTTCTCGTCGCGGAAGACCTTCATCCAGCCCGTCGGGCGGATCAGATGCATGGAGCCGGATTCCTCCGCGAGCGCCATATGCTCGGTGACGCTGCGCTCGATGAGGGGCGCATACATCCGAGCGATCGCCTTGTGCTGGGCGGGGCGCGAATGCATCCAGTACTGCCACAGGAAGGGCGCGAGCTTCGGGATTGCGGCCCAGTGGTAATGGGCGTCGATGGTGTTGTTCAGGGCATAGCGCAGCAGGGCGCCGAAATCGTGCGGGAAGCCGTAAGGGTAGACGCCTTCGCGCTGGATCAGGCCGGCATTGCCGAAGGAGGTCTCCTCGCCGGGCTTGCGCCTGTCGACCAGCAGGACCGAGCGTCCGCGCTTCTGCAGATGGACGGCAATCGACACGCCGACGATGCCGGCCCCAAGAACAACCACATCCTTACGCATGAAGGCTCTGCCCCATTCAAAATCGCCTCCGCACCCGGGAAGCGAGTTCGTATCCTTGTGACGAGGCCATCATTACTCCCGTTGGCTCAAGGCCGTCCATGGATTTCCTGTCGCAAACGGACCTCTCCCCAGGCAAGTGGTCTTCGATTGGTTCTGGTCGGCGGCTCGATGACCCGTTGCAGCCGGAAAAAGCTCATGCTACCGGCGCGGCATGACACGCCCGCTTCTCATCGCACCCTCCATTCTCGCCTCGGACTTCTCCAAGCTCGGAGACGAAATCCGCGCCATCGACGCCGCCGGCGCCGACTGGATCCACATCGACGTGATGGACGGGCATTTCGTGCCGAACATCACCATCGGCCCCGACGTGGTGAAGGCGCTGCGCCCGCATACCTCCAAGCCTTTCGACGTCCACCTGATGATCGCCCCGGTCGATCCCTATCTCGAAGCCTTCGCCAAGGCCGGCGCGGACATCATCAGCATCCATGCCGAGGCAGGCCCGCACCTGCACCGCTCGCTCCAGACGATCCGCAAGCTGGGGAAGAAGGCCGGGATCGTGCTCAATCCCGGAACGCACGAGAGTGCCATCGAGCCCGTGATCGACGAGATCGACCTGATCCTCCTGATGACGGTCAACCCGGGCTTCGGCGGCCAAGCCTTCATCCCATCCGTCTGCACCAAGCTGCGCCGGATCAAGGAGATGGTCGGGAAGCGGACCATCGACATCGAGATCGATGGCGGTGTGACCGCCGAGACCGCACCCCTGGTCGCCGAGGCCGGAGCCAACGTGCTCGTCGCCGGCTCCGCGACGTTCAAGGGCGGCCCCTCAGCCTACGGGGCCAACATGGCCGCCATTCGGGAGGCGGCCGCAAAGGCCCGTTGAGGCCAAGGGGCTATCGTGCTACCGCGCGGGCATATCACCCGCGTGGAAGTGGAAAGCCATGATCCCCCGTTACAGCCGTCCCGAGATGGTGGCCATCTGGTCGCCGGAAACCAAGTTCCGCATCTGGTTCGAGATCGAGGCCCATGCCACCACGGCGCTCGCCAATCTCGGCGTCGTGCCGAAGGAGGCGGCGGAAAAGGTTTGGGAGAAGGGCTCCAAGGCCACTTTCGACGTGGAGCGGATCGACGCCATCGAGCGTGAGGTCAAGCACGACGTCATCGCGTTCCTCACGCATCTGGCCGAGATCGTCGGTCCAGAGGCCCGCTTCGTCCACCAGGGCATGACCTCGTCCGACGTGCTCGACACGACCTTCAACGTGCAGCTCGCCCGCGCCACGGACCTGTTGCTGCGCGATCTCGACGAGCTCCTCGCCGCCATCAAGCGCCGGGCCCTCGAGCACAAGATGACGCCGACCATCGGCCGCTCCCATGGCATCCATGCGGAGCCCACCACGTTCGGGCTCAAGCTGGCAGGGGCCTATGCGGAATTCGAGCGCTGCAAGCTCCGGCTGATCGAGGCCCAGCGCGAGATTTCCACCTGCGCCATCTCGGGCGCCGTCGGAACCTTCGCCAATATCGACCCGAGCGTCGAGGAATACGTGGCCGAGCAGATGGGCCTCTCCGTCGAGCCGGTCTCGACCCAGGTCATCCCGCGCGACCGGCACGCCATGTATTTCGCAACGCTCGGCGTGATCGCCTCCTCCATCGAGCGGCTGGCCACGGAAGTGCGCCACCTGCAGAGGAGCGAGGTCCTGGAGGCAGAGGAGTTCTTCTCGGCGGGGCAGAAGGGCTCGTCGGCCATGCCGCACAAGCGCAATCCGGTCCTGACCGAGAACCTGACGGGCCTTGCCCGCATGGTCCGGGCCTACGCGATGCCGGCCATGGAGAACGTGGCGCTCTGGCACGAGCGGGACATCTCGCATTCCTCCGTCGAGCGCATGATCGGGCCGGACGCGACCGTGACCCTGGACTTTGCCCTGGCGCGGCTCACCAGCGTCATCGACAAGCTCGTGGTCTATCCGGAGAACATGCAGAAGAACCTGGACCGCCTCGGCGGCCTCGTCCACTCGCAGCGGGTCCTCCTCGCTTTGACCCAGAAGGGCGCTTCACGCGAGGATGCCTATCGGCTGGTGCAGCGCAACGCCATGCCCGTCTGGCGCGGCGAAGGCGACTTCCTGACCCTCCTGAAGAACGACGCCGACGTGACGAAATACCTGGCGGCAGACGAAATCGAGGCCTGCTTCGACCTCGGCTACCACTTCAAGCATGTGGATACGATCTTCGCGCGGGTCTTCGGCGCAAGCGGCGCATAGCTTGGGGGCTGGAAATATTTCCGCAATGAGCAAGAATCCCCGTTCAGGAGATCAACGGCGCGGGGATTGTTGCCATGCTGTCGGAGAAGCTTCTCGATCTTGCGTTCACGCGGGCCGTGAGACACGGCACCCTGGAATTGATGACGGCCGGAGGGCGGCATTTCACCTTCGGCGACGGGACAGAACCCCGGGTCTCGATCCGAATTACGGACGCCGCGGCCCAGATGGCCCTCTGCCTCCATCCGGAACTGAAGCTCGGCGAATTGTTCGTGGACGGTCGCCTGATCATCGAGCAGGGCACCATCCTGGATCTGCTTCAGCTCCTTCTCCAGGACACGCATGGGGAACTCGACGAGCTCCCTCTCCATCGCCTGCGCCGGATCCGCGCCCGGATGATGCGCCGGGCCGAGAACAATGCGGCCCGGTCCAAGCGCAACGTCGCCCACCATTACGACCTCGACGGCCGGCTCTACTCCCTCTTCCTCGACAGCGACCGCCAATATTCCTGTGCCTATTTCGACCATCCCGACATGAGCCTCGACGAGGCGCAGACGGCGAAGAAACGGCACATCGCCGCGAAGTTGATGGTCGATCCGGGCCATAGCGTCCTCGACATCGGCTCCGGCTGGGGCGGTATGGGGCTCTACCTGGCCCAGGTTGCCGGAGCAGGCCTGGTCAAGGGGATCACGCTCTCGGAAGAGCAGCTCGAGGTTTCGCGCAAGCGATCGGCCACGGCCTGCCTACAGGACCGGGTGCAGTTCGAGCTCCAGGACTACCGCACCGCGTCGGGTTCGTTCGACCGGATCGTTTCGGTCGGCATGTTCGAGCATGTGGGCCTGCCTTCCTACGACGCCTATTTTCAGACCTGCCGGAGGCTCCTGAAGGAGGATGGGGTCATGCTCCTCCACACCATCGGACGCTCGGGCACGCCCTATCCGACCAATCCCTGGATCACGAAGTACATCTTCCCCGGCGGTCACCTGCCCGTCCTGTCGGAGGTGATGCCGGCGATCGAACGCGCAGGGTTGGTGGTGACGGACATCGAGATCCTGCGCCTGCACTACGCCTATACCCTCAAGGCTTGGCGCGAGCGTTTCATGGCCCACCGCGAGGAGGTCCTGCGCCTTTACGATGAGCGCTTCTGCCGGATGTGGGAATGCTACCTCGCCATGTCCGAGTCCGCCTTCCGTTGGCAGGATGCGGTGGTGTTTCAGATCCAGCTCGCCCGCCGAAACGATGTGGTGCCCTTGACGCGCGACTACATCGCGGAGAGAGAGGCCGCCCTGAAGCAGGCGGAGCAGAACAGGGAGTTCAAGCGCAGCGCTTGAACCGGCCTGTGCGGGCCTTTATCTCGGAGGCATGAAAACCTCCGATTGCGACATCCTCATCGTTCCTGGCTACACGAATTCCGGCGAAGACCATTGGCAGAGCCGATGGGAGCGTCAGCTCTCGACCGCGTGGCGCGTCGAGCAGGAGAGCTGGGACGCTCCCAACAAGGACGCCTGGGTGGAGCGGATCGTCCGCGACGTGGAACGGGCCGAGAAGCCCGTCGTGCTCGTCGGCCACAGCCTCGGCGTTCTGGCCGTCGCTCATGCGGCGCCGCAGCTTGCAGGCGGGAAGGCTCGCGGCGCCTTCCTCGTCAGCATGCCGGATGTGGAAAGGCCCGACTTCATCCCCGCCATCGACCGGGCTTTCGCACCGATCCCGCGCGAGCCCTTCCCCTTCCCGTCCGTGCTTGTCGCCAGTCGGACCGACCCGCATTGCGACTACGCGAAGGCGGAAGACATCGCCTATGCTTGGGGTGCTGCCATCGTCGACGCGGGAGATGCCGGCCATCTCAACACGGAGAGCGGACACGGCCCCTGGCCGGAGGGCCTGATGCGCTTTGCCGGATTCCTGAAGAGACTGTGAACACCTAGCCTCTTCTACATGACGAAAAGTTCATGCGGCGGTCACCTGAGCGAGAGCGGGATTGGAGCAATCTTGTCCTATCGCCACTACGGAGGATTTCCGCATGAAGACCGTTGCCACCATTGCTCTTGCTGCCCTGCTGGCCGGCACGGGCACCTATGCCGTCGCGCAGCAGAATCCTGCTCCGAACGCGCCGGCGGCTTCGCAGGATCAGGGCCGGCAGGACCGCCGTCCCCGGATGAGCCAGGACGACTTCAACCGGCTCGTGGATGCCCGAGTCGCGTCGATCAAGGCCGGGCTGAAGCTCTCCACCGACCAGGAGCGCCTCTGGGCTCCCGTCGAGACTGCCATCCGCACCTCCGCGGCCGATCGCTTCGCCCGCTTCGAACAGCGTCCCACCCGGGAGCAGCGCCAGTCCCTGGACTTCATGCAGCGCCTCGAGCGGCGCAGCACCATGAGAACCGAGGGCGCGCAACGCTCGGCCGCCGTCACCACGGCCCTGCGTCCGCTCTGGGACAGCTTCAGCGAAGACCAGAAGCGGATTGCCCCCCGACTCCTGCGTGAGGCTGTCGACGTGGACGGCCCGCGCTGGAACGACCGCGGCGGGCGCCGTGGCCAGGGACGCGATCATCACCGCATGGGCATGCACCAGGGCGGTCCCCGCGGCCCCGTGCAGCAGTAAGGCCCGACAACAAAAAGGCCGCCCATTGGGCGGCCTTTTCGTTTTCCGAGATCGGATCTTCGCGGATTAGCGCGAATAGAACTCGATCACGAGATTCGGCTCCATCTGGACCGGGTACGGCACTTCCGACAGGGTCGGGATGCGCGTCACGCGGGCCGTCATCTTGGAGTGATCGACCTCGATGTAGTCCGGAACGTCGCGCTCGGCGAGCTGGCTTGCCACGACGACGACTTCGAGCTGCTTCGACTTCTCGCGCACCTCGATCACATCGCCGGCCTTCACCTGATAGCTCGGGATGTTCACGCGGCGGCCGTTGACCTTCACGTGACCGTGGTTGACGAACTGACGGGCGGCGAAGGGGGTCGCAACGAACTTCGCGCGGTACACGACCGCGTCGAGGCGGCGCTCGAGCAGGCCGACCAGGTTCTCACCGGAATCGCCCTTCTGGCGGATCGCCTCCGCGTAGTAACGGCGGAACTGCTTCTCGGTGATGTTGGCGTAGTAGCCCTTGAGCTTCTGCTTGGCGCGCAGCTGCGTGCCGAAGTCGCTCATCTTGCCCTTGCGGCGCTGGCCGT
>JAESFT010000606.1_pt1 | contig 18209 bp, 14 predicted proteins | sample 9269451 | NCBI WGS metagenome assembly JAESFT01 (sample SAMN14502557, study PRJNA617106) | algae metagenome | isolation source: Scytonema hyalinum WJT4-NPBG1 and co-occurring heterotrophs from well... | place: USA: Mojave Desert, Joshua Tree National Park, California | collected 2006-05-25
CTCGATCCTTCCTGGAACGCCGACATCGTCCACGGCCACGACTGGCATGCCGGCCTTGCACCCGCTTATCTGAAGGCGGCAGAAATACGCACCGGCCGCAAGGTGGCGGGCAGCGTTTTCACGGTACACAACCTCGCCTACCAGGGCGTATTCCCGAGCCATGTGTTCGGTGAACTGGAGCTGCCCTGGGACTTCTTCAATATGTACGGCGTCGAGTTCTACGGCAATTTGTCCTTCCTCAAAGCCGGCCTGTTCTATTCCGACAAGATCACCACGGTCAGTCCGACCTATGCGCGCGAAATCCAGGAGCCGGAGCAGGGCTGCGGTCTCGACGGCCTGTTGCGCGGTCGGGCGCCGGATCTGCGCGGCATATTGAACGGCGTCGATTTCGATGTATGGAACCCGGCGACCGATCCGGACATCGCAGAACACTACGGCCGCGATTCTCTCGACGGCAAACGGGCCTGCAAGAGAGCCCTGCAGAAGGAGGCCGGATTGGCCATGCAGGACAACGCGCCCCTGTTCGGGGTTGTCAGCCGCCTGACCGACCAGAAGGGCCTGAACCTGGTGCAGGCAGGGTTGCGCGGCATTCTCAGCCGGGGTGGCCAGCTCGTGTTGCTTGGCAGCGGCGATCCGGCGCTGGAAGCGGCGTTCAGGGAAGCTGCCTCGGCGCATCCTTCATCGGTATCGGTTCATATCGGCTACGATGAAAAAAAATCGCACCGCATCATCGCCGGCAGCGACGTAATACTGGTGCCGTCCCGCTTCGAACCCTGCGGCCTGACGCAACTTTACGGACTTCGGTACGGCACCCTGCCGCTGGTGCGCCGTGTCGGCGGACTTGCCGATTCGGTGGTGGATTGCAATGCTGAAAACATGGCGGACGGAAAGGCGACCGGCTTCGTCTTCGACCGGTTCGACAATGCATCTTTTATCGCCGCCGTGCACCGGGCGTGCGCGCTGTATGCACGTCGCGACGAGTGGGCGCGCATACAGCAATGCGCCATGGCGCAGGAGTTCAGCTGGGATCTTGCGGCGGGACAGATGAAAGATTTGTATGGGCACGTCACGCCGCGCTGAAATAACCGGCGCGCAAGGCGGGCAGCCTCCTTCGGCAAAATTGCAGCAGGAAACAACAGCAGGCGCCATCTCCGCCTGCAGGATTTATGGATGAAACGCATATGAACCAACCAATCAGCCTGGACCGAAAAGATCACGCCGTGGCGAGCCTCAAGGACGCCATCGTCAGCAAACTGACCTATGCCATCGGCAAGGATGCGTCGTTCGCCACGCCACGCGAATGGCTGCAGGCCACCGAACTGGCGGTCCGTGATCTGCTGATCGAACGATGGATGAAAACCCAGGCAGCCCAGCATGAACAGGCCAGGAAGCGGGTTTACTACCTGTCGATGGAGTTTCTCATTGGCCGGGCATTCAGCAATGCTGTCCTGGCGCTGGGCATCTACGGCGAGGTGAAGTCGGCGCTCGCCTCACTCGGCGTCGATTTCGAGAACATCGCGAATTTCGAGCCCGACGCGGCCCTCGGCAACGGCGGGCTGGGACGGCTGGCCGCCTGCTTCCTCGACTCGATGGCGACGCTGGGCATCGCGGGCATGGGCTACGGTATTCGTTACGACTATGGCATGTTCAGGCAGCAGATCGTCGATGGCCACCAGGTGGAGACGCCGGACTACTGGCTTACCGGCGGCAATCCGTGGGAATTTCCACGGCCGGAAGTGCTGTACCGGGTCCGCTTCGGCGGCCATACCGAGCAGCATGGCGACCAGGTTCGCTGGGTCGGGACCGAGGATGTCCTCGCGATGGCCTATGACACCATCATCCCCGGCTATGCAACGGACACCACCAACACCCTGCGCCTGTGGTCGGCCAAGGCAACCAGCGAAATCGACCTGTCGGCCTTCAACCAGGGGAATTATTTCGGCGCCGTCGAGCACAAAAATCATTCGGAAAACGTCTCCCGTGTACTGTATCCGGACGATTCCACACAGTCCGGGCGCGAATTACGCCTGCGCCAGGAATACTTCTTCGTGTCCGCCAGCATGCAGGACATGATCCATCGTCATCTGGCAACCCATGACGGCTTCGCGCATTTTGCCGACAGCATTGCCGTCCACCTGAACGACACCCATCCGGTGCTCGCGGTACCCGAACTGTTGCGCCTGCTGATGGATGAGCATGGCATTCCCTGGAAGAACGCCTGGGCAATGGCGCAAAAGATTTTTTCCTATACCAATCACACGCTGATGCATGAAGCGCTGGAAACCTGGCCGGTGAACATGCTCGGCCGGGTATTGCCGCGCCATCTGCAGATCATCTTCGACATCAACGCCGAATTCCTGCACAGCGTCACGGCCCAATTCGGTTCCGATATCGACTTGATGCGGCGCCTGTCGCTGGTCGACGAACAGGGCGAGCGCCGGGTGCGCATGGCTTATCTCGCCGTGGTCGCAAGCCACAAGGTGAACGGGGTATCGAAGCTGCATTCCGAGCTGATGAAGCAATCGATCTTCGCCGACTTCGCGAGGGTGTTCCCGGAACGCTTCACCAACAAGACCAACGGCATCACGCCGCGCCGATGGCTGGCACAGGCCAATCCGTCTCTGTCCGCGCTCATCGACCAGCGCATCGGTTCCGCATGGCGTCGCGACCTCGATCGGCTGGCCGAGCTGCGCCCTCTGGCGGAGGATCATGAATTCGTGCAAGCCTGCCGTGATGCAAAGCGCAGCAACAAGCTGCGTCTCGCAAAATGGGTGCAGGACAATCTCGGCATCGCGCTCAATCCGGACTCGTTGTTCGACGTGCAGGTCAAGCGCATCCATGAGTACAAGCGCCAGTTGCTCAACCTCTTGCATGTGATCACCCGTTACAACCGCATCATTGCCAACCCGGATGCTGACTGGATCCCGCGCACCGTGATCTTCGCCGGCAAGGCAGCGTCGGCATATCACATGGCGAAGACGATCATCAAGCTCATTAACGATGTCGCCGTCGTCATCAACAACGATCCACGCGTCGGCGACCGGCTCAAGCTGGTATTCATTCCGAATTACAGCGTGACCCTGGCGGAACTCATCATTCCGGCCGCCGACCTGTCCGAGCAGATCTCACTGGCAGGCACCGAAGCCTCGGGCACCGGCAACATGAAGTTTGCGCTCAATGGCGCATTGACCATCGGGACGCTCGATGGCGCCAACATCGAAATCCTGGAGCAGGTGGGAGAGGACAACATCTTCATTTTCGGCAATACCACGCCGCAGGTGCAGAACATCCGTGTGCATGGCTATCAGCCGCGCCAGTTTTATGAAGCCGATCCGGAGCTGAAACAGGTGCTGGACCAGATCCGCGACGGCCATTTCTCGCCGGGCCAGCCGGATCGCTTCCACCGCGTCTTCGATACGCTGGTCAACTACGGCGACCACTACCTGCTGCTTGCCGATTATGCGAATTATGTCGCGACGCAGGAAGTGGTGGATGATCTTTTCCGGCAGCCGGAACAATGGCACCGGAAAGCCATACTCAACGTGGCCGGGATGGGGATGTTCTCATCCGACCGGGTGATTTCGGAGTATGCGGGCGAGATCTGGCGGAGCGAGCCGGTAGTGTTGGGGGAGGAGTGCGTAGCGTCCAATCGACTTTTCGCCAAGTAATCCCGCGCGCCTGACCGCACACCGCGAAGCGCGGTTTGTTCATTCGTTAGACTACTCGGCATGATCGAGGCCGGAGCATTCGGGGTTGGCCAGGCGCAGTTTTCATCGTAACAGGGCTGCTGCTTTCCGGCAGTCCGGGATCGAGCAGAAGGACATCGACAAAATTCCCGTTTAGGCAAGAAAGAACGACGGTGTGAATGCCTCCTGTTGAAAAGGACTCATGCTGCGATTCCCGGCGGGATCATTCTCCATCGGCAATTCGGAAGGCTACGATAAAGTTTGGCCGTACACATGGTGCGGTATGAGATGTGACGCATTAATATGAATTCAGCGAGATGCAATCTAGCAATGCGCCGATGTCCATTCTCAGTTTTGCAGGTGATACGGTCGACAGGAACAAGCAAGTCGCCTCGAGTCCTTTAGAAATCCCCGACAAAATTCGCATTTACCGCGGGAGCGGTGGCATCGCCCCTGTTCTGCTGCAAGCGTGGCGCGGAAGACACCCTTGCCGCTCTCCAGCCGGCGATCTGTCTCGTCATGCTGCCAAGGATCGATCGCGGAATGCCGCCCACGAATTGCCCGACCGTGTAGAAATCCAACATCATCACCCTGAGCAGGCGGCCGCGCTCGCTGGAATCCGACAGCAGCGATGGCCACAGGGAAGGACAGGCGAGCGGATGGGATGCATGTGCAACGCCTTCGGTCAGGCGACGCACGCCATTCACGCGCGGTGTTGGCTCGATGCTTTCGGCAACGAGGTTGAGGCCGCCCAGCACGGTTGCCGTTACCGATTCGGGGAAATGCGGCACGGCGTCCATCAGGAATACACTGCCCGTGTGCCGGTCAATGCGGGCACGCAGATGGAGGGGGCCGTTGTACGCGCTGGCCCGGCAGAGTTTCATGGCCATCTCTTCCAGTGCGGCATTCGCTACAAAACGTATGCGCGATGCGTTTTTCTCATCCGCTTGCTGGAGCGAAAAAGCGGAGATCTGTCCACGGTCCGCAATCAGATTCATGGAAATGTCGCTGCCGTCGATATGTGCCTGGCAAACGAGCGCGCCATGCTGGAAGGCGGAATGGAGCACCGTCTTTTCCAGATCATCCCTATCGTGAATGATCCGTGTCACGGGCGTGTCGCCTGGCGTGGCCGTCCGGATGACGAACGGCACGCCGAGCCGTGATGCGATGGCGGAAAAGTCGAGTTCCGCCGCGGCTTTGAAGACGCATGTCGCTGGGACCGGCAGAAGCTGCTGTTTGCAGAATTGATGAAACAGCCGCGCGTCCTGCAAGGTATTGATGGTGGCTGAATCGGGAACGGGCACGATCTTCAGCGGCAGCCGGCTGCGCATGCGGTTGGTCAGGCGCATGGCGTCGGGATCGGAGGGCACGAGCACCATGTGCGGCGTTCTTTTGATCAGGCTGTGCACCATGCTGACAAATAAATCGTCGTCGCTGCCATCGAAATTGAGTGTGCTGTGACCTTCGCAGAGACTGGACCAGCGCAATCCGGCGGTCGCTTCCGATCCGATGACCACGGCCTTGGCATCAGTGAAGGTGCGGATCGACTGGAGTACGCTGACCACCACCGCTTTTGTATTGCCGACGACGATAAAATTAATCATGTATGGACACGCCTTGCTGAAGTAAATGATGTGGACGTTTATGTATGTGCCGCATCAATCTTAGTTGGCCGTATTCAATGGATTTTGATGCTTCGCAATCCTCTTTCCGGTCAGTACGAAAATTTTGGGAAGACGAAATGTGATGTGCAACGCAGCCATGGTCACCAACGAAATCATGTCGATAAAAAGCAATGGCCCGACATGCATCGGGCCATTGCTTTCAGTGCGGTACTGCTATCAGGCCGCAGCCAGATCGCATGCGTCGTCCGACGCCTTCGCAATGGTCTGCTTTGCACGTGCCTTGGACGGCGGCAGGCGGCGCAGGGTGCGCAGTGTTTCAGGATCCTTGATTTCGATGGCGCGCTGATCAACCGAAATCAGGCCGATGGCATTGAATGCCGAAAATGAGCGGCTTACCGTTTCGAGCGTCAGGCCCAGATAGCTGCCGATTTCCTGGCGTGTCATGCGCAGGTTGAACTGCTTGCCGGAGTAACCCATTTTTGTGAAGCGGTCCGACAGCATCATAAGGAAGCGTGCCACGCGTGCTTCCGCGCTCAGCGAACCGAGCATGCTGACCATCGCCTGTTCGCGGACCAGTTCACGGCTCATGACGCCGAACACCGATGTTTCCAGGTCAGGGTATTTTCTGCCGAGGGCAGTCAGTGCCTTGAACGGAACGAGAATCACATCGCAGCTTGTGAGCGCGACGGTTTCCGATGCGTACTGTTTTGAGTGGATTCCATCGATGCCGAACATGTCGCCCTTCATCGGGAAGCTCAGCACTTGTTCGTTGCCGAACTCATCGATCAGCACGGACTTCAGGAAACCGGAGTTGACGATGTACAGCATATCGAACGGCTGGCCGATGGTGTGCACGCGCTGACCCGCCTTGAACTGAACGTGCTGGAACGAAACGCTGTCCTCGCTTCCCAGGCCCGTCGATGGGATATGCAGCAGTTCGCATACTTCTTTCAGGCTCGACCAAAGTTTTCCATATTTGTTTGTAGCATTGCCGAACTGGGATGGTGCGTTGGTTGCAGCAGCATTGGAATTTGTCTGGGGCAGTTGAGCGATCAGCATATTTTTCTCGATGAGTATGGTTATGTTCAGTTGATGCGCCACGCCGTTTCTGGGTGGAAGCAAGTGTGTGCATTATGTCTACTTGCGATAGGGAAGGAAATCAGCGTAAGGATGATTTAACGTTAAGACTAAAATCCATCGCTGTAGGAATATTCCGAACGAGTTTCTGCTATGTCATGTACATGACAAACATTTTCCTTCCTTCTGGAAAAACTCGATGGATCTGTTGCCGCTCCAAACCAAAGATATTTGCAGCACATCGTCGCGGCTTCAGCAAACCGCATTCTTCATGCAGTATTTGCAGGCGGGTTCGCAGAGGGCTGCGCGGATGGAGCCGGTGGTGCGACATCGGCATCTGCGCGATTAAGGCTGATGGTGATGCTCCTGTGCTGACGCACCAATTGCATGACCTCCCGCCATTTTTCAACATCCTTCATCAAGGCCGCTTCCGATTGCTCAAGTTCTTCGATGCGCTTGTTGCATTCCGCAACTTCCGATTGCAACTGCGTGATCGTATGCGCGGCTTTTTCAACCAGCGCCACCAGATCGTCAAGCGTGGCCGCAGGACGATCCTGTTTTCCTTCTGACTTTTCTTTCATTGCATGCCTGAATAATGACCGTGTGGCATTAGGCGGGGAGAAGCCTCGCCAGTTCCGCCAATGGGCAACAAAACCCATGCATATGTAAGCACAGGTAATGCGCTGCGATTGACTTCCGGGTACGGCATGGGAATGAGGCGCCACACCTTAGATAAATCTCAATATTTTTAAGACGAATTGCATAGTTTCTGCAGTGCATCATAGCTATTTGTACTGTATATTTGTACAGTATCCAAATGATCACTCATTCACGTGAGAAAACCGTGCATTCCCGTTCTCTTTTGTTCGACAGCGAGCCGCCTTCTTCCGCTCAAACATCCGCAATGGCCATGTCATCCGGACTGCCGGATACGGTCTGGCATGCGGACGCACTCGGCAGCAGCCATGTGCCTGGTATCTCGACCGGACATGCGCGCCTGGACCAGGAGCTGCCGGGCGGAGGCTGGCCGCCTTCGGTTCTGACCGAATTGCTCTGGGCACAACATGGTGGCGGTGAATTCCGCCTGCTGGCGCCGGTGCTGGCGGCCCTGTCCGCCGCCGGCAAGGCCATCATTCTTCTGGCGCCCCCCCAGCAGGTATTCGCCCCGGCAATGGCGCAACTCGGGATCGACCTGAAATCAATTTTGCTGGTGCGGTCGGAAAAGCCGGCCGACCGGCTGTGGGCAACAGAACAAATTCTGAAAAGTGCGCATTTCGGCGCCTTGCTGTGCTGGCTTCCGCAAGCCAGGCATGACCATCTGCGCCGCCTGCAACTGGCTGCCGGCAATACGGAGGGGCTCAGCTTTGTTTTCCGGCCGGCCGCCGCGCAAGGCGAGTCTTCGCCTGCGCCCCTGCGGCTGCTGTGCCAGGCCGGGCCCGGCGGGCAGATCGCGGTGGACGTCATCAAGCGCCGCGGTCCGGCCGCGAGCGCGCCTGTCATGCTCGACGCCCGATTGCCCAGGGCGATCGCCCGTCACATCAGAAAAATAACCGGCAGGGGCGATGCTTCCCGCGATGCGCCTGCTTCCGATTCCATTTCTCCCATCAACGTTGCCCATGCTGTGGATCGCCCTGTACCTGCCCGAACTGCCGCTTGATCTCGCAAGCCGGCGCTGGCCGCAGGCATTGCGCGACAGCCTCAATCGCAGCATCCCGCTGGCAGTGACGGAAGCGCGGCGCATCGGCTGGCTCAATGCGCGCGCGCAGGAAGTCGGCATCCTTCCCGGCATGATGGACAGTAGCGCGCATGAGCGTGCAGCCGATGTCGTGCTGATCCCGCGCGATCCGGCGGCCGAGGCGGAAGCCGTGAAAGAGGCCGCATTCTGGGCGCTCCATTTCACGCCGCAGGTCAGCCTGCTGTCCAACGGCCTGCTGCTCGATGTCTCGGCCAGCCTTCGCCTGTTCGGCGGCGGCGAAGCGCTGGCGCTGCAACTGCGCGACGGCATCCGGGAACTCGGCTTCACCCTGAAGCTGGCGAGCGCACCCACCGCCACCGCCGCCTGGCTGTTTGCCCGGCATGCCGATGCATCGCACGCGGACGGCGCATCGCTCTCATCGCAGCTCGGAAGCCTGCCGGTCGCCTTGATGGCGTCGGTGCAACCGCATCTCGCCACGATGGATCTGATCGGCTGCCGGACCATCGGCCAATTGCAGGCCCTGCCGCGCCCGGGCATCGTCCGCCGCTTCGGCAAGGAGGTGCTGGCCGAACTCGACAGGGCGTTCGGCCTCGAACCCGAAGTCCATCCATGGTTCGAGCCGCCCGCCACGTTTGCCGCCAGACTGGAGCTGCCGTCCCGCGTCGAGACGACGGATGCGCTGCTGTTCGCCGCGCGCCGCCTGCTGATGCAGATGAGCGGCTGGCTGGTGGCGCGGCATGCTGCGGTGTCGCGCTTCTGCCTGCAGCTGCATCATGAAAGCGTGCGCCACGGCAGCCAGGCGTCGGCGGTGACCCCGGTGGCGATTGTCCTCGGTAGTCCCAGCCGTGATCTGGCGCACCTGACGCTGCTGCTGCAGGAGCATCTCGCAAGAATCACGCTCACCGCGTCGGTCATCGAGCTCTCGCTGCAGGCGGACGACATCGTCCAGCTTGCCGCGCCCAATACGGAACTCTTTCCTTCACATGCCGGCCAGGCGGAGTCGATCGGGCGGCTGGTCGAGCGTCTGACGAGCCGGCTCGGCGAGGACGCGGTCAGCCGGTTGCTGATTGCCGGCGATCACAGGCCCGAGCGCAGTTCGATCACCATCCCGGCGCACCGCATGCCGGCCATGCCTAAAGGGCATGCCGGCCTGGAAGACGCGTTTCCACCGCGCCCGAGCTGGCTGCTGCCGGAGCCGATCGCCCTGCCGGTAAGGGAAGGCATGCCGTTTTACCAGAGCGTGCTGGTGCTGCTGGATGGTCCGGAACGCATCGAGGCCGGCTGGTGGGACGATGCGCCGGTCACGCGCGATTACTTCATCGCCTGCAACGAGTTTCATCTGCTGCTGTGGATCTACCGGGAACGGCTGATCTTCGGTTCGGCGGATGATGCCTGGTTCCTGCACGGTTTCTTCGGCTGACCATGTCGACACCGTTGCCGGCGTATGCCGAACTGCATTGCCTGTCCAACTTCACCTTTCTGCGCGGCGCATCCCATCCGGAAGAACTGGTGGACCGTGCGGTCCGGCTCGATTACACGGCGCTGGCGATCACCGATGAATGCTCGCTGGCCGGCGTGGTGCGGGCGCATGTGGAAGCGAAAAAATACGAATTCCATCTGATCATCGGCAGCGAAGTGACGCTGTCGTGCGGCATGAAGCTGGTGCTGCTGGTTGCCAACCGCAACGGCTACGGCAATCTCTCGGAATGGATCACGCTCGGTCGCCGCCGCGCCCCCAAGGGCAACTACGAGTTGCATCGAACCGATATCGATGCGCCGGCAGCCGGGATCGCGCATCTGCATCGTCTTCCGGATTGCCTTGCGCTTTTCGTCCCCGACAGGAAGGCGGGCGACGATGCATTGGCGGAGCAGGCGGCGTGGCTTGCATCGGTATTTGAAGGACGGGCCTGGATCGCGGTGGAAGTGCTGCACGGCGGCGATGACAGCCTGTGGCTGGAGCGGATGCACCGGATGGCGGCGCAGCATGGCCTGCCGATGGTGGCCGCCGGCGACGTCCATATGCATGTGCGCTCGCGCAAGCCCTTGCAGGACATGCTCACCGCCACCCGGCTCGGCAAGCCGCTGGCCGAGTGCGGGATGGCACTGCAGCCGAACGCGGAACGGCACCTGCGGCAACGCCAGCGCCTGGCGCGTCTCTATCCGCGCGCATTGCTGGAAAACACGCTCGATGTCGCGGCACGCTGCACTTTCTCGCTGGACGAGCTGCGTTATGAATACCCGGAGGAGATCGTGCCGCCGGGGGAGATCCTGTCGACTTACCTGCGGCGGCTCACCTACGAAGGTGCAACCGAACGCTTTCCGAAAGGGTTGCCGGCGTCCATCCAGAATCAGATCGAGGAAGAGCTGACCCTGATCGCCTATATGTCCTACGAGCCGTATTTCCTGACGGTGTATGACATCGTGCGGTTTGCGCGAAGCAGGGGCATCCTGTGCCAGGGCAGGGGGTCCGCGGCCAATTCGGCGGTGTGTTATTGCCTGCATATCACCGAGGTCGATCCGATGCGCGGCAACCTGCTGTTCGGCCGCTTCATCTCGAAAGAGCGCAACGAACCGCCGGATATCGATGTCGACTTCGAGCATGAACGGCGGGAAGAGGTCATGCAGTACATCTACCAGAAATACGGCCGCCACCGCGCCGCGCTGACGGCGGCCCTGATCACCTACCGGCCGCGTTCGGCGCTCAAGGATGTCGGCAAGGCGCTCGGCCTCGATTATGAACAGGTGAACCGCCTGTCGGCATCGCATCATTGGTGGGATGGCAGGAAGATCAGCCCGGAGCGCCTGCAGGAGCATGGGCTGGACATCGAATCCCCCATCGTGCAGAAGCTGATCATGCTCACCCAATCGCTGATCGGCTTCCCGCGCCACCTGTCGCAGCACAGCGGCGGCTTCGTCATCGCACGAGACAGCCTGGCGCGGCTGGTGCCGATCGAGAACGCGGCGATGGCGGAGCGCAGCGTTATCCAGTGGGACAAGGACGACCTCGATGCGATCGGCCTGCTCAAGGTCGATGTGCTGGCGCTAGGCATGCTGTCCGCGCTCAGCCGCGCGCTCGACTTCATCGGTGAGCGCAGGGGCGAAACATTCTCCTTGCAGGACATCCCGCCGGAAGACCCGGCCACCTACCGGATGATCTGCAAGGCGGATACCGTCGGCGTGTTCCAGATCGAATCGCGGGCACAGATGTCGATGCTGCCGCGACTGAAACCGAAGAAATTCTATGACCTGGTGGTAGAAGTCGCGATCGTGCGTCCCGGTCCGATACAGGGCGGCATGGTGCACCCCTACCTGAAGCGGCGGCAGGGACTGGAGCCGGTGTCGTACCCCAGCGACGCCGTGCGCACCGCGCTGGAGCGCACGCTCGGCGTCCCTATCTTCCAGGAGCAGGTCATGCAGATCGCGATCCTCGCCGCCGGATTCACGCCGGGCGAAGCGGACAGCCTGCGGCGCGCCATGGCCGCCTGGAAAAGAAAGGGGGAGGTCGACAAGTTCTATGAGCGCATCATCAACGGCATGAAGGAGCGCGGCTATGACGAGGAATTCGCGCAGCAGATCTTCCGGCAGATAGAAGGCTTTGGTGAATATGGCTTTCCCGAATCGCATGCGGCAAGCTTCGCATTGCTGGTGTATGCCTCGGCCTGGATCAAATGCCACGAGCCCGCGATATTTCTCGCCGCGCTGCTCAATGCGCAGCCGCTGGGATTTTATTCCCCCTCGCAACTGGTGCAGGATGCGAAGCGGCATGGCGTCCAGGTCCGACCGCCGGATGTCAACATCAGCGACTGGGATTGCACGCTGGAGGAGCGCATCCAGCCATACTCTCAGGAGGGTTCGCAGCCTGCGGTGCGTCTTGGCTTGCGGCTAATAAAAGGTCTCCCGGCTGACGCGGCCTCGCGCATCACGGAAGTCCGCGCGATCGCTCTCTTCACCAGCGTGGACGATCTGGTGCAACGCGCCGAGCTGTCGGTACAGGAAACCCAGGCTCTGGCACACGCCAATGCGCTGCTCGGTCTGACCGGGCACCGCCGGCAGGCGGCATGGCAGGTCGCCGGCATGCTGCCGACGACGAAACTGCTCAAAAACGCCCGCTTGCCGGATGACGGCATCGCATTGCCGCAGGCAAGCGAAGGGAAGGAAATCGTCGCCGATTACCAGAGCATCGGACTGACGCTCAACCGTCACCCGTTGGCGCTGCTGCGCGAGAAATTCAGGAAAATGAACCTGTCGACGGCGCAGGAAATGAAATCCTTCGCCAACGGCAAACTCGCCCGCACCACCGGACTGGTCACCGTGCGCCAGCGTCCGCCCACCGCGAGCGGCACCATGTTCGTCACGCTGGAGGACGAGACCGGCGTCACCAATGTCATCATCTGGCCGGCGCTGCTGGAGAAGCAGCGCAAGGAAATCCTGAATGCCTACCTGATGACGGTCTACGGCATCTGGCAGCGCGAAGGCGACGTCACGCACCTCATCGCCAAGCGGGTGGTGGATCACTCGACGATGCTGGGGGAATTGACGACGAAGAGCAGGGATTTCAAATGACGATCGGCAGGAAGGAGCGGCGCTCGAATGCATATTGTCAAACGAGCCGCGCTGAATGCGTGCGAATCGGAATCGTTCGGTCATCGACACTTGCAGTAAGAATCTCGATCAGTCCCAGGTAGTATTCATCGCTTGATATCTCGCCAAAGCTATGGCGGTCACACAAAGCCCAAAATTGTTTTTCCCTCTTGTTCTGGATTGCATGCCGGGAAACGATGGAGTGGATTGCCGCCGCACGGGTGTTATCCATCGTTTCAGGGGCGCGCGCCGCTCTAAACTCCTCGATCAATCTAGTGGCTTCTTCGCGTGTGAAAGGATTCATGACCGATGGCTTTCAAATGCAATCATTTCCATGAAGCATACGTGAGTGGCAGCCAGCATTCGATCATTCCGATCGTAACCAGAAGCAATATCTGTTACAAAGTTTAGAGTGCCGGCGAAACAAGCAAATAGTCAGCTACAAGCCGGGTGGCTGAGGTATCGGGTCCTAGGGTAGTTAAGTCAGAAAAGACCCATCCCTGCGTATGTACTCCTGATCAGGACCGGCCATAGCCGAAATGACACGCTTCGGTCAATCTGTATTTCCATTTGTTAATAACTTCTTTGAACCATTTCCTTGACGCAACTCTCTTAGCGTACGTCTGGCCGTTGGAGCGCCAGCGATATGTTTTAAGGGGACATGAATTGAAGAAGTTGATGAAGCGTCGTATTCCGGAAGCAGTAATTTCCACCATTTGCGCAACACTGCTGCTAACCGCGTGCGGGGGAGGCGGTGATGGGGCAGGCATTGAAAATAATGCTGCTGCGCCTGCAGCCGGAAATGGAACCTCGGTGATCAGCACCGAGGAAGAACTGGCCCTGGCTCGCGCAGAAGGCAACCAAATCAATATGCCTGCCGAAGCGGATGCCGCATCCGCGCCGATGGAACCTGCCATGACCGCTGAGCAGGGCGCGGAAACGGCACCATACTTCCAGTGGATCTGGCCGACCGCCACCTCGCCATGGAGAACGCCGGCACCGGCACCAGCACCAGCACCGGCACCGGCACCGGCACCAGCACCAGCACCAGCACCAGCACCAGCACCAGCACCAGCACCAGCACCTGCACCTGTTGTCGCATCACTCCCAGCCGCAACCACCTGTTCCCTGCCGAATTTTCAGCAGGAGATCATGCGCCTCATCAATGAAGCGCGCGCCGGCAGCCGGTATTGCGGGTCGACCTTGTATCAGCCGGCCAGGGCGCTGACGTGGAACAGCAAATTGTTCAACGCGGCGGCCGGTCATTCAACCGACATGGCCGTGAACAATTATTTTTCGCACACCAGCAAGGATGGCCGCACCGCGAGTCAGCGGGTGACTGCCGCCGGTTACAGCTGGCGTACCACGGGAGAGAATATTGCGGCCGGCCAGAGAACGATTCAGGACGTCATGAACGGCTGGATGGGCAGTCCCGGACACTGCGCCAATATCATGAATCCAAACTTTACCGAAGTAGGCGTCGCCTGCGCGCAGAACAGTGCCTCGACTTACAAGCAGTACTGGACAATGAGCCTGGCAGCGCCGCGCTGATCTCCCGGATACAGGTCTTCGACTTGGCCGCTAGCGCATTTTTTCCTTGAAAAACGCGACTACCGCACTGTTGAACCGCGCATGAAACGCTGACCTGTTGAAGCCTGGACTGCTCGCGCAGATGTTCGGCGCGATTGCAGCCAGGCGCTCGCTGCAGGGCGCAAGAAAATCGAAGTGCCCGGCATCGGAAACGACATGGTATTCCGGTGCGACGGGCAGGTCATTCCGGACCGCTTCGGCGTACCACGGATGCGGGAGCACGGTATCGTTTTCCGCTCTCCAGAGCTGTATCGGCACACTTACTTCACGTAAACCGGCCTTTCCGAACGTGAAGCCCAGCGCCGGTGCCGCAATGACAGCAGCCCGCACCCGATTGTCCTTGAGGCCTGCGGATGGCGTTAATTCGATCTGGGGCAGGTTAGTCTTGTTCTGTGCGAGCAATTCACACGCGAAATCGCCGCGATGTGTCGAGCAATGCGGGCCGACCAGCGAAAGGTCGGGCTTTCCGCCAATCGTTACCAGCGCGGTGAAACCGCCAGCGGAAAAACCGTACATGCCAATGCGAGCGGAATCGATACGTTCTTTCCCGGACCATTCCGAAAGCATATAGTCGATCACCCGGCTGATATGCTTCGGTCGGTTCAGGATGAAAACTGCCTTGCTTTGATCGGCATGGTTGTCGCCGGGATGCGTCAGGGCCGCGACCACGAAACCGGCATCGGCCAAAGCCAGGGCAGTGTCGTAATGTCCGAGAGACGATCCGCCCGTGCCATGCGAAATCACAACAAGCGGCAACGAAGTCCCTTCAACCTTTCCACCTATGGCGACATCTTGACGATATGGCCCCATGGTGTTGCTGCTCGGCGTCGCCGTGCTGGGATACCAGACCGCGACCTGTATCGGACCGTCGGAGGAATTGTCTACCTTGACCATCTGAAAGCCGGCCGCATGTGCGCTAGTTATCCACGAGAACAGGAGAAAAAATGCGGTAAAGGAGATTTTCATGCGGCGCCCGATGGGTAAGTAAGCAGGGAACGCGCATAGTGGCATGAACTAATTGTGAAAACAACATCGCCAGAGTTCGAAGGGAATGCCGGGCCTGTTCACCCTGGCAGGGCAGCAGGGAAGAGCGCCATGTAGTATTGCCAATACCCATGCAGCGTGGCAGCATGCGAACCATATTTGCCGTGCTTTTGTACTTCCGCCTCGGAAGTGTCCGAATCCTTTCTGCTTGTCCGGAGTCCTTGTGTCCCTTCAAACCTGGCTGCTCTATGCAGCGGCAGTTTTTGTCCTTACCGTGACGCCCGGCCCAAGCGTTCTGATGTGTGTCACCAGCGGCGTCAATCATGGGGCTCGCCGCACCTTTTTCGCAGCCATCGGCAGTGTTACTGCCGTCGTGGGCATCATGGCATGCTCGGCGATCGGGATAGGCGCGCTGCTTGCCGCGTCGTCGACGCTGTTCCATGTGATCAAGTGGTTTGGCGTTGCCTACCTTGTCTACATAGGGATCACGACCCTTCGTTCCACTACATCCAGTTTCGAGTTGCCCTCGCAGGGCGGCCAGGGTGGAAGCCGAATCGGGCTGTATGTAAAAGGATTTCTTATCGGCGCAAGCAATCCCAAGGCGCTGCTTTTCTTCACCGCGTTCTTCCCGCAATTCATCAATCCGGCGGCTGCGCAGCTACCGCAATTCGCAGTACTGGGCGCCACCTTCGTCTGCTTCGAATTGTTCTGGCTGATGTTCTATGCCACCTTTGCGTCGCGGCTCGGCCCGTGGCTGCGCGTCAGCGGGCGGGCGAAGGTTTTCAATCGTCTGTCCGGCCTGACGTTCATCGGCGCAGGCGCGCTTCTGGCGACTGTAAAGCGCGCTTCCAGAGATGTTTGAGCGCGTCGCTTTGCATGCGTTACCTCCTTCTTTTCGCCATCCGTTTCTATCAGAAGTATTTATCGCCGCTTAAGGGTTTTTGCTGTGCGTACCGGGCGCATACCGGTCGCCGGGGATGCTCCGTGCTTGGGCTCAGGGCCGTGCGGCGCTTCGGAACGCTGCATGGCCTTTCGGTGTTGCGCAGACGCCTTTATCTGTGCGGCGTTGCTCATCGGCGTTATGCGTTTTCCTGCAATCCGCCGCATGAACAGCCGCAACAGCGGCGTCCGCATAGAAGCCAGCGCGGAGATTGCGACTTCGGATGTGATCTGCCATGCGGTGCCGGAGCGGGTAAATCCTGTTTTGTCGACGCCGACTTCATTGGCTGCTGTGATTGCGGAGGCTGTGATTGGCCTGATCGCAACCGCAAGGGAGATGAACCGGAGCAGTATGTTCATATACCGCCGAACCGCGCCCGGAGTACGTAACCGCAACTCTTGGCATTACGACGCAAAGACGGCGCGAAGGAATGACAGGGACGTCTAGAAATCTCCCGGCGCAACCTGTGCACAAACCAGTCCGGCGAGGCGCCACATCGCGACAACCTTGTCCCGGTCATCAAACACCATCATCACCCGCTGCCTGGGCAAGGTGCCATTGACCAGCCACTGGCGCTTGAGGAGATCGTCCGGGCGCTTGTCGCCCGCGCTGCGCATGACGAGCTGGTGATAGGGCACGTCATGCTGGCGCAGCCAGGCGATGGTTTGCTCCCGCACTTCGTCCGATCGTCCGCTGACGATCCATATCTCGTGGCCACGATGATGCAGCGACCGCAGCACCTCGATGATCGGTGTATTCGGCGGGTCATCGACACAGGCGGCAAAGTAGGCGTGCCAATCCTTCTTCCTGCCCTCCAGGAAGTGGAAGCGATGCTCCACAAGAGCGATCGTGCCGTCCAGGTCGAACAGCACGACATCTTTCTTCAACGTGTTTTTCTCGATAGCCGTCTCCTTGAAAAACCACTGCTAGCCGTGTCAACCGACGGGCATCTTACGGAGAAACAGGATCGTCAGGATCCGGATTCACCGGCCTCAGCTTGTCCATGTCCTCGCGATTGACGCGATGCGGACGGTGCGGATCTTCCGCTGGTTCGTCTTCAGGCAGAATATGCTGGTCACCGGACTGCTTCTGCTGCATTTCGAAGCGATCGGCCGCCTGGGTACGGTTGCGGTTCGGGTGTGTCATGGTCATGATCATCTCCTTGAGGTGAGAGAACGATTGACGTGGTCCATGGAGTGAAGTTCAACTGATTGGCCCTGCGGTCACATACCGGATGGATAGGTGTCCGGTATCTCATCATGCTGCCAGTGCATCGTGTGGTCGAGGGGATGTAGCGCCGTGGTTTCTTCGATGTGGATGACCGCATCGAATTGTTTCGCCAGATCGGCATCGAAGTAATGGCTGAGGCGCTCGCTTTCCGGCAGATAAATCACGCCGATGGCGCGCTCGAGTCGGCGTCCCTCAAGCGCCCTGATCACATTCCTGTTGTTACGGATCGGCAAAACAAAATTGCCGATACCAAGATCGTGGAACAGGCGCTCGAAGCTGTTCGGCATTGATGGGCGCACGCGCTTCAATTCCGCCGGCGCATCCCACTCCGACGCTGCGGTAACCGTGCCGGTGTGGGTTGTGAATCCGAGTAAAAAGCTCTGCTCGGTACCGTACCTCTCCCGGACAAGCTGCCCGAGATTCAGTTCGCCGTGATCGCCCATTTCCGTCGCCCGGGCATCGCCCAGATGGGAATTGTGTGCCCAGACGACGATTTTCGCGGGCCGGCCTTTCTGCCGCCCGATATGTTCACGTAACGCGTCCAGGGTTTCCGCCATGTGCGAGTCGCGCTGGTTCCATGATTCGTTTCGCCCAAGGAACATGGCGCGGTAATAGCTTTCCGCATTGGCCGCGACGCGTGCATTCTGCTGAGCGTAAAACAGCTCATCCATGGCCGCTGCATCGCCGGCTGGCAGATTCTGTCCTGCCTCTTCCGACAGGGCAACGAGCTGCTTGATCACTTCCTCTTCGCAATCCTTCTTCATCCCAAAACTGGCGGCATACCCATATCGTTGAGGATC
>JAESFT010000607.1_pt1 | contig 18195 bp, 16 predicted proteins | sample 9269451 | NCBI WGS metagenome assembly JAESFT01 (sample SAMN14502557, study PRJNA617106) | algae metagenome | isolation source: Scytonema hyalinum WJT4-NPBG1 and co-occurring heterotrophs from well... | place: USA: Mojave Desert, Joshua Tree National Park, California | collected 2006-05-25
CTTCGGCGACGGCCTGCTTGAGGTCGAGCGCGAAGGTAAGACGCCCCTCGCGCACGTTCTTGGCGACAAGGTCGGACAATCCCGGCTCGAAGATCGGGATCTCGCCGCGCTGAAGCGCCTCGATCTTGCGCGGGTCCTTGTCGACGCAGCACACGTCGTGCCCGAAATCGGCAAAGCACGCCCCCGACACAAGCCCGACATACCCAGACCCAATCATCGCAACACGCATCACTCACTCACCCCTAAACCGGCGTGTACCCTCAGCCATCGGGATTCAAGATCAAGCCGGGTGATACTCGAGACAGGTCGACGGCCGGCGGCTTAGTACGCATTGCGTGAGCGCACAACTTCCACGACGGTGCGCGCGAGGATCCAAATGTCGAGCCAGAATGTCCAGTTGGCGATGTACCACAGGTCGTGCTCGACCCGGCGTTTCATCCAGTCAACGGTTGGGGTCTCACCACGGTAACCATTGACCTGCGCCCAACCTGTGATGCCCGGCTTGCTATGGTGCCGGAACGCATAGCGTTCGATTTGCTGGGTGTACTCGTCGTCGTGCGCCAGAGCGTGGGGACGTGGCCCAACGAGTGACATGTCGCCGCGAAGAACGTTCAGCAATTGCGGCAACTCGTCCATGCTCGACTTGCGGAGAATCTTACCAACGCGCGTCACTCGGCTGTCGTTGCGCTGCGCCTGCACAACCGCATCTCCCTCCTCCATGACCCGCATTGAGCGGAACTTGTAGATGTGGAAGGTTCGCCCGTTGAACCCGCGGCGCAGTTGGCGAAAGAGGATGGGTCCGCTCGAGTCGAACCGTATGGCAAGCGCTGTAAGGAACAGCAAGGGCGCAAGCAGGATCAGCCCCAACCCAGACAGCAATACGTCAAAGGTGCGCTTGAACTTACGTTCCGCATAGGTCAGCGGCGCCCTCTGGAGTTCAATCGGCGCACTCCGTGGCCCTACGGCGCCAGACAGGAGGATCTCCGCCGCAGGTCGGTCGGGCAACAAGCGAACTGGCACAGGTACGCTTCGCAGCTCCTGCAAAAGCGGCTTGATCGCCTCCCAATGCGCCCAACTGACCTCCAAGTAGACTTCGTCAACGTCTGACCTCCGCACCGCGGCGACCGCATCGCGCCCCACTCGGCGGATGTCCCCGTCGTCGGCTTCGTCCGGAAGCGGGATCGTGCCCACGATGGAAGTCGTGCGGGCCAATTCGAGCGGCACCGGTTCGGCCCCATTTGCCTCCGTGACGAGCAGAATGCGGCGTTGCCGAATGCGGCCAGAGCGCATCCACGATGCGAGTACCTTGCCTGCGAGGCGCCGTTGAAGAAGCAGTGTGAATGGCCCGATCCCAGAGGTGGTCAGGAGGGCCCCCCTCGAGAAGGAGTCCGAAAGTTTGAGCGCGAAAGCCGCTCCAAGGAGCAGCAAGACCCCGAGTACCCAACAAAGGAGAACCGGCCAGACCGAACTTTGCGGCGAAAACAATTGGTCTGTTGCATAGTGCCCGCGACCATGAAGCGTCGTCACGAGAACGACCGCCACTGCGACGCCACTCACTAGGGATTGAAGGATGTAGAAGCCGCCATCGATGACCCAGTGATGGTAGACTGCGCCCACGAGCACATGAAGCAGAACGATCGTGAACGCGTCCAGAGTGGCCGCGACGACGCCAGCATCGTCGCACGACAGCGCCAGCCGTCCTGGCCGGTCAGCCTCGCCAACCACCGCTAGCCGTTGTTCTTGCATCGGGTATCCGGCCATAGCCCCGCTCTGCCCCTGTTTTCGCTTTCAGCAGCTAACACAAGACGCTTCATTAACACAACATTTATAAGTAATAGTGCAGCGATTTTGGACAATCCGGCTCAGCAAGCTAAGCAACGGGGGGCTGGTCTTGGTGACGGTGTGATTGCCCTCAGCGTCGAGCATGCAACGGACGTGAGGAGAGCCGATGCTTGAAATGAGGGCTCAACCGTGATGGGCCTGCCCGTCGGACTTAAGCGTGCAAACCAAACGCAAACAGAACGTTATTGTTAAGTTAATTTAACGACCCGGGGCCGAGATGGTGGGTCAGCGCGGACCGGACCTGCCGCACCGTGCCGGTAGCAAATCGTCTTGCTGACCCTTGCGGTCGTGAAGTTTGCACTCTGGCGCAACCTCATAGAGGATGTCTGCGGGCTGTCAAATGGTACCCCGAGCGGGTCCACTCGACCGTCGCAACTGCGTCGTGAGTGCGCGCACCCGAGCCTCATGCGCTGCCCAGAATCGGTCGCTGTCCGCCTGCGATCTCTGCGAGGTTTTTGATCGTGCCTGCCGTTGGGCCAGCCGCAGTTCGCGCTGGTAAGCAGCATTCGCATGAGTCAAGACTGTCGACCCGCGGGATCCGGGTGTTGGGACACTCGCAAATGTTCCATTTCCGTGCTGCAGGGCTGCGGGCGAACCTTGGGACTGGAGCGCCGAGTTCTTCCATCGTGGGTCAGATACCGGGTCTGGACGACGGGGGTCGCCGGCGAGGGATGCGTTCGCAAGGGGCGATCCGAGCGACGCAAGGTAGTCCCGGGCGCGTCTGCAATAGATCACGGAGAGCGACGACATGACCTCCTCCCCCCAGCCGGCCCGATACTTCATGAGGGCGCGACACAGATCGCCGCCAGCCAAGCGCCACGCACGCGCAAGGTATGCCACCCCATATCGAACGTTGATTTCAGGCTCGAAGAGTGCCTCGCTTCCGCCCCGGTGCCCCAGCATTTGCGCCGTCGCCGGCCTGACCTGCATGAGACCCACCTCCCCGACGCCCCCGAGGGCAACCGGATCGTGCCCGCTCTCGACGTAAGCCACCGCATCAGCCAGGTCCAAAGGTACCCCCTCGCGCAGTGCTGCCTCGGCGAGAAGCGGCAGATAGAGAGCCCGCCGGGATGACGTCGGTCCCAGCAGACCGATGAGCGCGGTAATTTCAGGGGGCGACGGAAGGGCGAGATTGAGTTCGTCTTGCGGGCTCACTTGACCGCGCGCCGAAACGTCCGAGAGGCTCAAGGCGACTGCCGCACACAGGGCGGGACGAATGGCTAACCTTCTCATCTGCGAATGCCCTTCCCTGCGAGCGGCATAAGAGCAAGAGGCACGCGTTATCGTTGCCCCGCCAGATCGACACGGTGTCAACCCTCAGGCGGCTACACGCCCCAAGCGCCGCTCCGAAGCATTCTGGACGAAGCAATGTCAGTCTCGTACCGGCGTCACTAGCTTAGTCCGTTGTTTTGACTTTTGTACAACGCCATCGGCGGCCGGAGGTCTCAGGCAGTTCGGCAGCGGAACCTCAGGCACGGGGAACGCAGCGACAGTACACCACCGAACTACTCGCGAGCGGCTCCTCGCTGACCACATTTACGTCACATCGCCGTCCGATCGGCGCCACCCCGCCCCTTAGCTTGTTGCATGGCTGACCGCTAAGCCGAATCAACAATGAGGGGGCGACAATGCATCTTCGGCAATGCCTGCATCTTCCGTGCTTGGCGGCGACCCAGTCGCTGCAGCTTGAGAAGAGCCGGCCGGGGTTTCGCGTCGGTCGGGCGAGATGTTGCCTTGACCGTCCCGGCGAGCAGGCGTGAGGGCAGGACTATGCTCGCTTCGAAAACACCCATTCTCTTCGTTCACCTTATCGGCCTTGCATTGTCGGTGGGGCTCGTCGCCCTTCTCGATCTGCGGCTGTTCCGCCTGCTCCTCGGGCAGCCCGTCACGCGTCTCGATGTGGAGCTCTTGCGCCTCGCCCATCCTCTGATCCAGGTTGGCCTCATTCTGCTCTGGCTGTCCGGTCTTGGCTTTCTTCTTCACTACTACCATTACGCACCGCAGAGCCTCGCCAACCCTAAGGTTCACGCTAAAATCATCATCGTGGGCGTGCTCACCTTCAACGGCCTTCTCGTCGACCGCGTCGCGACGCGGCACCTTGCGGCCAGTGTGGGGCTTCCCCTCTTCGCCACCCTCACGGCGGGTCAGGAGCGCCTTCTTCTGACTATTGGAGCGATCTCTGCCGTCAGCTGGTACCTGCCCGTTTTCCTCGGGGCAGCCAAAGAGTTGAATTTTGCGCTGCCGGCCTCAGCCCTCCTTGTTGTTTACGGTTGGTCAATCGCCGGCGCCGTGGCAACCCTTATGGCCCTGCGCCACTACTCCTACCGCCCGCATCTCATCGCCGATTACTGGAGTCGGGCGACCCTGCTCCGTTAGCGCTTCGACGAAACGCGTCCGCTCACTGAAACCTTCTTCGGTCAGAAACGGCGGGTTGAGCGGCGGTTTTGGCTGTTCCATCATAACGCCTTCGCGCGAACGTGCGAAGGGCTAAGCGACGGTGGAGACGCTATGGCTGCCCGCTGTGATTATCGCCTCGTTGCCTCGCCTCCCGACAGCGTTTTATGTCCCGGGCCAGCAACGTGCTGATCATCCCGCAGCTGATCCTCGCGAACTCCCGCAGCGTTCAATGCTCGCGGAAGGCGCGAGAGGCTTGATCGAGGAACGGCTGCATGAGGTATTGCAGCGCCGTTCGGCTCCCCGTCGTGATGAATACATCGGCCTGCATGCCTGGATCGATGGTGATGGGTCCCAGCCGCGCGAGCTCCTCTTTGGGGATCGTCACCCGCACCCGGTAGTGCGGCAGGGCGTCGATGCCCTTGTCCTCGACGATATCCGCCGAGATCCGATCGACGCGCGCCGCAAGATCGGGCGCCGTCCGGCGGTGCGCGATCTGGAGGCGCACGATCGCCTCCTGGCGCACATGCACCTGGTCGCGGTCTTGAGGAGCCACCTTCGCTTCCAGAATGAGGCTTTCATCGAGCGGGACGATCTGCATCGCCGCCTCCCCCGCTCCGATGACGCCCCCCACCGTGTGCACGGCGAGCTGGTGAACATAGCCATTGCTCGGGGAGCGGATCTCGATGCGGCGCAGCTGATCCTCCGTCGTCCGGCGCCGCTCCGTGACCTCGGCGAGCTTCGCCTCCGTCTCGTGGAGCTCCTTCTGCAACTCGGACCGCTGGTCCTCTTCGAGCTGCACCAGTTGGAGGTCGAGCTCCGCGATCTTCTCCTCGTTCTGCGCGAGCGCCGCCCCAAGCTGGCTCTTCTGGGTCTCCGCCGCGAGGGCCTGCCGCTCAAGGGCGTTCAACCGGGTGATCGGAACGAGGCCCTTCTTGTAGAGGTCACGCACGCCGGTGAGTTCATCCGCGACCAGCGCCGCGTCGCGGTGATTGGCGTCCCGCTGCGAGAGCAGGCTCTGCGTCTCTTCCTGAAGCTGCACGCGGCGCCGCTCGAGCTGCGAGCGGCGGCTCTCCTCCGCCGTCAGCCGCGCATTCAGCAGCTTCTGCTCGGCGTCGATCAGCCGGCTGATCTTGGGATCCGCGCGCTGGCCCGCGAGTTCAGGGCTCGGATCGATGGACCGCCTCCGGTCCTGCTGGGCCTCAAGCCTGACCTTCTTCAAGGTGAGTTCATTGAACTGATGGACGAGCACCTGATGGTTGGCCCGCGCTGCCGTGTCGTCGAGGCGGATGAGAACCTGCCCTTGCGCAACGCGGTCGCCTTCCCGAACGAAGATTTCGCCCACCGTCCCGCCCGTCGGGTGCTGCACTCTCTTGAGCTGCGTATCGACCACGAACCGAGCGGGGGCGATCACGGCGCTTGAGAGCGGAACGAAGGCGAGCCACGCGCCGATGGTGCCCGCGAAGGCGGTAATCGCGAGCGCGCCGCGGCGCCAGAGATGGCTGAGTGCGGCATCCTCGTCCATCGCCGCCTCGCGCGGTTCCCCGCGCGGCGCGGCCCGGAGAGCGACGGTCAGCTGCAGGGCAGGCTGGGGCGCCGCGCCCGCACCGGGCGGAAGCGTTCGCGACGGCGCCGGCGGTTGCGGCGTCGCTTCGATCTGGTGGGCGGCCGCGATGGCGGAGAGCTCCACCAGCACGTCCCCACCGGCAAGCTCGAGCCGTGGGTGCGGCCGGCCCGGCCGCAAGGGGTCAGGATGGCTTGAGCGAAGCATTACCTCTCACGCCACCTGACGCGCCGCCCGCGCCGGCACGGTCTCGCCGCGCGCGGGCTGATTCATGCGCCCGAGAACCTCGTGCGTCGGCCCGAAGGCCTGCACCCGGCCGCCGACGAGGACGAGAACGTGGTCAACGCTCGGCAGCACCGAAGGCTTGTGGGTGATCACCACCAGGATGCCGCCGCGCCGCTGCACCGACCGCATGGCCTCGAGGAGCGCGTCCTCGCCCACTGCGTCGAGATTGGAATTGGGCTCATCGAGGACGACGAGGAACGGCTCGCCGTAGAGGGCGCGCGCGAGGGCTACGCGCTGGCGTTGCCCCGCCGACAGGGCGGCGCCGCCATCCCCGATCCGGGTCTCGTAACCGGCAGGAAGGTCGAGGATCATGTCATGGGCGCGGGCGTCCCGCGCCGCCCGCAGGATTGCCTCATCGGGTGCATCCGGGTCGAACCGCGCGATATTCTCCGCGATGGTCCCGTCGAAGAGCTCGATATTCTGGGGGAGGTACCCGAGATGTCCTCCGAGTTCCTGAGGGTCCCAGTGATCGAGGGGAGCCCCATCGAGCGCGACCTTGCCCCGCGCCGCGGGCCACAAGCCGATGAGCGCCCGCGCCAAGGTCGACTTGCCCGACGCGCTCGGACCGATCACCGCCAGCCCCTGCCCCGCCGCGAGGTCGAAGGAGACGGCGCTGAGGATCGGTTTGCTCGAGCCCGGCGCGACCACGTAGAGGTTGTCGACGGACAGCTCGGATTCGGGCGGAGGCAATTGGAGCCGTGCGGTCGCGGAGCCCGTCTCCATGAGAAGCAGATCCAAGCGACCGAACCCCTGCCGCGCTCCAATGAAACCGCGCCAGTGGGCAACCGCGATCTCGACGGGCGCGAGGGCCCGCGCGGCGAGGATCGAGGCGGCGATCGTGGCGCCCGCCGTCACCTCGCCATATATCGTGAGATAGGCGCCGACGCCGTAGACGGACGATTGCAGGACGGCCCGGAACACCTTGGCAAGGGAGCCGATGCCGCTCGACGCGTCGCTGGCCGCCAAGCCGTGGGCGGCAAAGCGGGCATTGGCGGCCGTGAACCGGCGGGAGAACACGCCCATCATCCCCATCGCGCGCAGTGCCTCGACGTTGCGCTGGCTCGTCTCGACGATCGAGTGGCGGACCGTGCCACTCACCGTGGCGGACAGCATCGGCGCGCGGGTTCTCATCTCGGCGAGCGCCGACAGCACCACGATGCCGAGTGCTCCGAGAATGATCATCCAACCGAAGACTGGATGAAGCAGGTAGGTGATGCCGATGAAGAGCGGGATAAACGGCATATCGAAGAAGGCCGTCGGCCCCACCCCCGAAAGGAAGCGCTGCACCTGATCGAGGTCCCGCAAGCCCTGTCCGGTGACGGCCGCCCTCGCGCCCTTGAGGGAGTGGGACGTGATTGCCTCGAAAATCCGCGGCGCAAGCTGATTGCCGAACTTCACGCCGATTCGCGCCAGCATACGGCCCCGCAGCGCATCGAGGATCCCGTGGAGGGCGTAGGCCGCGAGCGCCAGGAGGGACAAACCAACGAGCGTTGAGAGGCTGCGGCTCGCGAGCACGCGGTCGGAGATCTGCAGCATGTAGATTGAGCCCGTGAGGCTCAGCACGTTGATGCAGGCAGAGAACACCCCAACCTTGGTCAGGGGTGACCAGCACGCCCGGAACGCCTGACGCACGTCGCTGAAGTCGGGCTCCTCACGTCTCACCGCCATGACCTCACCTCACCGCACGCATGGGTGTGGTTCGAGCACGCCGACGCCGCGCGCCGTTCCGGTGCACACTAAGCAGTTCAGGTCTGTGGGATGGAGTGCGTGACACCTGTGAGCCCCCGGCCCGCGTGAATTTCTTCTTTCTGGTGCGCGGACAACGATTCCACCCTGCCAGATACCGGCGGAATCAGCAGCACATCAAGCAACCGAGGTGTCGAAATTAAGGCCCTTAAGGAGGCTTCATTAACACACTCTCGCCGCCACTTATCACAATTGCGCCACAGGTTCGTCGCCCACCGGCCCAGGTTGGACAGCCGTATCGACCTTAACGGGCCAGCTGATTTGCCCGTTTCCCACCACCGTCGTGTCGCATGGCGATGCACTCTGGCGACGGGATCACACCGAAGGAGCACCAAGAATGCCGCGGTTTAAAATGAGGGCAGACCACACTGATCGCTTCGCCGACCACCAAAACTTCGCGGAAAGTTTCCTCGCTCGTTTTCTGCAGCAGTTCTCAGAGGAGTTTCTGTCCCGTCCCACTAAGGGTACGGCGGAGCACGATCACCTGAACGGTTCGGCGAGGAACGAGGTCTTCCGTGCGGGCGCGAGTGGCGACGCCGTGGCCGGGATGGCGGGCAACGACAAACTCCATGGCGAGGGCGGCGACGACAAGCTGTGGGGCGGATCCGGTAATGATCAGCTCTTTGGCGGTGTCGGCAATGACCTCCTTGTCGGTGGTTTTGGCAGTGACAAGATGGAGGGCGGGAACGGCAATGATGTCCTCCTGAGCCGGTCCGACGCCGGTGAAATGGTGGCCGCTCAGGACGGCAAGACGCAAATCTTCGCCAATGAGGTGAAGGCCTTCAAGCAAGCCAATGATCAGCTGATCGGCGGACGCGGCGGCGACACCTTCCGCTTCGAGGGGCTGGTCAACGCCAAAGCGGAAATCGTGGCGAAGCACACGAACAAAGACACTGGAGTCGTCGATTGGGCCGGGGTCACGGGTGAGAACGGCGCAGTCCACGATCACTGGGTCGACGGCTTCGGCAATGATACGATCCGGGACTTCAACCGCGCCGAAGGCGACAAAATTGAGATCGCGGCCCACACGGCCGAGGTGAAATCGATCGAGCATAAGGACTTAAACAACGACGGGCGGCTCGACTCGCTGATCACCGTGATCAGCCAGCAGGGCAATGCGGGCGCGCACGACGAGGATCTACTCGGGACCATTACGGTCTTTGGCGATCTCGTCGAAAAAGCCGATATAGCGGTCGACGCTGGTGTCACCTACGGCGCCTACGAGCGCGTCGGCGATTTGGCCCCCGGCGCTCACTTCCTGATCGAAGATGACGGTGCCTTGCCTGGCGGCGCCAGCAACGGCGGCCACCACCATATGTAGCTCAGGTCCCCTCAGCACGGCAGTTGCTCCATTCGGGGCTTCTGCCTCTGCGGAGGCCGGGGGAGGCCTCCTCCATGTACTCACTGGCGAGCGTTCAGGAGAGCCCCTTCCAGAGCTCTTCGCGGCGGGTCAAGCCCGCGGATGATCGCCGGGCGTGAGCCGTCGAGGATCATCGGGCTGATTTCGAAGCGAGGCTGTCGCAGCGAAGGGTCGCGGCCGTCGTGAAGATCCCGGACCTGCCGACTGAAGATCCCAACCCGGCCGAAGGGCGGAGTCGAGGTCACGCTCCACCGCGCCATGTGCTCACCGCTGTCCGGCCGCGCCGCGAGGCGGATTACCGTCCAGCGATTGCAGTGGATGCTGAATGCGCTTCGGCGCCGGTGCCGGTCGCAGCTCCCGCAGCGGCCGGCGCTCCGCCGTTCACCGTCGCCGTGCTGACGGCCGCCCCCGCGGCGGTGCCGTGCGCCTGCATGCCCTGAGCCGCGTGCATCCGCACCGCGCTGCTCTGCGAGGCGCTCGAGCCGACCTGCACCGAGCCCGTCCCCCGCTTGTAGCCGGCCCGCGCCGCCGTGGTGTTCTGCGCGGCGCTGTAGGTCCCTCGAACCGCGCCCCCGAACGCCTCGTTCAGGATCTGCTGCGAGTGGACCGGGGCGTTCTGCGGGCTCGTATTCGTCAGGGTCTGTGCACTGGCCGCCGTCGCAGCCAGAACGCTGATGAGCGTGAAACAGGTGCGTTGCATCGCGAACTCGCTGCAAGACGTGCAGATTAGATTAGGAGGAGAAAGGGGCGTTGCCGCCCCCTTCATCCCGTTAGAGGGAGCCCGCCGAGCTCAGGCTGCCGCCGACGCTGAAGCCGGTGGCTTCGCCGCCCGACCAGGAGTTCGCGGCGTTGTAGCCGCTCACATTGCCCATCTGCGTCTCGAGCTTGGCGCTGCCCGCCACCTGCGATCCCGAGAAACCCGTCATGCAGTTGCAGTTGACCGGGTTGGAGATGGTCTGCGCCGAGCCGTCCTGCAGCTTGACGACATCGCCGTAGCGGTCACGCACCACATCCGTCTGCGTCTTGGTGCCAACCTGGGACAGGCCACCATAGCTCGCTTCGCCCGTGAGCTTGCCCTTGTTCGTGGCGCCGTTGTTGAGGGCGTTGCCGCCATGGCTCGACTTGAACTTGGCATATGAGCCGCTGATCGATCCATTCAGACCGGAAAGGTCCGAGAACGGCGCATTGTTGATCGTGGTGTTGTTCGTCGTGGTGTTGTTCGTCGTGGTGTTGGTGATCTTGTTGCCGATGTGGACGTCGTTGTTCTTGATCTGCAGGCTGTCGGCTGAGGCCGGCAGGGCCGCAGCGGCCGCAAGGCCGAGGGCTGCGGACGCAAGGATGAGCTTCTTCATGGTGTATCCCTTGTGCATGTGAAGTGGGGTCTGCCCCCCGGTGCGAGGATCGCACCCCGAAGGGGCCGGTGCGGGGTGCGCCCGCGCCCCTTCAAGCTGCGGACGTCAGCGCCGGCGTGCACCGGTCGGGGTGATCACGAGGGGCGCTCCCGCAGAAGCGGTCTGCTTCATCGTCCGGCCGCACTCGATCATGTCGGTCGATGACGATCCGTGGCAGGGGTTGCGCCGGTTCGGCTGCGTTGATCCTATGGCGGCCGGCGCCGACGCCGAAGCGTAGGCGGTGACCACACCGCCCGTGATCGGGCCTGCCTGCGCCGAGGCTGCCGCGAGCTGCTGCGGGCAGATCACGCCCGTGACGTTCAAGGCGGCCTGCACCTCGGGATTGTTGCAGATCATGGCCAGAGCTGCCGCATTCTGGCCGATCCCAACGAGAGTGGCCGCATAGGCGCGCCGGTTACATTCGATCATCTCGTAGGTGGAGCCGACGCCGAAGTTAAAGCCGGTGCCGCCGACCCCGAGCGAGGCCGATCCAGCGCACGAATGCACGCCCGCCGCCGTGAGGCCGGGCGCAATCGCTGACGCGGTGGTGGCAATGCGCTGACTTCTTCCATGGCCCTGGCCGCCGTTGTTGACGATGGCAACCGACCCGGAGGTGCTGGTGGCCGCCGAGTTCTGTCCAGCGGCCGTCGTGGTTTCCGCGGCGGCGGCGGACGCCAGAGCCGCGGCCGCGAGTGCCAAGGTCAGGCGGAGCGTATGGCGGGCGGATGTGAGGATGACGGTCGTGTTCTGGCGCATGTTCTGTGTCCCCTGTCGTGCACACCCAGCGTCATGGCGCGGGTTGTTTCGTAGGCTTAAGCTTTCACTAAAGCTTGCAGGGCAATTAATGCTTAGTTAAGCGTCAATGGGTACATTTTTCTTTTTATTGATGGTGTTGAACTCTTTGATTGGTAAACATTAAGCACGAAAACTGCGGTAACCTTAGTTAAGTGACTGGGAAGCCTCCCTTCCTCCGGAATGCTGTAGGAACGACTGCAGCGTCCTTGTCCATCGGCCGCCGCGGCGCGTTCGCGGCGGCCGGGCTGGTTCGTCGACCGCCAGGGCAGGCCCCCACGAAACGAGCGGGCTTACATCCCGCGTGGTAGGCCCGCCGCGGCCCCGCTCCAAGGGCCCTCACCCGTGCAGAAACGGCCCACTCGGGACGGCAGGCCTCACGCACCCTTCTGTGCAGCGCCGCGACGGTGGGGATGTCAGCCGAAGTGGCCTGGCGCAGCGAGAAGGGCGTCACCGCGCGAGAACGCGCATGGGCGGGAAGAGGACTTCCACGAGGGTGCCCTCGTTCGGGTTCGACGAGATCTGCATCGCGCCGCGGTTCGCCTCGACGAGCGCCTTCGTGAGCGGCAGGCCGAGCCCGGTTCCGCCCCCCTTGCGGGCGGTGGCAAGCTGCCGGAAGGGCTCGAGCGCCTGCTCGATCTCGCCGTCCGTCATGCCGATGCCGGTGTCGCGCACCCGGAAGGCCACACAGGGTCGCGCCATCACAAACACGCCGTGCGCGCGGGTGGTGCAGTGCATCGTCAAAGGCCGGACCCCCGTCAGACCCTCGAGGCGATGCAGCAACCGCACTTGCGCCGCCCCGCGGTAGAGGCCGTCCCCGCGCCGCAATCCTGGATGGCCCTCCGGCAGGGTTCCGCCCTGCGATTCGGGTCACGGGCCGACCAGCGGGCCTTCCAAAACTGCGGCAGCACCGCGGCCGTGGTGCGAACTCGCCCCCACCCGTCCAGGTCGACGTTATCGCTGCGGCGAGGCGGCGAGCCGCTGGATCAGGCGAGACACATCATCTTGGTCGGCCTCACATCGACATCTTGGTCGGCCTCACATCGCCGGCGAAGCCCATTACCGCGAGTACCACCCCCGCCACTGCTGCCCGCGCCCGTTTCGCCTTCGCGCCTGCCCCAGCGCCTTTATGACAAACTTTCCGGGCGCTAAGGAGCTTGGAGGACCTTCTACGTTAACGACCTATCACCCTTATTCGCGGAGCCGGATGTTGCGGCCTGTCGACAGTCGCGTTCCGTAAGCATGGCCGTCCCGTGACATAATGGCGGGCGTTAGACCCGCTCAGAAGAGAATGAAGGGCGTCATGCCGATCCGTAATCTTACCCAGGAGGCCCTCGGAGCAACGCGGCTCTCAGCGTCTTACTGCGTCATTGGCGCCGGACCCGCGGGGCTTGCGGTCGCCACGCGCTTGGCCGCGGCTGGCAAGCACGTCGTCGTGCTGGAGAGCGGCTTTGAAAACTTCACGGCTGACACCCACGCTTTGAACGCCATCGAGACCAGAGGCGCGCCGTATCCGGGGGCGATGACTGGCCGTTACCGGGGCCTTGGCGGATCGACATCGCGGTGGGGCGGCATGCTGATTCCACTCGCTCCTCATGAGCTCGCGCCCCGCCCCTACCTGTCGCACGCCGGCTGGCCGCTCACGCACGACGTTCTCCGGCGCTACGATGGCGAGATCGCTCGCATCTTTCACCTTGGTGAGGTGTCCTTTGCCGAGGAGGCCCTCGCGGCAGCCGATCCGGAGCGTCTCTTCCAGCATGATCCGGACTTCAACACCAGGTGGGTGAAAGTTGCTCTCCCACGGCAGCGCAAATTACAGAACCTTGTCGCCGGCGTGCGAGACCACAAAGGGCCCGACGTGTGGCTCGGCGCCACTGTCACTGGTTTCGATCTCGACAAGACCTCCGGTCGGCTTCTGGCCGTGCAAGCGCGCAGCCTCATGGGTCATTGCCTCACCGCCTCTGCCAACATGTTCATTCTCGCAGCCGGGACCATTGAGACGACGAGGCTGCTGTTGCTTCTTGACGAGCACTCGGGCGGGCAGGCTTTCGCCCACTGTCAGGCGCTGGGCCGCTACTACCAAGATCACCTCGACGTAAAGGTTGGGCATCTTAGGCCGCTCGATCATGAGCGCGTCAGCCGACTCTTCGGCATCCGTTTCGAGCGTAAGCTTCTACGTCGCGTTCACCTCGAATTGTCGCCAGCCGCTCAGGCGGCGGATCACGTCTCCGGCGCCTTTGCGCACGTTGAACTGAACATTCAGGATCAACCCTCGCTTTCCCTTCTTGCTCGCAAGTTCGAGGAACGGCAGCCACGGTTCTCAGCAGCCGAACTCATGACCTTGTGGGCAGAACGCGGAATAGTCGCCAAAGTGGCGTATTCGCGATTGGCGAACGGCAGCCTGCCGATCCTCAAAGGCTCTGATCCCCATCTGCGCATTTGTATCGAGCAGGCACCTCACGTCGACAACCGCCTTGTCTTGTCACGCGAGAAGGATGCTCTCGGGGTGCCGAAGGCTTGCCTTCGTTGGCGGCCGATAGACCTTGACGAGCGGACCTTCCGCGCCTGCAGCGATCGCCTGCGAGCCTTTTGGAGCCGCTCGGGGTTGAGCCGGCTCTGCCACGTCGTTTGGGATCCTATCGTCACCAATCCCGCCCTGCACTTCATTCCACATGCGCGGGATTATTATCACCCTTCAGGAACCACTCGCATGGGCACCAATCCTCGAACGTCAGTGGTCAACCCTGATCTACGCTGCCATTTCGTTCCGAACCTGCATGTTGTGAGCGCCTCAACGTTTCCGACGGCCGGCGTATCAAATCCGACGCTGACCCTAATGCAGCTTGCGCTGCGTTGTGCAGACCATCTTTGTGCGTTCGACCCAGCGTGAGGCAACGAGCGGAGGATGCCTTCCCTAGTCTGCCAAGGTCACTCTAATCCTATCCTCCCAAAGCCGGAGATCCTCCATGGAGCCCTACGTGCTTACTAAGTGCTTACAAAGCACATGGGCCGAGCGCGACACCGACGGCCTGATCGTCTGATGAGGGGCAAGGGGCTCATCCGCGCATGATGGACGCCAGCGTAGGAATGCTTACGACGATGGAGGGCCGTCAACCGATGGAGCGGGACCCACGCAAGCCTTGGGCACAATGATCGGACCTCCCGACCGGCCTTAGCGAGGTCAGGCCCCGCCCCACAATCGGCCTTCGCCGCCATACGCCTCGGCGATCGCGAGGATGTAGCGCCCGTAGCCGGTCTTCGACAACTGGGCGCCTCGGCGCAGCGCCTGTTCCCGCGTGATGAAGCCGTTGTACAGGGCGATCTCCTCGAGGCAGGCAATCTGAAGGCCCTGCCGGCTCTGCACGGCGCGCACGAACTCCGACGCTTGCAAGAGGCTCTCATGCGTTCCGGTATCGAGCCACGCGTATCCGCGCGAGAGATGCTCGACGTGAAGCTCGCCCCGGTCCAGATAGGCGCGGTTGACGTCCGTGATCTCGTACTCACCGCGACCCGAGGGCCGCACTTCTGCGGCGATGTCGAGCACGGCATTGTCGTAGATGTAGAGACCCGTCAAGGCGAGGTTCGACGTAGGCGTGGACGGCTTCTCGACGAGGCTGAGCGCCCGTCCCGCCTTGTCGAGCGTGACGACGCCGTAGCGCTCGGGGTCCTCCACCGGATAGGCGAACACCGTCGCGCCCCGCTCGCGGGTTGCCGCGGCCCGCAGCATGTCCTGCAGGCCCGCCCCGAAGAAGATGTTATCCCCAAGCACCAGGGTGACGCGATCACGCCCGACGAACTCACGCCCGATCACGAAGGCCTGCGCCAGGCCCTCCGGCCTCGGCTGAACCGCGTAGCGCATGCGAAGCCCAATCTCGGAGCCGTCCCCGAAGAGGCGCTCGTAACTGTCAAGGTACTCGGGCGACGAGATGATCAAGATATCCTGGATGCCCGCCAGCATGAGAACCGACAGGGGGTAGTAGATCATCGGCTTGTCGTAGACGGGAAGCAGTTGCTTGTTGACTGCGAGCGTCGCCGGATAAAGGCGCGATCCTGAGCCTCCCGCGAGGATGATCCCCTTCATGTTTCGAACCTTCGTCTCGATGATGGCGCGGGCCTCGCCCGATGGACTCTGTGACGCGTCAACCACGGTGGTGCGCCAAGGCAGAGGGATGGGCGGCCCGCCTTGTTGCGATGGGCGGTCGGAGGGCCGGGCTGGTCTCAGGCAGATCTCAGGCCGAGCCGCTCCCCGGTGTACTGCTTGGCCAGAATGTCCCGCCACCAGGGCTCATGTTCGAGGTACCATCGGACGGTCGACCCGAGGCCAGCCTCGAACGTCATCATGGGCCTCCAGCCCAGGCCATCGCGGATCTTGGTCGCGTCGACCGCGTAGCGCAGGTCGTGCCCGGGCCGGTCAGCCACGAAGGTGATCTGGTCGGCATGACTTGCCCCGCCCCGTCGCGGCCGCAACTCGTCGAGCACGCGGCAGACGGATTGAACCACGTCAAGGTTGGTTCGCTCACCGTTTCCCCCGACGATGTAGGTTTCCCCCGGCCGTCCTTCGGCGAGCACGAGGCGCAAGGCCCGCACGTGATCATCGACGTGCAGCCAATCCCGCACGTTGGCGCCGCGCCCGTAGACCGGCATCGGCTCGCCGGCGAGGCCCTTGATGATCATCAGGGGGATCAGTTTCTCCGGAAACTGGTAGGGCCCGTAATTGTTGGAGCAGTTCGTCACGAGGATCGGCAGGCCGTAGGTGTGGCCGAAAGCCCTGACCAAGTGATCGGACGCCGCCTTGGAGGCTGAATAGGGTGAGCGTGGATCGTAGGCGGTGCTTTCCGTGAAGAACCCCGTGTCGCCAAGGGAGCCGTACACCTCGTCCGTCGACACATGATGAAAGCGAAAGCCCTCCTGCGCGCCCGTCGGAAGGCGGCGCCAGTAGGACAAGGCGGCGTTGAGCAGATTCAGCGTGCCGACCACGTTGGTCTGAACGAAGGCGCCCGGCCCGTCGATGGAACGGTCGACATGGGACTCGGCCGCAAGGTGCATCACCGCATCGGGGCGAAACCGCTCGAAGACCTCGGCCAGGAGCGTCTCGTCGCAGATATCCCCGTGAACGAAGCTGTAGCGACGATGCGCCGCCAGCATCTGCAGAGAACTCAGCGTTCCGGCATAGGTGAGCTTATCGAGGTTGAGCACCGTATCGGTGGTATCGCCGATAATGTGCCGGATGAGCGCCGACCCAATGAATCCGGCGCCACCCGTGACCAGAATACGCATCTGGGGGCCTATTCCTATCTTCACGCCCATCACTCGTAACGGCTAACACCGGTTTCCGAAAGGGCAGTTGAAAATTTTCGCAGGTAAGCGTCGGTCTATGGATAACGCCCCCGACGAAGAGCACCGGCCGCCCGGGACTGTTGCTTCGTGCTCACTCTGTAACGGTCAGCATCTGCTTGATCGGGATGCGGGAACGGCTGCCTGGGACATGATCCATCAGTTCCCCATCGCGCCATGTGAATGAGCACGGCCTTGCGCGCCGATTCAGCGTGGCCCTCTTCCGATGGGGCCATGTTTTGGTCGAGGACGAGGCTGGCCGCGCGAAACCCGGTCGCCGGGTGAAACGCTCGTCACCGTCAGGGGAGCGGGTCGGCTTCGTCGTCGATCCGCGGCGCGTTCCGCACGGCTCGGACCCAGGCCAGCGCACCCACGATGTAGAAGAGCACCACGGCACCGGAGAAGGCAGGCTCAGCAAGGTGCACGAGCGCCGCCCGGTTCTCCGGCAGCACTTGAGCCCATGCGGCGGCGGCAGCGCGGCCGATCAGGCCGGCGATCAAGGCCGCTGAGAGCACGAAGATCAGTTGCAACTGGCGGGCTGTTGGCATGGTCGAGCACCCCACGTCAGGCGGACCGGTGTCCCTAATAGGCGCCTTTTCGCGATAGAGCATAGCGCGATTTGTGCAATGCACCATAAGCCGAAACCCTCTCGTAACCTTACCGATGTGGCACCGGGGCAACGGCTCGGTAGGGCTTCGTTAAGGCTTGTGGCGCAACCTTGATCGGGTCGGATCAGGGGGTTTCATGGCCATCGCCTACGCTGCCACTTCCGTGCTTGCCGGTTCTTTGAGTGTTGCCCTTCTCTGGCGGTGGGGGCCTTTGATCGCCCTCCTCGCGGCGCCTATGGTCGCGAGTGCTTCGGTGCTGGCGCTCGCGGGCCTGACGGCTCTGATCAGCCGCCGTCGGGGGCGGGAGGTATTCGGGGCTCCCCTCGCCCTCGACTGAATGCAGCGGCTGACGTGCTGCCTTATTGTGGCCCCGCCGCCCGTTACGGTGCTCCACGGGCCAACGCGACCGATTCGCTGTGACGACCGCGCGCCAGAAGCGCGGCACGCCCTTGGGAGCTCACGTCATGTCTGTCGCTCACGCCGTGCTGGCCCTGGTCATGGGCCCACTCGCCGCCCTCGCACTCTGGTCAGCAGGACCCTTGCTCGCCATTCTGACGGCGCCCTTCGTCAGCAGCCTTTGCGTGCTCGGCGCCGCCTTTATGACGGCTCGACGCTCTCGCGAGCGCCTCGAGCGGTTGCCGCGCACGTTGGCGGCGACGATGACGCTGCCGCAGTCATCGTCGCCGATCGTGCTCTCGGGGGCTAAGTCGTAGACGAAGCTTGCGAGGCGCGCCTTTATTAGCCGAGCGCGTCCGGCACCGTGTAGCGCAGGTACACCTCGTCGTGGTTCAGGTTGTCCGACGACCACACCCACCGCCCGGGTGAGCCGGCCGGCAGGCCCGAGGAATACCACGGGCCCGCGCCGACCCCGCCATAGTC
>JAESFT010000608.1_pt1 | contig 18192 bp, 16 predicted proteins | sample 9269451 | NCBI WGS metagenome assembly JAESFT01 (sample SAMN14502557, study PRJNA617106) | algae metagenome | isolation source: Scytonema hyalinum WJT4-NPBG1 and co-occurring heterotrophs from well... | place: USA: Mojave Desert, Joshua Tree National Park, California | collected 2006-05-25
CTTATACAAAAACTGTCCGTCAGGTCAAGTTCACCCTTTTTGTCTATTCATAAAACCAAATCCCTATAACAGTTCTGGGATTGTTAAGAAAGATCCGGGTAATGCATAGCTCGCTTGCGGGGAGGGGATTAACGGGTGGGGTCAAAGCGTACTGCATCCAAACGAGAATCGCTATATACAGATATCAAAAAAAACTTTCGCGATCGCACAAAGTACCCACTGAGCGATGGCACAAAGTGCCCGCTGAGCGAACGCACAGAGTACCCACTTCGTGATCGCACAAAGTACCCGCTGAGCGAACGCAAATATAGCAGTTTGCAATTGAATGCAGTACAGTGAAGCTTATTGTTCTGCGATTGGCTTTGCCACTGCCCGTTGGGCGATCGCGTATAGATTCAACGTGGCTTTTGCCAGAGTATTGCAGTACCTTTTTGCAGCGATCACTCTCAGAACTCGGAACTTCACCCTCGGAACTCGAAACTTCACCCTCGGAACTCGAAACTTCACCCTCAGAACTCGGAACTTCACCCTCAGAACTCGAAACTTCACCTTCGGAACTCGAAACTTCACCCTTAGAACTCGAAACTTCACCTTCGGAACTCGAAACTTCACCTTCAGAACTCGAAACTTCACCCTCGGAACTCGGAACTTCACCCTCAGAACTCGAAACTTCACCCTCAGAACTCGAAACTTCAGCTTCGGAACAAAGTCATCAGACTAACATAAGCGATTGGGCAATAAACAGCACCCGCGCATGGCGATGGCACAAAGTGCCCGCTGAGCGATCGCAAACAAGTACACTACCCGCGCATGGCGATGGCACAAAGTGCCCGCTGAGCGATCGCCCTAAAATTCAAAGCCAAGATTCCTTCCAAATAAAAAAACATCCTAAATTTTCTTGTGGGATGGGTGTCCCTACCCGTCCCATATTTAGGACGGCTAGAATGCCCACAAGATGGATAATTTATTTCTTGGAAATCTCCTACCTGGAAATGGAGTGGGGGCGGCTAGTAACGCAAGTAAGAGAGGCAGCAGCCCCAAGTTATGCATTCCCAGCCTGAGGCTGGGAACGAGGCAATCTCTCAAAGCTTGTTCTATAGTGCTTTTTACCTTAAGTTGACACTAATGTCAAGATGCCCACCTCACAAGAATTGTCTGGAATGCAACTGCAAGAAATCGGCAGGCGATCGCTCTGTTAGTGTAAATAATTTACAGTTTATTTTTATGTTTCCTGCAATATCTTCGTCCTGACAAGTAAAAGTTTGTTGGGATATTTATAATAGATATGTACATTTAAATGTACATTTATTTGACTAAAAAGTGCTTACACTACTAAAGATGTGAAATATGCCAAAATATCTGACCATTACAGAAGCTAGACAGCAATTGCTAGATTTGCCTGATGAATTGAAAGACGAACCTGTCATTATCACCAGACATGGTAAACCAGTGATGGCAGCAATTAGCTTTGAGCAGTATGAATCATTATTAGAAACCTTGTCTATTCTTTCTGACCGCAAGTTTGCTGAACGCTTACAAGAAAGTATAGCCCAGGCAGAACAGGGGAAAACTATCAGTTGGAATGAAGTGAAGGCTAAATTTGGACTCTGATACACCGCAACCTAACAACATTGAATACAACATTGAATTGACACCCACAGCGATAGAGATGTTAGAAGGTGTCAAAGACAAACGTCATCAGCAACTTTTGAGTCAACGTATTGACAAACTGAAGATTGAGCCAGAAAAACAGGGTAAAGCACTTGTTGATGAACTCAGAGGATACCGCAGCGTGAGAGCTGTTGGTCAACGCTACAGGATAATTTATAAAGTTGAGTTAGACCGAGTTGTTGTTTTGGTAGTTGGTGTGGGACTGCGAAAAGAAGGTGATAAAGGAGATATTTATACGTTAATAGAAAAGCTTTTGGAATAATAGACACACTATACTCCAATACGGTTCAGTTAACAGTTACCAGTTATCAGTTATCAGTTTCATCCGCAGCGGGAAACACCACACCAAGAGCACAGAAAGCGTTGGTGTCAGTACAACCACACTATACGCAGCCGTCACTGTTCACTGTTCACTGTTTTAAGGCTGATGTGTAAAAAATCACGTTTGTCTTGACGAGAGGTGGCGCGTCTCTACATTGTGTTCCTGATAAGGGTTTTGGTCTTATCACCAAGCGTATTGCACTATACTCTCTGTTTCCTTTGTTTTCCTTGCAGATTTCCAATTAAAAAATCATCCCATCGTAAGGGCGCAATGCCTTGCGCCCCTACAGGTAAATTTTGAATTTGAGATAATTTATTTTTTGGTGTTCCCTTGTCTCCCTTATCTCCACACTCCCGACTCCCCTGCAAACTTTTCTACTTAGTTTAGTAAAATACGCAACTATCTTGAGAAGCTAAAAAAAGCTAATCTATTAATACTTAAGCGGGCTGCGGATATAAAAGCCGCTTTGCTAGGGGAAGCGAAAGGATGAAAGACTGGCTTACAAAATTATTAATATGCATATTGTTAGTGTATAACCTGTTGTTAGGGGCTAATGGCGCACAAGCCAACCAACTTTCAGATATTTATGTGCAGCAATTGAGTACGATACCAGGAGTTGAAAGGTTTGTAAGTGGTGAGAATATAGTTAAAGAGAACCGAAAGGATGATTTTCGGCAATTTCGAGAGATAATTAAGGGTGCAGATAAGTTAGAAGGGCTATTTACGCTTTACCGCAGTAAGGATTCTGACGAAATCTACTGGGAAATTAAGCCAGAACAACTTAATAAAAATTATTTAGGTGTAGTCACATTAGAATCAGGCATTGGGGAAAGCGGGCTTTATAGTGGACAACCTCTGCAAGATTTCCTCTTCTATTTGCAGCGAGTCAATAATAACTTGCACTTTGTTGTTCGTAATGTTAAGTTTCGCACAGAACCGGGTCAACCAGAACAGCGATCGCTTGCTCGTTCATTTAGCGACTCAGTTCTTTATGCAGTTGAGATAGTTTGTATCGACCCATACAGTAAAAATCTTCTGATTAATTTAAGCGACTTACTATTACAAGACTTCCCCGGATTAACTTCTCTCTTGAAATACTCGTTGCAAACTGAATATAACTTACAAGAAAACAAGTCATATTTTGGCGATGTCAACACCTTTCCTTTAAACCTAGAGATTGATTCGATTTATGGTTTTTCCTCACCAGAAGGAGCAAATTTAATCACCTTACCTGATAGCAGGGCACTCAGTCTTAAGGTACACTATAGTTTTTCGCAACTGACAGAAAACAACGGTTATATTCCCAGACTTGCAGACGACAGAGTCGGATATTTTATTACTGCTTTCCAAGACTTTTCTCACAACAATGGCAAAGAACCATTTGTACGTTACATTAATCGTTGGCATCTGGAACCATCCGATCCAAATGCTGCGTTGTCTCCACCGAAAAAGCCGATTGTGTTTTGGATTGAAAATGCCGTCCCTTTAGAGTACCGCGATGCAATTCGTGAAGGTGTCTTGATGTGGAATAAAGCATTTGAAAAAGCAGGATTTCAAAATGCTATTCAAGTGCGGCAAATGCCAGATGATGCTGATTGGCAGCCTGCAGATGTGCGTTACAATACGATTCGCTGGTTTAATTCTCTGGATGCAGGTTTTGCTAGAGGACCAGTGCGTGTCAATCCACTCACGGGAGAAATATTGGATGCAGATATCATTGTTGATGCCAATATGGTGCGTTCAATTCAGCAAGATTATCGTACACTGATGCAAGCAAATTCTGATGACCATTATCCTGTAGAAAGACGAACTGCAGGTGTTTACGCATCGAGAGTTGAGAATCAGCGATTTTGGTGTAGTCAGTTTGTATTTAGGGCTTCAACTCATTTCAATGCTACTTCTTGCCCAGAGACAGTAAAATGGGGCAGCAATGTGATTCCAGTTTCCGACTGTACTCATGAAGATTCGCACTTGACCCCTCGGCTACGCTCGGGGTCAATGCTTCGGCTTCGCTCAGCATTGACTTTTGACGCTAAACTCTTGACGACCGAGAAAGATTCTGACGAATGCTATAGCATCGAGTCTTCTTTTGAAGCAGCTATGGGGGCGCTGGCGCTGTCACTGGTGCAAGATGCGACACCAAATACTGAACAGATGCAGAAGTACGTGCATCAATATTTACGTTATCTCATCGGTCACGAAGTTGGACACACTCTTGGTTTGCGCCACAACTTTCACGGCAGCACAATGTTAACACCCCAGGAATTAAACAACACTGAAATCACCCACGCTAAAGGTTTGGTAGGTTCAGTGATGGATTATTTACCTGTGAATATCGCACCACAAGGAGTCCAGCAAGGCGACTTTTTTCCAGTGGTTATTGGTCCTTACGATGAATGGGCAATTGAGTACGGTTACAAAAAGTACTCGCACCTTATGCTTGAGGAGATGACTCCTTTGAATGAAAAGGCTTTGTTGGAGGAAATTGCTCTGGCGTCGCCTCAGCCAGAATTATCTTACGCTACTGATGAAGATATTTGGGACATCAATCCTCTGGCAAATGTCTGGGACATGAGTAGCGATGTGTTAGTTTATTCTCAGTGGCAAATGGATAATGCCCGCATGATGTGGCAGCGTCTCAACAAACGTTCTCCATTGAGAGGAGAAAGTTATAGCGACCTACGTCTATTATTTAACAGAATACTTAAATACTATTTCCGTAATGCCACCTTGCTGACTCAATACATTGGTGGGCAATCTTTTAGGCGTCACGATGCTTTGGATGAGACTCACGCTCGCTTTGTAGCAGTTCCTTTAGAAAAACAACGCTACAGTTTGACAAAATTGCAAGAATATGTATTTGGTGAAAATGCTTTCAGTTTCTCACCGCAATTGCTTAATCAGTTAGCACCATCGCGTTTTTCACACTGGGGTAACCCCGTACCCGTCTCGCGGCTGGATTATCCAATTCATGAACGTATTCTATACCTTCAAAGTGGAATACTACGAAGGCTATTAGATGGCGATCGCCTCAATCGTTTACGTGATATCGAACTCAAAACTTTGCCTGGGGAAGCCCTAACAATACCAGAACTGTTTGACACACTGCAAAAAGGTATTTGGACAGAAGTTTTAGGTTCTAGTTCACATATGGCAATTTCTAGCATCCGCCGTTCATTGCAACGCGAACATCTGAGTATTTTGCTAGAGATGATTTTGCGTACAACTTATGTTCCTGAAGATGGTCGTACAATAGCTTGGTATGAATTGCGCCAACTGCTCAAAACTATTGATGCGGCTCTCAAACAACAAGGTCTAAAACTGGATATTTACACGCAAGCCCATTTGGAAGAAACTTGCGATCGCATCACCAAAGCATTAAATGCCCAATTGCTTTCTAATTAACCACGGCAAGCACAACAGAAGTTATATTTACAATAAGGTAGTTGTAGGGTGGGCAATGCCTACTGTATCTGAGTTCTATCTGGGTTTTGGTAAGCATTGCCCACCTACGTGTATTTCAAAAATCAAATAGGAGTCTTATATAACGAGGGTTTGGGAGTGTGTATCTGTCGCATTCTTTTTTCACGCTTGGTATGATATTTTTAGAACAACCCAAAGCCATGACACAAGAGACTCAGGAAATCAGTGGTTTTCACGCTCATATCTACTTCGATACCGCCAGTCGTGATGTAGCGGCGCGTGTACGCGAAGGATTGGGCGCTAGGTTTGACGTGCGGCTTGGGCGCTGGCATGATCAGCCCATCGGTCCACACCCAAAATCGATGTATCAAGTTGCCTTCTTACCGAATCAGTTTGAGAAAGTCGTCCCCTGGTTAATGCTCAATCGTGAGGGATTGGATGTTTTAATCCATCCTGAGACGGGTGATGATGTGAAAGACCACACAGACCATGCCCTGTGGCTAGGAGAAAAGCTAGAACTTAATATCGACATCCTTCGGCGGGTGAGAACAACTTAACAAAATTCATTAATTACTAGTCATTACAGTTTCGACAACGCTTAGTACGGGCATTGCATAAGTTCGTAACTTTTTTAAACGCAGAGGAACGCGCTTGGTAGCGCAGCGAAAAGTTCTGCAGGAGGTGAGACCAGTGCTGCAGGAGGGTTTCCCTCCGTAGGCAACTGGCTCTCCCGTTGGGGTTTCCCGACCTAGGAAACTTTTCAAGACAAAGGGACGCAGAGTAGGCTGTTGATTTTGATAAAATTTCCCCGTTTTTAGCATGAATTTTTATCCCATAAAAACATTCAAAGTCAACACCCTAGACGCAGAGTCTCGCCACATTTAATCCGCTACGATTTAATGAAATGCTGTACTTAGAACTTAGTCACTGTTACGTTAATACCAGATTCGAGTTCTGGAACTTTGAAAAAGTCAAATTTTTCAGTAGGTTGAGAAGTCTGGTTGATTTGAGCAGCCTGATTATTTGTTTCCTCCAAACATTGTTTGAAGGTATTGCCAGGAGATTTAACCATTTCAAGCGGGTTAATCTTTTTGCATTTTTCACGTACTAGCCCTATTGATTCAGAAACTTTTTTGAGATTATTGGTTCTGTTTGTGATGTTAACTGTTCCATTAGTAATCGTAGCTGGTTGAGTTACAAGAGCAGCTGCTCGATTTTGGTCAGCTAAGGCAGGATGAGCCACAGCGATCGCGCAAAGCGCAGTGCCACAGGCAATCGCACTTATGATTACAAATAAGGCTGTCAGTGAACGTTTCATAATTCAATTCCCTATATCATGCTTGCTTTGTGATTCTAATATTTTGTATTGCAAGCTTTTTCATGAGTTGAGAAACACTAAAATAGTGTGGATTTCCAGAAAAAGTTTACAAAAATTATTTCTGAAAATATATCATAATGGGATTATTTTTTAGAAGTTCAGCAAAAATCTTTATCTGATTTTCATGCATAGAGTACATTGTTGCTAGCCTCTTTGAAGCGGTAGCATAGAGCGGCGCACTTTATTGACCATCTCGACCTAGTTCTAGTTCCCCATAAATGTTGATATTAAATGTAAATTGAATGTTAATGTAATTTTGTGTGTAGGCTGTGGGCAAAGGTGCAAAGGGTACTGCTTGCTTGACAGCGTTAAGCGCCGCTTCATCAGTCATGCTCAATCCAGAAGTTTGTGCAATGCGGATATTGGTCACCAAACCTGCTCGGCTAACTGTAAAGTGAAGCACTGTTCGCCGGGAAGACTGGGTGAGTCCGGGTATCCAGTGCTGCCTCACTTGTTCCTGTAGCTGTTGTAGATAAGCGCCCATGTCTGCATCTTGACGGGCATCAATGCCATCTACAGATTGATTGAGGCGGTTGGAATTAGGCAGCGCTGCCTGATTACTGCTTGCAAAATCACGATTAGATAAACTAATTGGACCACCCAAACGACTTGCACCACCCGATTTTGAAGATGGTTGCACTCGAGACACATTTCGCGGTGATAAGCCCCGCGCCCCTTGGGATGATTGCGAAGTCGTCCTATTCTCCAACTGTTGAGGAGAGGATTTTGCAGCCAGCCGATCCCTATTTCCCTGACGAGTTAAAGGTGCTGATGGTTTGGTTGTGGGTGCAACTGTCGTTTGCCGAGGTTTGAGTGCTAATGGTTTCGTTGTAGGTGCAACGGCTGTGGGCGACTTTTGTGGTTCTGGCGGTTTGGGTGTTGGTGCGACGGCACTTTGTAGTGGTTCTGGTGGTTTAGTTGTAGGTGGAAGTGTCGTTTGCCTTCTTTTGAGTGCGAATGGTTTCGTTGTCGGTGCAACGGCGGTTGGTGAAGGTTGAGGTTCTGGTGGTGTGGTTGGTGTAGCTGCTCTTTGTCGCAGTTTGAATGCTAATGGTTTCGTTGTCGGTGCAACTGCTGTGGGCGACTTTTGTGGTTCTGGTGGTTTTGGTGCTGGTGCGACGGCACTTTGTAGTGGTTCTGGTGGTGTGGTTGGTGTAACTGCTCTTTGTCGCAGTTTGAATGCTAATGGTTTCGTTGTCGGTGCAACTGCTGTTGGTTCTGGTTGTGGTTCTGGCGGTTTTGGTGTTGGTGCGACGGCACTTTGTAGTGGTTCTGGTGGTGTGGTTGGTGTAGCTGTCCTTTGTCGCAGTTTGAATGCTAATGGTTTGGTTGTCGGTGCAACTGCTGTTGGTTCTGGTTCTGGTTCTGGCGGTTTTGGTATTGGTGCGACGGCACTTTGTAGTGGTTCTGGTGGTGTGGTTGGTGTAGCTGCTCTTTGTCGCAGTTTGAATGCTAATGGTTTGGTTGTCGGTGCAACTGCTGTTGGTTCTGGTTCTGGTTCTGGCGGTTTGGGTGTTGGTGCGACGGCACTTTGTAGTGGTTCTGGTGGTGTGGTTGGTGTAGCTGCTCTTTGTCGCAGTTTGAATGCTAATGGTTTCGTTGTCGGTGCAACTGCTGTTGGTTCTGGTTGAGGTTCTGGCAGTTTTGGTGTTGGTGCGACAGGTGTTTGTAGTGGTTCTGGTGGTGTGGTTGGTGTAGCTGTCCTTTGTCGCAGTTTGAATGCTAATGGTTTGGTTGTCGGTGCAACTGCTGTTGGTTCTGGTTCTGGTTCTGGCAGTTTTGGTGCTGGTGCGATCGCCTCTGGCACTGCGCTTTGCGCGATCGCCTCCGGCACTGGGCTTTGCCCAATCGCACTTTGTAGTGGTTCTGGTTGTTTAGTAGTAGGAGCAACCGCACTTTTCTGAGGTTCGGGTTGTAGTTTTTGAGGAGGTCGATTTGGTGATCCTGCTTTTTGTTGCGTTTGTTCTGGCAGCAATATTTCAGAAGGTTTAGAAGCAGCAGAGGTGGGTGCAGTTGATGATGCCGACTTAGCAGTGGAAATAGGTGTTTGAGGTTTTGCTTTTCCACCTGCAACAGAATCTTTGGCAGCACGTCGTGAAGTTTGGGGGGGCGTTTTTGTCTCATTAGGAGGAATTTCAACGTACTCAATTGGTATTGGTTCGGAAAGCTCTTGCTTAGGCGCAAAAGCTCGCAGCCAATAATCGCTTCCAAGAAAGAGAATAGAGTGCAGCAGGATGGAAATCACTACACTAAAGACCAGATTCTCTGGGCGATCGCCTCTTGCGAAGCTGCGCCAAGTGTGATCGCTTCTGTAGCCCTGTAATCTATCAGACTTAGCCATGTTATTGTGCGTTGTTGACAGCACCCTCAACAGTTTATTTAACAATGTAGGTGTGGTGACTGGCAAACATCAGCAATGTCGGCTTGTTGTGTCAGGCAATCTTTCATCTTAAAGATTAACCATCTGCATTAATGCGGTAGGATAGCGCGAACCAGCAGCTATTCCCTGTGGCATCATAGCATCAATTTGAGCTAATTCGTCTGCGTTCAGTTGCACATTCAACGCACCTACATTCTCCTGGAGGTAAGTTTGTCGCTTGGTACCCGGAATCGGAACGATGTCGTTTCCTTGTGCCAGCAACCAGAAGATCGCGAGTTGGGCAGGAGTACATTGTTTTTGGGCAGCCATTGTCTGCAATTTCTCGACTAACTGTAAATTGTGCTGAAAATTTTCGCCTTGAAAACGGGGAGCGTTTTGTCGCCAGTCACCAGAGCCTAAATCATGAGAGCTTTTGATTTGTCCGGTTAAAAAACCTCGCCCTAATGGACTCCAACAGACAAAACCAATGCCCAATTGCCGACAAGAGGGTAAAATTTCGGCTTCCACATCTCGCGTCCACAATGAATATTCGCTTTGCAACGCAGTCATGGGATGAACGGCGTGTGCTTTGCGGATAGTATTAGCAGATGCTTCGCTAAGACCGAGAAACCGAACTTTGCCTTCACGTACCAATTCTGCCATTGCCCCAACAGTTTCTTCAATTGGTGTACTAGGGTCTACTCGATGTTGGTAGTAAAGGTCAATGACATCAACACCAAGACGTTTTAAGCTAGCTTCACACGCTGCACGCACGTATTCTGGTCTACCATTGACTGGCATCGCTTGACCACTCTGACTAATTCCCCCTAATCCAAACTTAGTAGCAATAATCACCTGCTCACGTCTATCCCGAATCGCTTTACCGACTAACTCTTCGTTATGTCCTCCACCATAGGCATCTGCGGTATCGAGGAAGGTCACACCTAAGTCAATTGCGCGATGGATGGTAGCAATAGATTCTTGGTCGTCATGAGTGCCATAAATTCCCGACATACTCATACAACCGAGTCCAAGAGCAGAAACGTTGAGTCCACTGTTACCTAATTTTCTGGTTTTCATATTTATTTCTCCTGAAAGTTCAGACATTTGAAGTTTTATCTGTGTCCATCTGTGTCCATCTGTGGTTCCATCCTCCAAATCAAGGAAGTTTTGAGAAAATGTGGATAACGATAAGGGCTTATCCGAACCGTATTGCACCAACTTGTAACGACATTAAGCTAGTCGTCATATCCCCTGGCAAAGTAAAACGGCGGATGAAAAAGCGATTAGGGATGTCTTTTTCTCGTCCTGGCAAAAGACGGTGACGGATACGCGCCTCAGTCACCCAGACATCACGACCTGCTACAGTCAAGTTAACGGGTGATTCCATGTCTGTTGCTATGGTTTCCACCGCCTTGGGTTTAGTCGCAGGCGAAACAACATCGATACGTAGGAGGCGACCATTTCCACTTGTAACTGCACCTTCAGTAACCAGCAATCTGCCATCAGGTGCAAACTGCATCCCGTCTGGGTTTTCCAGCTTGCGCGCTAGAGGTATAGCCTCAACTTTTACACGTCCCTGGGATTCTTGTACCACCTTAAACAATTCCCCACCAGAGAATAGCCCCACGACCATAACACCATCCGGTCTACGGGCAATACCCGAGAGTCCTATCTCCTTAGTAGCCCAGCGTGTGTCCTCTGCCCAAATTTGAAGCTGAGTTGCCCCAGGTGCGAGATAGTAGATGCGGGGGCGCGAACTGTCGGTAAGATAAACGCCGCCATCTGCATCAAGCGCCATGTCATTGCCAAAGCCACCATCAGGCATCAATGTTACACGCAAAACCTTGCCCGTGCGGGTATCGATTGCGAAAATCCGATGCGGACGGCGAATAGTTTCACCATTTGCACCAGGAACTCCAAGAAAGTCAGGAGAGGTTCCCCAAAGAATTCCTCGCGGTTCGTCTAGTCGTAGACTTGTAGCGGCAAAGATTTCGTTGCTTCCAGCAAAGAAAGTCTCGCTTTTGCCTTGGGGATTAATACGCAGTATTCGCCCGCTTGTGACCGAACCGACATATAGCGTTCCATCGCTAGCACGTGCAATTCCGTTTGGATACTGGAAATCACCAGGCAACTCGATAGGGGGTAGCACTTGTGCAGGCGCAGCGATAGACTGAACAGAGCTAGAGACAAACACCACAAGTGCAGCCGTAGAAAGGAATGTCTTAAGCATTAAATTTGACCTCCTCAAGTTCTTGCGATCAATTCCTCAAACCTGGAATAGTCCACCCGCCATCAACTAAAATGCTTTGACCAGTTACAAATGAAGCAGCATCCGAACACAGCCAAAGAACCGTTTCGGCGACTTCCTCGGGAGTTCCCAAACGTTGCATGGGAGTATGAGCAATAAAGGGTTTGAGAAGCGCCTCATCATCACCAAATCGCCGCAACATAGGTGTATCTATGATGCCAGGGTTAATGTTATTTATACGGATGCCATGCTGGGCAAATTCAAGAACTGCTGGTCGTATGAGTCCATCGATTCCGGCTTTGCTAGCAGAATAAATGGTTGAACCAACCAGCCCACCAACAGCAAGCCAAGAAGAGGTGTTAACAATAGCACCACCAGTTTCCTGCTTAAGTAAGGCTTCGATTTCATATTTCATACACAGCCAAACAGCCTTCAAGTTGACTGCAATAGTCTGATCCCAGACTTCTTCTGTAAGCTCGGTCATGGGAGCGAATACCCCTTCAGTGCCAGCGTTGTTGAAGGAACAATCTAACCGTCCGTATATATCAATTGTTTTGTCGATCAGCTTCTGAATTTCGGCACTATTGGCGACATCCGTCTGGATGAAAGTGGCTTCCCCATCGGCATCGGTAATCATTCGTACCGTCTCTTTACCTTCATCCTCACGGCGACTAGCAACGACAACGCTCGCGCCTTCCCTTGCAAATGCAATTGCAGTCGCACGACCAATACCTGAGCTACCCCCAGTGACTAGGGCAACTTTATTTTGGAATCGCATGATAATTCCCCTTTGCTACGTGGTGTAAATGATTTTTACAGCGGTTTGCATTTGCATTCGACACAATTCTTGTGGGGTGGACATCTTGTCCGCCCCCAATCCAGGACGGGCGAGACGCCCATCCCACAAGAAAATTAGCCACAAGAAAATTAGATTGTAATCAATTCCATTCAATTGAAAACCGCTCTAAAGACAAAACAGAATCCTCCAAATTTATCTGTGTGGTTATTCTGCATTGTGTGTTCTGTGTTCTGCGTTCTTCTTTTCATCAGAATAATTGGGTCTGAAACCCCGTCCTTGTAGGACGGCTTTACTGGTATAATTGCGATAGCCACAAAGACCCTTAGTTGGTGGGTGAGACTCCCTGTGGCGGGACGTGCGGTTAAATGATGGTCTGTCGAAATGAAGACTTGCTACCTTGGGTAGTCCGTTTCTAGCCCCTACAAGCAGAGACAATTGAGGCAAGTGTTGCAATAAACATACTTAAAAGTAGACTCAATGGTCTTGTACCGGAGAGAGTAGTCGCAATTGGCACCGCGTATCGCACGACACTGGAATTCGAGTAAACGGTTCTGGGAGTTGTGGTTACGAGCAATGACCAACGGTGGTTATCTCCTTTTAAAGAATCCTCGTACCGCGATAGTCGAGGAGTGTCAATGTCATTATGTAATGACTCTCAAAGTTCTGTCCAAGACCTTTTTTGCGCTAAGGTGATACCAAATAGGTATCACCGCTATGGAACTGCGACAGATAAAATATTTCGTCACTGTTGCTGAGGAATTAAACTTCCGTCGCGCCGCCGAACTGCTGTACATGGAACAGCCGCCACTGAGTCGTCAGATTCGCCATTTGGAAAAAGAACTGGGTGTGGAGTTATTTTACCGGACGAAGCGTGGTGTCACCCTGACGGAAGCAGGACAAGCATTCTTACAGGAGGCGCGGCTCACACTCACGCAAGCAGAACTTGCTGTACAAGCAGCAAAGTTGGCAAGTCGTAGCAAACAAACCACGCTTAAAATCGGGTTTTCGATTTGTACCTTTAATCGGATACTGCCGGAAATGATACAAGCATTTCGCCAAGATTTTCCTAATGTAGAAGTCAATCTGCAAGAAATGACCACTGTAGCGCAAGTAAAAGCGTTGCAAGCAAGTGAAATTGATGTTGGGTTCCTGCACTTGCCTATCGATGCAGATGATTTACACACAGAAGTTGTGATTGTAGATCAATTCGTCGCAGTTTTACCAGAAAATCATCCGTTAGCGAAACTGCCCCAGTTATCATTGCGATCGCTTGCCGAAGAACCGTTTGTTTTGTTCTCTAGACAAGCCAAACCCGATTTTTACGAACAACTCATCAAGACTTGCCAGCAAGTTGGTTTCACACCACGTATAGTTCAAGAAGCTACGCCGCCAGAAGTCGCCATCAGTTTTGTGGCGGCTGGGGTAGGAGTTTCACTCGTGACTGCTATCCATCAAGAAAAGCAGAACTCTGGTGTCGTCTTCCGAACACTTAATGAAGCGATTCCACCACTAGAAATTGCTATTGCTTGGCAACAAAATAATACATCTTTGGTTGTGCGCTCCTTTGTGGAGATGGCAAAGAAAATCAAATCCCCAAACTGAATGTTTTCTCTGTTCTGCCGTCAATTTTTTTGGAAATTAAACCACAGATGGACACAGATGGACACAGATAATTTATCTACGCCCATCTGCGGTTTCAAAGAGCCAAAAACCAGATTTTTGCAACAAATCTATTCTCACTTTTTCGCGTTGCTCCCATACAACACAGGGTTAGAAGTTATTAAGCTTGCAATGCAATCAAGCGTGCATACAAACCATTTTGATGCAGCAACTGGTGATGATTACCAACTTCAACAATCTGTCCCTTATCCAGCACAACAATCCGGTCAGCTTTACGGATTGTAGAAAGTCGATGGGCGACAACAAATGTGGTACAATTATTCATTAAACGTTCAAGAGCTTCTTGAATCAAAGCTTCCGACGCAGTGTCCACTGAAGCCGTTGCTTCATCCAAAAACAGGACTTTGGGATGACGAACCAAAGCACGGGCGATCGCCAGGCGCTGACGCTGCCCACCTGAGAGTTTTGTTCCATTTTCACCAATCAGAGTATCAAGTCCCTGTGGTAAGTTGAGGATAAATTCTAGTGCGTTAGCATCTTGGATTGCTTGGTGTAATTGCCTTTCACTCACCCCTTGCAACCCATAAAGAATATTTTCCCGCACAGTCCCCTCAAACAGAATCGTTTCTTGGGGAACTACTGACACAAACTGGCGATAAGTTCTTAAATCCAGAGCGTTCATGTCTTGCCCGTCGAGATAAATATGTCCTTGTGTCGGTCGCAGAAAACCAATTACAAGATTGAGCAAGGTGGACTTTCCGGCTCCTGAAGGACCCACAAACGCAATCGTTTCACCAGGCTCAATATGAAGCGAAAGATTATCAACTGCTGGATGCTCGCTGCTAGGATAGATGAAACTAACAGCATCAAATAAAAATTCTCCTCGCACTTGCCTGACTGGGTGCTTGCCTTGATTGTGCTCTATATCTGGACACTCCAAAATTTCACCCACCGACCGAATCGACTCAAAACCTGTTCCAATCTGTGGTAGCACTGTCAGAATTTGGACGATGGAATTAGTGAGGGCGTCAAAATAACCTGTTAACAGAATCACGTCACCAGAAGTGATTCCCATTTTACCAGTGTAAGCCATATAAGCAGAGGTTACCAGACAGATAGCACTAAACAGGCGCAGCGTCACCCAGCTCGATGCATTAGTTATAGCGTTAATGCCATCTAAACTCATTGCCGCCCTTTTTACGGAGATCAGGCGCTGTTGTGTCCGATCAATTTCGGTTTCTTCGATCCCATGCGCCCGCGTAACTGGAACAAGTTTAATCATCTCAATCAGGTGAGAAGACATGCCCTCCATTTGTCGGCGGAAAATATGATTACGCTGTTGAATCGGCTTTTTAAGGACTTGCACTAAAATCACTGCCGCCGGTACTGTTGCAGCGAAGAAGAACAAAAACTTCCAGGCACGCATTGCAGTAATTGCGATCGCAATCAGAATAGTCAATAATGCTGAAGGCAGAAACTGAAAAATCGAGCTCGTCAGTTGCTGAATTTCTTCCACATCCCGCAGCAGCTTAACTTGTAGTACGCCTATACTATGCTGCTTGTAAAATCCCATAGAAAGCTGTTGCAACTGTCGCGTCAATAAATCGCGCACATTAGTTTCCATTTGGCGGGTTGCCGCACTCAAACTCATGATGTGCAAATAATGGGTGGGAATATTTTGGACGATGGATACGGCTAAAACCGCCCCATTAAGCCATAGCTGTGTTAGGGAATGCTCTTGAGGGCGAGATATGATATCGATGATGTTGGCAATGACAACCGGTCGAATCCACTCTGGGCTATGTTTGATGACGTAGAACACCATTGACAGTGCTAGCTTGTCCCAGTCATGAGAGTACAGCAAAAGTAACGTTTTAAATGGTGCATGACTGCGGTAAAAAGGCAATAGCAGCTTTGTGTTGGATTGTCGCTTGTGGTTTGGTCCTTTCATGGATGAGCAACTTACACTATTAGGATTTATTGCCAATCTTACTGATATGTATACAACAAGTTTTTTGATTCCTAGCGGGGCGTTTGACCAATTGTCCTTCCCATAGATAGTGGGAGTGGGTTGGGTGAAACCATGACAAAACAGGACTTCCTTCTCCCACGAGTACTCTTAAGGCACCCACAGATATCTGTGGTGGGGGCAGTTGGACGATCGCCGTTGTTGCTCCCATCATCGGCATTCATCCCAGACGAATACTCCTATTTTCGTTCATCGGCAATGGTAACGGTTTGGATGGGGTCAGCCAATCGGGATGAGACTCAGTTTGATCGCCCAGATGAGTTTGTGGTCGATCGCAACCCCAATCCACATCTGTCCTTTGGCAACGGCATCCACTTTTGCCTGGGTGCGCCCTTAGCTCGTCTAGAAAGCAAAATCGTGCTGAGTGCTGTGCTAGAGCGCCTGCCCAATCTACGCATTGACCCAAACGCCACGCTGGAATTTATTCCCTCAACGGGGGTGTATGGCATTAAGTCCTTGCCTGTCCTGCTTTAACCATCAGAGGCGGAGCTATCTGATATATCGTTATTCTTGGCACAGATAGATGCGATCGCTCGGCGACAAATAAATGGGAGCGTGAACATCTAAATGCTGCAAACGCGGTTGAGCCAGTAATTTGGCAAAATATTCTGAGCGATTGTCAAAGGTTTGACCAATGGCGATCGCTCATCGGATTACGAGTGCAAAGTTTTTGAACGAAGCCAGCTAACGCCAAAAGTCAGCGGTTGCAGTGGACTCGAAACGCAGCAGCGATCGCCCGTCAATCCGCTGCACTGACGTGTTAGCTGGATGCCGCCACCGCGATCGCCCCCTACCCATATCCTTTTTTCAACTATGCCCCCACCAATAACCTCAATTGTTTCCCGTAAGACCATCTCGAAGTACAAGCCTAGTCCTTAAAACGCAACATCCGCAGCAATCTCCTGCCATTGAGTAGCCAAATCCTCCGCAGTAGAAACCTCAACAGCGGCAAGGTTCAACGGATAGTCCACGTTGTCTCGCTCGAGCCAGCGCGCGGCTGTGAATTGACCATTGCTTGCCCTTAATATAAATCCAGATTCTTGGCATTCTGGAGAAGCAAGATATAATACTCCGGGGCTATTTGATCTGGTCGCAAATCCTCTGGCTCATCTTGGATGTTCCACATCCGCGTTTTGGCTACTGGCGAAATCGCATTAACGAGAATTCCATACTCTTTGCCTTCAAGCGCGAGCACATTCATCAGACCTATCTGTGCCATTTTTCCCATAGCATAACAGGCGAGACCACTGAGTGCATATTGCTGATAAATAGCTCTATCCGAAGTCGTAAGCACAATCCGTCCGTAGTTTTGTCGCTTCATAATCGGAAAGGCAGCTTGAGCCAGCCATGTTGGTGCTTCTAAATTAATACTGATGGCATGCGTCAAAAATGGCGTTTCGTTGGTTGCTCCCCTATCTTGCTTGGAATGGATTTACGACGTTCATCAAAATCTGGAGGTTGCTTCTTAACGTGAGCTAACGGATCAAAGCTGAGCGACGCTTCAGGGTGCCTGTTGGTGTGAAGAACGGAACCGGGGTGGCCGCCCTGAAGCGTTTGATCGAGCGCCGTGTTAGGCTGTGTGGCCGGACGATGGAAGCGGACAGACTTCCATGGCTTGAATCAAGCCCTGCGCAATGGTGAAACGATGACCGACGTGCTCATCGGCAAGAACGGCTCCAGCCAGGTCGCGCACGACCTGATGCACTTCGACCAAGATACGTCCGGACTCCTCCGGGTGAAAAGTCACCGGCTCCACGTGCCCGTTGATCTCGCTCCATTGCTCCGTCCAGTAAGCGCGGACTTCTTCAGGTCCACGGACAAAACCGCCTTTGAATGCTCTCGGCCAGGTCACGTCCGGAGTCATTCGGGCGAGGGCGGCGTCAATGTCCCGCGCGTTAAAGGCCGCGTAGGCCGCGCGGAGCAGTTCGATTTCTGGTGTAGGTTGATCTGGCATAAGTCGTGTGGTGAAGGATACGCAGTAGGGCCTAACAATTGATAGACAGAAAGTTTCCGCCTAAGATCTGCAGTGGGCGGATAGACAGAAAGTTTCTGTATAATACTCCAAAGCTGCTGTTTAAGCCGAATCTTTGCGCATAATAGGCTCATTTGGGTGGATAGGTCGAAAGTTTCTGCATAACATCCTAAAGGGTAGAGGCTAAAGGGTAGAGGGTGGACTGGCTCTATCTATCTTCCGAACCGTTGGGGCGATCGCGCCTAGTAGTTCACCACAGAAATTATGACAGGTCAGGAGTAGGATAAAGACTGTTGAGTTTAACTCGTGCATCCTTAGTGGTGAAGCGCCAGTTAACAGTAGCTCGTTGTTGATTGCGTTCTATTTCC
>JAESFT010000609.1_pt1 | contig 18169 bp, 17 predicted proteins | sample 9269451 | NCBI WGS metagenome assembly JAESFT01 (sample SAMN14502557, study PRJNA617106) | algae metagenome | isolation source: Scytonema hyalinum WJT4-NPBG1 and co-occurring heterotrophs from well... | place: USA: Mojave Desert, Joshua Tree National Park, California | collected 2006-05-25
ATGGGCGGTATTCCTGACGCGATCTTCGTCATCGACGTCGGCTACCACAAGGGCGCCATCACCGAAGCAGCCAAGCTGGGTATCCCGGTCATCGGCGTTGTCGATACCAACCATTCTCCGGAAGGCGTGACTTACGTCATTCCCGGCAATGACGATTCCTCCAAGGCAATCATGCTGTACGCCCGTGGCGTCGCCGATGCAATCTTGGAAGGCCGTGCAAATGCCACCAACGACCTGGTCGAAGCCGTCAAAGGCGATGCCGACGAGTTCGTCGAGGTCAACGAGCAAGCTTAAGTCCGGCGCCTGACGGGTTCAAGGAAGGGGCAACAGTGGTTAGCCCCTTTTTTACGGGCAGGCACGAATATATTGTGATTGGGGCGCCGATTGGCGCCTATTGATTTAGGAGAATGACATGGCGGCAATTACCGCAGCGATGGTAGGCGAACTCCGCGCGAAAACCGACGCGCCGATGATGGAATGCAAAAAGGCATTGACCGAAGCCGAAGGCGATCTGGCAAGGGCGGAAGAGATTCTGCGTGTAAAACTGGGCAGCAAGGCATCGAAGGCCGCTTCCCGGATCACCGCTGAAGGCGTGGTGGCGGCATACATTTCCGGCAACGTGGGTGCTCTGGTCGAAGTCAACTGCGAAACCGACTTCGTTACCAAGAACGACGACTTTCTTACTCTGGCAAGCACGGCTGCCAGACTGGTGGCGGAAAACAATCCGGTTGATGTCGCGGCATTGTCGGCTTTGCCGCTCGACGGAAAGACAGTCGAGGAAGTGCGCGCGGCGCTGGTCGGTAAAATCGGTGAAAACATGTCGATTCGCCGTTTCAAGCGCTACGAAACAAATGCCAAGCTGACTTCTTACCTGCACGGCACGCGCATCGGCGTCATCGTCGAGTTCGACGGCGCCGACGAGCAGGTCGGCAAGGATGTGGCAATGCACGTTGCGGCAATGAAGCCGGTGGCACTGTCCTCCAGCGACGTGCCGGCCGAGCTGATCGAAAAGGAGCGCTCGGTTGCATCGCTGAAGGCAGCTGAAGACGCTGCCAAGGCCCAGGCCGAAGGCAAGGCGCCACAGTCGGCCGAAATCGTCGCCAAGCGCGTTGACGGTGCGGTGCAGAAGTATCTGAAGGAAGTTTCCTTGCTCAATCAATCCTTCGTCAAGAATGACAAGCAGACTGTTGAACAGATGCTGAAGGCGACCAACACCACGGTGAAGTCGTTCACCATGTTTGTTGTCGGCGAAGGCATTGAAAAGAAGCAGGATGACTTTGCTGCCGAAGTTGCGGCGCAAGTCGCCGCCGCCAAGCAGGCGTAAGCAGGACAAAGCGGGCCGGAAGGCCCGTTTTTATAGGCGAGGAGTATTTGTCGCCATTAAAGGCATGAGAGTCTGTAACATGTTTTCGGCGGGTGGCCTGGCAATACGGCCGCTCGTCATTGCGACTGTAAAGTTGCAAAAGAGATATTGCAAACAGACATCGTTTTACGTTTCATCAATACCATTCAATACCACGCAAACCGGAATTCCACTAATCTTTAGCCTCGAGATGGCCTATCGATAGCGGACCGGGAATGCAGACATCATTTAAACCGGATACCAAGGAGCCCAGCCCGATGACAACACCAGCCTACAAGCGCGTTCTCCTCAAGCTTTCAGGCGAAGCATTGATGGGCGACGATTCGTATGGGATCAACCGTGCGACCATCGAACGAATGGTGGCAGACGTAGCGGAAGTGGCAAAGTTGGGCGTGGAGCTGGCAATCGTGATCGGCGGCGGCAATATTTTCCGCGGCGTGGCGCCTGGTGCGCAAGGCATGGATCGTGCAACCGCCGACTACATGGGAATGCTTGCCACGGTGATGAATTCGCTCGCGCTGGCTGATGCAATGCGCCAGATCGGACTCACCGCACGTGTCATGTCCGCTATCGCCATAGAACAGGTCGTCGAGCCGTATGTTCGTCCCAAAGCGCTGCAGTATCTTGAAGAGGGAAAAGTCGTGGTCTTCGCCGCTGGTACTGGTAATCCGTTTTTTACGACTGATACCGCCGCAGCGCTTCGCGGATCGGAGATCGGCGCGGAGATCGTACTGAAAGCGACCAAGGTCGACGGCGTCTACAGTGCCGACCCTAATAAGGACCGGAATGCAACCCGCTATTCGACGATCACGTTCGACGAGGCGATTTCGAAGCACCTGCAAGTGATGGATGCAACCGCGTTCGCGTTGTGCCGGGATCAGAAGCTGCCGATCAAGGTGTTTTCGATCGTCAAGCCGGGAGCGCTCAAGCGCCTTATCCTCGGCGAGGACGAGGGTACGCTGGTTCACGTATAAACTTCAGGCTTAGTGCCGCTGCAACAGAGGAGAAGAACATGACTGTCGCTGACGTCAGAAAAAACGCCGAACAGAAGATGCAAAAGTCGATCGAGACATTAAAAACCGGATTGGCCAAGGTGCGTACCGGTCGTGCGCATCCCGGCATCCTCGACCATATCCAGGTCGATTATTACGGCTCGCCGACCCAGATCTCGCAGGTCGCCAACGTCACCCTGATTGATGCCCGAACCATCGGCGTGCAGCCATGGGAAAAAAAGATGGTGTCGGTGATCGAGAAGGCAATCAGGGAGTCGGATCTCGGTTTGAACCCTTCCACGCAGGGTGACATGATCCGCGTTCCGACGCCGCCTCTGACGGAGGAGCGGCGCAAGGAAATCGTCAAGCTCGTCAAAGGCGAGGGCGAGGATTCCAAAGTCGCGATTCGCAATATTCGCCGTGATTCCAACGAGGCGCTGAAGAAGCTGCTCAAGGACAAGGCATGCTCTGAAGACGACGAGCGTCGTGCACAGGATGATGTGCAAAAGTTGACCGATAAGTTCGTTGCCGAGGTCGACAAGCTGATCGCCGAAAAAGAAAAAGAATTGCTCACCGTCTGATCGCCGCACTCCGCAATTTCCTTACGCCTTTGGCCTTCAAATGACCCATTCAAGCTCAACGCAAGCGGTACCGAACATTTCACCGGTGCCGCGTCACATTGCCATCATCATGGACGGCAACGGCCGCTGGGCGACCAAGCGTTTCCTGCCACGGGTTGCTGGCCACGGCAAGGGCGTTGAAGCGGTGCGGACGGTGATCGAGACCTGCGTAGAGCGTGGTGTCGAATACCTTACCCTGTTCGCTTTCAGTTCCGAAAACTGGCGCCGGCCGGCAGAGGAGGTGTCCTTGCTGATGCGTCTTTTCGTCACGGCGCTGGAGCGCGAGGTGGCGAAGATGCATGCCAACGGCATTCGGCTCAAGGTAGTGGGCGATCTCAGCCGGTTCGACGCCAGACTGCAGGAGCTGATCGCCGCAGCGGAACGCCGCACCGCGAACAATCAGCGCCTTACAGTCACCATCTGCGCCAACTACGGCGGTCGATGGGACATCATGCAGGCTGTCGGCAAGATGATCGCCGCCTCGCCCGGCGCGACCGAATTCGGCGAGGAGCAACTCTCGCCATATCTCGCCATGGCATACGCTCCCGAACCCGATCTGTTCATTCGTACCGGCGGCGAAGAGCGGATCTCGAATTTCCTGCTGTGGCAACTCGCCTACACCGAACTGTATTTCACCGATACGTTCTGGCCGGACTTCGATGCAAATGCGTTGGATACCGCAATCGAATCGTACCGCCAGCGTGAACGCCGTTTCGGGCGCACGAGCGAGCAATTGGTCGAAAAGAAAAAGGCATCCTGAGATGCTTAAAACACGTGTGGCTACTGCGGTGGTACTGCTTGCAGTGCTCGTTGCGGTGGCGTATTCGCAGTCCTTTCTCTTCTTTGCCCTGGTAGCCGGCGCGTTTTTCGCGGCGGCGGCATGGGAGAGCTTCCGCATCTTCAAAAGCCCGTACCCGCTGGCAGGCGCGCTGATATGGACGGGAGTATTCGCTTTCATGTTGTGGCGCGGCGATTTTCAAGCTGCGACCTTGTTGTTCGGATTATGTACGGCCATTTGGGCGATCCGGCTTGCGCCCGCACTTGCGCTAGGCCTGCCGTCGCTAGACGGAATCGGAAACCGACTGCTTAGCGGTATCTACGGCATCACGCTGCTTGGCTGTTTTGTTGCAATCATCGTGCTGTTCCGCCAATCCCCGCTCTACCTGCTGTCGGTCATGGCGATCGTATGGGTGGCGGATATTGGGGCCTACTTTGCAGGGAAGACATTCGGAAAGCGGAAGCTGGCGCCCTCGATTTCACCCGGCAAGTCATGGGAAGGGGCGATCGGCGGCTGGATTGCGGTGCTTTTCTTTGCCGCGGCAGTGACCGCGACGCCCGCGCTGGCCGACACATTCATGCCGCGCGTCCACGAGCGTTCCGGCTGGATCGGTCTGCTGCTGGTGATGACCGTACTGACCATTGCCAGCGTTATCGGCGATTTGTTCGAATCACAACTCAAGCGCCGCGCCGGAATCAAGGACAGCAGCAACCTGCTGCCAGGACACGGCGGGGTGCTGGACAGGATAGACGCATTGATACCGACATTGCCGCTGGCTGTCCTGATCGATGCGTGGCTTTAAGACAGAAACAGGCAGGGGCAGCATGCAAACCATCACGATACTCGGCGCCACCGGTTCAATCGGCGCTTCCACGCTGGATGTGCTGGCGCGCCACCCCGACCGGTATCGTGTCTACGCACTCACCGCGCACAGCAGAGTGGAAGAGCTGGCATTGCAGTGCGAACGCTTTCGGCCAGAGGTGGCAGTCGTTGGCACTGCTTCGTCAGCCAAGGTGCTTGTCGGGCTGCTCCGGGAAAAAGGTCTCAACATTCAGGTCGAGTACGGCGAGGCCGCCTTGTGCGCGGTTGCCAGTGCGCCGGGCTGCGATGCGGTCATGGCAGCCATTGTCGGCGCCGCTGGCCTGGCGCCGACAATGGCTGCGGCACGTGCGGGCAAGAAGGTGATGCTGGCAAATAAGGAAGCGCTTGTCATGTCCGGACGCCTGTTCATGAACGCGATTGCCGAAAGCAACGCGACCTTATTGCCGATCGACAGCGAGCACAATGCGATATTTCAATGCCTGCCGCGCAACTACGGCCGGTCGATGGCGGAGCACGGGATTGCTAAAGTCTTGCTGACCGCATCCGGCGGCCCGTTCCGTAACCGTGCAATCGAAACGCTGGACGCTGTGACGCCGGAGGAAGCGGTCGCCCATCCGAACTGGGTAATGGGGCGGAAGATTTCGGTGGACTCGGCGACCATGATGAACAAGGGGTTGGAAGTCATCGAAGCGCATTGGCTGTTCGGCGCGCCGGCAGCCGATATCGAGGTCGTCATCCATCCCCAAAGCGTGATTCATTCCATGGTGTCGTATGTCGACGGGTCCGTGCTGGCCCAACTGGGTAATCCGGACATGCGCACGCCGATTGCGCATGCGCTGGCCTTCCCGGAAAGAATCGCGTCCGGCGTGGCGCCGGTGGATCTGGCGCTCATCGGCCAGCTTGCCTTCGAGCGCCCCGATCTGACCCGTTTCCCGTGCCTGAAACTCGCGTATGACGCATTATTGGCGGGTGGCAGCGCCCCGGCTATACTGAATGCGGCGAACGAAGTGGCGGTGGAGGCCTTCCTCGACCGCCGGATCGGCTTCCGCATGATTGATCAGCTTATTGCGCGGGTGATGGACCGGCTTCCAGGCACTGAAGTTGCCGGTATCGAAGATCTTCTGGTACAGGACCGTCGTGCGCGGGACATGGCACACTCCTTCATTCAACAAGGAACATCATGACCTTTATTCAGACATTGATCGCGTTTTTCGTTGCGCTGGGTGTACTGATAGTGGTGCACGAACTTGGACATTACTGGGTGGCGCGCTGGTGCGGCGTCAAAGTACTGCGTTTTTCGGTCGGCATGGGGAAGGTCGTGTTTTCCCGTCGCATCGGACCGGACCAGACCGAATGGGCGTTGTCCGCATTGCCGTTCGGCGGTTATGTGAAGATGCTCGACGCCCGGGAGCAGGATTTGAAGGGTTTGCCTCCCGAAGATCTAAAGCGGGAATTTACCCGTCAATCGGTGTGGAAGCGGTTTGCCATCGTCGCCGCCGGGCCGCTGGCCAATTTTCTGTTGGCGATTATCGTTTTTGCGGGTCTTTACAGCTATGGTATTCCGGAGCCAAGCTCCCGCTTGCGCACCGTGGCCGAAAATACGGCTGCTTACCAGGTCGGTCTGCGCGGCGGCGAACTCGTCACTGCAGTCAATGGGGAATCCGTTCGCCTGTGGACCGATCTTCGGTGGAAGTTGCTCGAGCTGGCAATCGAAAGGCAGCCGGCCAGTCTCGAAGTGGAACGTCCGAATCCGTCGCAGCCGGGCTCCACCGTGCGGGACACGGTAACGCTACGACTGGACGGTTTGAATACCTCCGATCTGGAAAGCGACTTCCTCGGCAAGCTCGGCATCGATCTGGCACGGCCGCGGGCTGTGCTGGGAAAAATCGTCGACGACGGACCGGCAATGCGCGCGGGGCTGAAGGAAGGCGACGAAATCCTGCAGGTGAACGGTAAACCGGTCATCGACGGCCTGGCGTTCGTCGAGACGGTACGCTCGTCGCCGGGCAAACCACTGGAAATTGCCGGTCTGCGCAGCGGACGAGAATTCGTCCTGACCGTCACACCCGAAGTGCAAACCAAGAATGATCGCAATTTCGGCATGATCAAGGCCGAAGTCCCGATGACGCCCGAAATGATCACCGCGAGCGAAGCGCCATTGGCTGCGGTCGGCAAGGCAGTGAAGAAGACTTGGGACAGCAGTGTCCTGACGGTCAAGATGCTTGGTAAAATGCTCATCGGCGAAGTTTCCTGGAAGAACATCACGGGGCCGATTACCATTGCGGATTATGCAGGCCAGACTGCCCGCATTGGCATCATCAGCTACCTGACGTTCATCGCATTCATCAGCATCAGTCTCGGTGTCATGAACCTTCTCCCCATCCCTGTTTTGGATGGTGGCCATTTACTGTATTATTCGCTGGAAGTTTTGACTGGACGGCCCGTATCTGAGCGGGTCGGCGAGATCGCCCAGCGTGCGGGCGTGGGCATCCTGATGACGTTGATGGCGGTCGCCGTCTTTAACGACATCATGCGGCTCATGACTTGAGTTTTTGCGGCCGGTCTGACGGCCGCAAAAACATTGAAAACAAAATAACCGATGAAATTCTATTCCGAGCGTATTTCCCCGCCTTTTTCTCCCCGCCGTCTCATCGCCATCGCCGTATTTGCCATGTGTGCCGGGCATGCTCTGGCGGTGGATCCGTTTACCGTAAAGGACATTCGCGTCGAAGGCATTCAACGGACGGAGGCCGGAACGGTATTCAGCTATTTGCCGGTGCGCGTAGGTGAGACTTACACCGATGAAAAAGGCGCAGCCGCCATCAAGGCGCTGTACGCGACGGGTTTCTTCAAGGACGTTCGCATTGAAGTCGAAGGCGATGTACTGGTGGTGATGGTCGAAGAACGTCCGGCGATCGCATCAGTTGATTTTTCCGGTGTTAAGGAATTCGAGAAAGACCAGTTGACCAAGTCCCTGAAGGATATCGGACTCGGCGAGTCCCGGATCTTCGATCGCGCTCTGGTTGACCGCGCCGAACAGGAACTCAAGCGCCAGTACCTGTCACGTGGCTTGTACGGCGTGGAAGTCACGACCACCGTGACGCCGATCGAACGCAATCGTGTGGCAATCAGTTTTGCGGTTGATGAAGGCGAAGTGTCCCGTATCAGGCAGATTACCTTCGTCGGCAACAAGTCGTTCAGCGATAGCGAATTGCGTGGTTTGCTCAGTTTGCGCACGCCGGGCTGGTTTACCTGGTACACCAAGGCCGACCAGTATTCGAAGCAGAAATTGACCGGCGACATCGAGGCGCTGCGATCCTACTACCTGAACCGTGGCTACCTGGAGATGCAGGTCGAATCCACTCAGGTTTCGATCACGCCGGACAAAAAGGATATCTACATCACCATCAACATCAATGAGGGTGATAAATACACGGTGTCCGGCGTACAGCTGGAAGGGGAAATGTTCGGCCGTCAGGAAGAATTGCGTTCACTCGTGCAGCTCAAGCCCGGGGATGTGTATTCGGGCGAGAAACTGGCTGAAAGCATCAAGAGCATTTCCGAGCGCATGGGCAATTTCGGTTACGCATTCGCGAACATCAATGCCAATCCCGAGATCGACCGGGAAAAGAAGCAGGTGAATTTCACGGTGCTGATCGATCCGGGCAAACGGGTCTACGTCCGGCGCGTCAATATCGGCGGCAATACCAGGACGCGGGATGAAGTCATCCGCCGAGAATTCAGGCAATTCGAAGACTCTTGGTATGACGGGCAGAAGATTCGCCTGTCACGTGATCGGGTCGACCGCCTTGGCTACTTCACGGAAGTCGGCATCGAAACCCCGGAAGTGCCGGGGACAACTGACCAAGTCGATGTCAACATGACGGTTGTCGAAAAACCCACCGGGAATATCCTGCTCGGCGCTGGTTTCTCCAGCAGCGAGAAGCTGACCCTGACCGGCTCGATCCAGCAGGCGAATGCATTCGGCAGCGGGAACACGCTGGGTATCGACGTCAATACCAGCAAGCGCAACCGCACCATCGCCCTATCGCAGACGAACCCCTATTTCACCGACGACGGCATCAGCCGCAGCTATGAATTGTTCCTGCGTACGACGCGTCCGCCGGAAGTCAATACCGGCGATTACGTCATCAAGACGACAGGCGGCAATGTCAAATTCGGTGTGCCTTTCTCGGAAGTCGACACGGTATTCTTTGGTCTGGGCATCGAACGTACCGAAGTCGAAACCTATACCGGCGTGCCGGGCTATAACGATAGCCCCGAGCTGTACAAGCGGTATGTGACCGACTTCGGAAATGGCGTCACGGCCACCACCACCAGCTTCCCGCTGACCGCCGCTTGGCAACGGGATAGCCGGGACAGCGCCCTGGTGCCGACGACGGGCCGCTACCAGCGCGTCAACTTCGAAGTGGCGCCGGCGGGTTCGCTTAAATACTATCGCGCGGTTTATCAGGATCAATATTTCCAGCCCCTGTTCCGGAACGTTACCTTGGCGCTGAACGGGGAAATCGGCTATGGCCGGGGCCTTGGCGACAAACGCTTTCCAATCTTCAAGAATTTTTACGCGGGCGGTATTGGCTCGGTCCGGGGCTATGAGGGCTCGTCGCTCGGTCCACGTGCTGCGAACGGCGATCCGCTTGGTGGCGCATCACGTATCGTGGCAAACGCGGAACTGCAGTTTCCATTCCCCGGTTCGGGAAATGACCGGACGTTGCGGTGGTTTACTTTCTTCGACGCAGGTAATGTATTCGCAGAAGGCGATCGGTTCCGGACTTCCGAACTGCGCTACGGCGCCGGTATCGGCATAAGCTGGGTCTCCCCGATCGGCCCGTTGAAGCTGAGCTACGGTCAGCCGTTGAATGCAAAAGAAGGCGATCGGAAGCAAACCTTCCAGTTCCAGCTCGGTACCGGATTCTAAGCGCCGGAACATTGGAATTCGACCCCCGTGATTGACCGCAAATGCGTTCCGGAAAATAGCGCACGGCACACGATGGCATAATAGGGCGGATTGGGGTGGATTCCTGGGGCGGCATCATCTGGTAATGCCGCAACGAGCCCGGATAATTTGAATTGCGGAGAATGATCTTGAAGTATTTAACCAATGCCTTGACAAGCTCTAAGCGTGCGGTCTTGCTCGCTGCAATCCTGCTGCCGATGATGAATGTTCACGCGCAGGAATCCAGGATAGGTTTTGTCAATACCGAGCGGATTTTCCGCGAGGCCGCGCCGGCAAAGACCGCGCAGGCAAAAATAGAGCAGGAATTTTCCAAGCGTGACAAGGATCTCCAGGAGATGGCCGCTCGCCTGAAAACCATGTCGGACAGGCTCGACAAGGATGCTTCGATATTGTCGGAATCGGATCGCGTGAAACGGCAGCGTGAACTCGCCGATCTGGACAAGGATTTCCAGCGCAAGCAGCGCGAGTTTCGCGAAGACCTGAACCAGCGCCGCAATGAAGAATTGGCCATCGTGCTGGAGCGCACAAACAAAGTCATCAAGCAGATCGCGGAAACCGAGAAGTACGATATCGTGTTTCAGGAAGCCGTCTATGCCAGTCCGCGTATCGACATCACCGACAAAGTGTTGAAGGCACTGAACGGCAACAATAGTAAATAAACCCATATGTAGGCCAACATGAGCACTCGACTGCAGACATTGGTCGAACGCTTGGGGGGCCATCTGATCGGCGATCCGGACATCGAGGTTACCGGCATCGCCCCGTTGGACGGCGCCGACGCGTCCCAAATCACGTTTCTTTCCAATCCCAAGCTGCGCCAGCAGGCGACGCAAACCCGTGCTGCGGCACTGATCCTGTCGGAGGCGGACGACCCGTTCATAAGCGGTGCCTATGCCGGCGCGCGCATCGTTACTCCCAATCCTTACGCATACTTCGCGCGTGCAGCCCAATACTTTGTGGACTTGCATGCGGTTCCCGTTCCCGCCGGCGTACATCCCAGCGCCAGCGTCGACCCGTCTGCGCATATCGCGCCGACCGCGGTCGTGGGGGCGCATGTCACGGTGGAGGCGGGTGCAATAATTGGGGATGGCGCCGTCATCGACCCGGGATGCTTCATTGGCCGCAACGCAAAGATAGGCGCGTCAACCCATCTGTTTGCCAACGTCGTATTCCAGGCCGGATGTGAAATCGGCGCCCACGGCATTGTCCATTCCGGCGCAGTGATCGGCTCCGACGGTTTCGGCTTTGCGAAGGACCAGGGCAAATGGATCAAAATTCCGCAAACCGGGCGTGTCGTCATCGGTGATGAGGTCGAAATAGGCGCGAATACATCGATAGACCGTGGAGCGCTGTCGGACACCGTCATCGAAGACGGCGTCAAGCTCGACAACCAGATCCAGATCGGCCATAACTGCCATATCGGTGCCCACACGGCGATGGCCGGATGCGTTGGTGTGGCGGGCAGCGCCAGGATCGGCAAGTACTGTACGTTTGGCGGCGCGGCGATGGTGCTCGGGCACCTGACCATTGCGGACAATGTACATATTTCATCCGGCAGTCTGGTGTCGCGTTCAATACACGAGCCCGGGCAGTACACCGGTTTCTATCCGCTGGCAAAGAACGCCGATTGGGAAAAATCCGCAGTGATCGTACGCAATTTGAACGCGATGCGTGAGAAAATCCGCGAGCTCGAAAAAACAATTAAATCGCTTACCGGAAATAGCAATGAATAGTCTCGACATCACCCAGATCAAACAATATCTCCCGCACCGCTATCCACTCCTGCTGGTCGACCGTGTGCTCGACTGGGAATCCGGCAAGTCCATTACCGCCATCAAGAACGTGACCGTCAACGAAGAGTTTTTCAATGGGCACTTTCCGCACAAACCGGTAATGCCGGGTGTTTTGATGATCGAGGCACTGGCGCAGACAGCCGCATTGTTGTCGTTTTTAACCATGAATCAGAAACCTGACGACAACAGCGTGGTCTATTTCGTGGGAATCGATGGCGCACGCTTCAAGCGGCCGGTGGAGCCGGGTGATCAACTCAAGATGCAGGTGGATATCTTGCGGGTTGCGCGCGGCATCTGGAAATACAAGGCGCAAGGCAGTGTCGACGGGCAAACCGCCGTGGAGGCGGAGCTCATGTGCACCATGCGCAGCGCCGTCGACGCCAGCCAGCCTGCGGGGCAGTAATGACAAGAATCCATCCGACAGCGATTGTCGATCCGAAAGCCGACCTCGACAGTTCCGTCGAGATCGGCGCCTATTCGATCATTGGTCCCAATGTGAAGATTGGTGCGCGCACCAGGGTCGGCCCGCATGTCGTGATCGATGGACATACGACGATCGGCTGCGATAACACCTTCTTTCAGTTTTCATCGATCGGAGGGCCGCCCCAGGACAAGAAGTATGCCGGTGAACCCACGCAGCTCCGGATCGGCGACCGTAACACGGTCCGCGAGTTCTGCACGTTCAACCTCGGCACCGCACAGGACGAGGGCATCACAAGCCTGGGCAACGACAATCTGATGCTTGCCTATGTTCACCTTGCACATGACTGCCGGGTAGGAAACAACACCATTTTTTCGAACAATGCTGCGCTTGCCGGGCATGTTCATGTCGGCGACTGGGTCATTCTCAGCGGTTTCGCGGCGGTGCACCAGTTCTGCAAGATCGGCGACCATGCGTTTGTCGGCATGAATACCAGCCTGACGCAGGACGTGCCTCCTTTCGTTCTGGTGTCCGGCAATCCGGCTGCCGCTCATGGCGTAAACCTGGAAGGAATCAAGCGCCGCGGTTTCACCCGCGAACAGATGAATGCGATCCGTAACGCCTACAAGCTCATCTACAAATCCGGCCTGACTCTGGAAGAAGCGAAAAGCGCGCTCGCCGCTGCAGAAGCGGACACGCCCGATACGGCGGCGCAGGTTAAGCTGATGCGTGATTTTCTTGATGTGACCAGCCGTGGCATTGTCCGATAAACCGTCGATCGCGATGGTTGCCGGCGAACCGTCCGGTGATTTGCTTGCCAGCCGCCTGCTGGCCGGGCTGCGTCCCCATCTGCCGGAAGCGCGTTTTCATGGGATCGGCGGCCCAAGGATGGCCGAACACGGATTCGTCAGCGATTTCCCGATGGAGAAGCTTTCGGTGCGTGGGTTGTTCGAAGTTCTCGCGCATTACCGCGAAATCAAGGGCATCCAGAATCGCCTGCGAGATCAACTGCTCGAAGAACGTCCCGCTGTCTTCATCGGGGTTGATGCGCCGGACTTCAACTTCGGGCTTGAAATGCAGTTGAAACAAGCCGGTATTCCCACCATGCACTTCATCAGTCCGTCGATCTGGGCGTGGCGCGGTGGCCGCATCAAAAAAATCGCACGTGCCGTGTCCCACATGCTGGTGGTATTTCCCTTCGAGGAAGAAATCTATCGCAAGGCCGGCATTCCGGTTTCGTATGTCGGCTATCCGCTGGCGGAAGTCATTCCGCTGGAACCCGATGTCGCCGCCGCACGTGCCGCGCTTGACTTGCCTGCGAGCGTCCCGGTGGTTGCCGTTCTGCCGGGCAGTCGCATGTCGGAGCTGAAGTACAATTCCGTCGCTTTCATCCAGGCGGCCAGACGCCTGTCGCAACGGGATCCGGCAATACGGTTCATCGTTCCCATGGCAGGGGAGCGGCAATCTGCGTATTTTCATCAGTTGCTCGCTGCGGCAGGTCTAAGTGACGTGCCTCTGCAGATTCTCGATGGCCGCTCACATACCGCGATTGCCGCGGCCGATGCGGTGCTGGTTGCGTCCGGCACAGCGACGCTGGAGGTTGCGCTGTTCAAGAAGCCGATGGTGATTGCATACAAAATGATGCGAGCGTCCTGGGAGATCATGCGGCACATGGGTTACCAGCCCTGGATCGGACTGCCGAATATCCTGGCTCGTGAATTTGTCGTGCCCGAACTCCTCCAGGACGCGGCGACACCGGAGGCGCTTTCGGATGCGTTGTGGGAGCAGCTCAGTAATCAGCAGCATCGCGCCCGGTTGAAGCAACGCTTCGTCGACATGCATCACACCTTGCTGCGGGATAGCGCAAACGAGAGCGCGCAGGCGGTAATGCGTTTGATTGGCCGGATGCCTGTCGAGGCTGGCGCATGAACCACAACCTGACTTTATTCGGACACACCGGCGATGTCGTCTGCGGCGTGGACGAGGCTGGTCGCGGGCCACTTGCAGGACCGGTGTTCGCCGCCGCCGTAATTCTCGATCCAGCCAAGCCGATCACCGGATTGCGCGATTCCAAGAAACTGAGCGAAGCCCGGCGCGATGCGCTCGCGATCCTGATCAAGCGAGATGCGCTTGCCTGGTCGATTGCGGAATGCTCCGAACAGGAAATCGATACGTTGAATATTCTGCAGGCGACCATGCTGGCCATGCGCCGCGCGGTGGAAGGACTGAAGATCGTCCCTAGTCTGGCGCTGATCGACGGCAATCGCTGCCCGGTGATGGCAGTCCGGTCCGAAGCCATCATCAAAGGCGACGACAAGGTGGCAGAGATCTCCGCGGCCTCGATTCTGGCGAAGACGGCGCGTGACAGCGCGCTGATGACCCTGCATGAGCAATATCCGCATTACGCATTCGATCGCCATAAAGGCTATCCCACCGCGTTGCACCTGGAACGCTTGCGTTTGCATGGCGTTTCGCCGGCACATCGGAAATCCTATCAGCCGGTGCGCGCCTTGCTGGGGGGAGCTGATACCGATGGCGTTACGAAGGAATCAGCGAATCCGATGACCGCGCAGGGAAGGGTGCCGGCATGAAATTGATCTCCTCGCGCGACAACCCTCTCTTCAAGGAACTAAAGCATCTTGCGACAAGTTCGCAGGCACGCCGAAAGGCCGGACGAACCTTGCTCGATGGTGTGCACTTGTGCGAGACCTTTCTGCATCATGCCGGAATGCCTGCCTATTGCGTCGTCAGCGAGGAGTCTGCGTCGCACCCGGAAGTGGCGGACATCGTCGCCCGTTGCCAGGCTGGGCGCGCGCAATGCATCATGCTGCCAAATTCGTTGTACGCCACATTAAGCCAGGTCGAAAACGGAATCGGGTTGCTCTTCGTCGTGGCGACGCCGCACACTGTTTTGCCGGACCGGCTTTCGGGTTCGGCAGTCCTGCTCGACAATCTTCAGGACCCCGGCAATCTCGGATCCATCCTGAGAAGTGCCGCTGCCGCGGGCATCAAGCGGGTGTTTTGCAGTATCGGCACCTGTTTCGCGTGGTCGCCGAAAGTGTTGCGTGCCGGCATGGGGGCGCACTTCATCCTGGAAATCTACGAAAACTGTGATCTCGCCCAGTTGCTTGCGGCAGCCGATGTTCCGGTATTTGCGACAAGTTCACATGCACAGCAATCCGTTTTCGATGCGGACCTCACCCGACCCTGTGCTTGGCTGTTCGGGCACGAAGGGCAGGGCGTATCGGATGAATTAATGAACCTCGCCACGCATCGCGTGATGATTCCGCATCTGGGTGCCGTCGAATCGCTGAACGTCGCCGCCAGCGCAGCGGTATGTATCTTCGAGCAATTGCGCCAGAGCAGCCGGTCGTTCAACCTCAGGTAGCCATTTCCGTTTCCTGGCCAAGCTCCACGCAACAGGGTATGTACACCAATCCCGGCGCAAGGCAGCGCTCTTCGCTTTCAAAATGCACCTTTTTCGGATCAGGGCAGACCCTGTCGAACTGGTAGGGTTGACCATCGATTACTGCGTAACGATGAATGGGTGTCCCGCCGTAGCTGCCGATCGGCTCCCGCAATGATTCCGCCTGGGCGAAAGTTTCCCGGATTCCGGTTTCTCGTGCCGCACCTCTTGCATTCAGCAACCCGGCCGATTCAATTTCGGATTCCACGCTCCCCAATCCGTCTTTGAGCGCCCAGAAAAAGAACAGCAATCCGCCCCACAGCACCAGTTCAATCAATATGATATCCATCGCACGCCTCCGCATTATTTCGTACTGAATAAGCGGTTTGTAAGGAATCTGTAAGCTTAGTTCACCGGTTTTTTGCGGGCGCTTCAATCCAGATCAATAGCGGCAATCATCATGTGTTTTGGGGCGGCAGTTCAATACCCTCGCTTGTCGGCCTTGATTTCCTGGAGAATCATGGCGGCGATTTCTTCGATGGATTTTACGGTCGAGGACATCCAGCGGATGCCTTCCCGCCGCATCATTTTTTCCGCTTCATTGACCTCGTAGCGACAATTTTCCAATGCCGCATACTTGCTGCCGGGCCGGCGTTCGTTACGCACTTCCGAGAGGCGATCCGGTGCAATGGACAGGCCGAAGATCTTTTTCTTGTACGGCAAAAGTCCGCTTGGGAGTTTGCCGCGTTCAAAATCTTCCGGGATCAGCGGATAGTTGGCGGATTTGATGCCGTATTGCATCGCCAGATAAAGACTGGTCGGCGTCTTGCCGGAGCGGGAAACGCCGACCAGGATGATGTCGGCCGAGTCCAGGTTCTGGTGCGACTGGCCGTCGTCATGGGCAAGCGAGAAATTGATCGCTTCGATACGGTTTTTATAGTCGTCCGAATCAGCGATATTGTGACTGCGTCCGATCGTATGGGTAGACTTAACCCCGAGTTCCTGCTCTAGCGGTTCGACAAAGGTTTGAATCAAATCCATATGCATTCCCTTGGAATGCCGTATAACCGTAGACAGTTCGGATTTCACCAAAGTCGAGAAAACGATAGGCCGCTTCCCGTCCATGTCGAACGCCTCGTTGATTTCCTTGACCGCTTCATGCGCCTTGTCCAGCGTATCAACGAAAGGAAGGCGTACCTGCTTGAAACGCAGTTCAAATTGCGTCAGGACAGAGTGACCGAAGGTTTCGGCGGTAATGCCGGTGCCATCGGAAACAAAGAACACTGTACGGTCGGCGGGAGGAAGGAGATGCGAAGGAAGGTCTGGCATAATTTTGATTATATGTAAAGCAATAAAAATGGCGTTGTAAGGGGCAAAATGCCATTGCGCACTGTAAAATGCAGCTAACAGAGAACGGGAGCGTTATCGATGTTGATACTTCTGCAATCCACCGTCAGCGAACCCGCCACGATTCTGCCCCTGCCCTGGGCGACGCATTTTCAAGCACCAACAAGACACGCACCAAGAAGAGACGCATCTCGATACGCGTATGTTTGCATGCCAACCTCCAAGAAGAATAACAAAAAAGCATAGCACCGCGAGAGCGCTCATGAAGATTTCTTATCATCAAACCAGAGGTTGTTATGTCCAACGCAGCATTAGCAGGGGTTACCCCGGGGGCCACTTACGTCGCTTCCTTTGAGCAATTGAGAATGACGGACGTCGAGTCCGTGGGTGGAAAGAATGCGTCACTCGGCGAAATGATCAGTCAACTCGCCAATGCCGGCGTGCGTGTGCCCGGCGGATTCGCGACCACGGCGCAGGCGTTTCGCGATTTTCTTGCGTATAGCGCTGACGGCGGTCCGACGCTGGCCCAGCGCATCGCCGACCGCCTGAGTTCGCTGAACATCGACGATGTCCGCGCCCTGGCCGAAGCCGGTAGCGAAATTCGCCGGTGGATCGTCGAGACACCGTTCCAGCCAAGGTTGCAGGCGGAGATTCAGGAGTTCTATCAGAAGCTGGTTGCCGGGTCTGCCAGCGAAATGTCTTTCGCGGTGCGTTCGTCGGCCACCGCCGAGGACCTTCCGGATGCATCCTTCGCGGGACAGCAGGAAACCTTCCTGAACGTGGTTGGCATCGAAAACGTACTCGAGGCGATCAAGCATGTGTTTGCCTCGCTGTACAACGACCGAGCCATTTCCTATCGCGTCCACAAAGGCTTCGCCCACGCGGACGTGGCCCTGTCGGCCGGCGTGCAGCGCATGGTGCGCTCCGACGTCGGATCGGCCGGCGTCATGTTCACGCTGGATACCGAATCCGGATTCCAGGACGTGGTGTTCATTACTTCCAGCTACGGTCTCGGTGAAACAGTGGTGCAGGGTGCGGTCAATCCGGACGAGTTCTATGTTCACAAACCGATGCTGGAAAAAGGCATGATGCCCATCATCCGCCGCAATATCGGTTCGAAGCTGATCAAAATGGAATTCACCGAGGAGGCGAAGGCCGGCAAGTCCGTAAAAACGGTGGATGTTCCGATCGAACTGCGCAACCGCTATTCGCTGAACGACAAAGAGATTGTCGAACTGGCGAAATACGCGATCATCATCGAAAAGCATTACGGTCGCCCGATGGACATCGAATGGGGCAAGGATGGCCGCGACGGCAAGCTGTATATCCTGCAGGCCCGTCCTGAAACCGTGAAATCCCAGCAGAAACCGACCGATGCCCAGCAGCGCTTCAAATTGAAAGGCAGCGGCACGACGCTTGCATCCGGTCGCGCAATCGGGCAAAAGATCGGCGCCGGTCCGGTGCGCGTAATCCGCGACCCGTCGGAAATGGAGCGGGTTCAGCCCGGCGACGTGCTGGTGGCCGACATGACCGACCCCAACTGGGAGCCGGTGATGAAACGTGCAGCGGCAATCGTCACCAACCGGGGCGGTCGTACCTGCCACGCGGCGATCATTGCGCGCGAACTGGGTGTTCCGGCAGTGGTTGGT
>JAESFT010000610.1_pt1 | contig 18151 bp, 17 predicted proteins | sample 9269451 | NCBI WGS metagenome assembly JAESFT01 (sample SAMN14502557, study PRJNA617106) | algae metagenome | isolation source: Scytonema hyalinum WJT4-NPBG1 and co-occurring heterotrophs from well... | place: USA: Mojave Desert, Joshua Tree National Park, California | collected 2006-05-25
TGCCACCCTCCCCTGAAGGGAGGGAGAAAGCGCCCCACCTGCGCGCGTCTCGCCCAGCATCCCAGAAGCGGAGCCACCCCCCACCCCTAATCCCTCCCCGACGCAAGCGGGGGAGGGAGATGCGCTCAATCCAGCGAGGTGGGTGCCTCCACCCCACCCGCCCCTGCGGGGCACCCTCCCCTGGCAGGGAGGGATTCGTGGGTGGCACCAATCCGCCGCCCGGGCTACCGTGGCCGTATGACCTCCTTCGCGCTCGATTCCCGGCTGGCCGCGAGCACCGTGCCTGTGGGCGATCTCACGCTCTGCTCCGTTCTGCTCCAAAACGACTCCCGCTTTCCCTGGCTCATGCTGGTGCCCCGGCGAGAGGGCGTGGTGGAACTCACCGATCTCGCAGACGACGACTACCGGCAGCTCACCGAGGAAATCCGCCTCGCCACCCGGGTGATGCTGGAGATCGCCAAACCCGACAAGGTGAACGTCGCGGCCATCGGCAACATCGTCTCCCAGATGCATGTGCATGTGGTCGGCCGCTACCGCTCCGACCCCGCCTGGCCCGGCACCGTGTGGGGCTTCGGCACCCGCACGCCCTATCCCGACCACGCGGCCGCGGCCCTCGTGGATCGCGCCCAAGCGCTCTTCGTACAGGGCTAAGCGCCCCTCCCCTGCTCCTCCCGCGCGGCTTGATCCTTCATGCGTCCCATCCTCGGCTATGCCCAGAACCCCCTCTTGCGCCATTCCGCGGAGCGGGATCCCGAACTCCTGCTCCGGTCGCAAACGGACCCGCAGGCCGCTCGCGTGCTGATCGCGGGCGATCTGCCGATCCTGCGCGCCGGCGCGCCCGCCACGGGGCTCCTCGCGCCGGGCGATCTCGACCGCGTCGGGGAGCGCTTCGAGGAAGCCTTTCTCGGCACGCTTCATGGTCGGCCGGTGCTCGCCACCCTGGCGCCTACGGAAGCCGCCGATCTCTACCGGGACGACCCGGCCTTTCTGGTCACGGACCTGCGCTCCATGGCGCTCAAGGGCACCGTGGTGCCGGACGAGCTCGGCATCCTCGCCATGGCGAAGGCCCTCCTCGATTGGCACCGGCGCCACCGCTTCTGCTCCAATTGCGGCGCGCCGAGCACGCTCCAGCAGGCGGGCTTCCGGCGCGATTGCACCGCCTGCGGCACCCAGCACTTCCCGCGCACGGACCCGGTCGCGATCATGCTCGTCACCGACGGCGAGCGCTGCCTGCTTGGCCGGCAGCCGCGTTTCCTGCCCGGCATGTATTCGTGCCTCGCCGGCTTCGTGGAGCCGGGCGAGACCATCGAGGCCGCCGTGCGGCGGGAGACCTTCGAGGAGGCGGGGGTGCGCGTCGGCGCCGTATCCTACGCCATGTCCCAGCCCTGGCCCTTCCCGTCTTCGCTCATGATCGGCTGCATCGGCGAGGCACTCTCGACCGACATCACCATCGACCGGGAGGAGTTGGAAGATGCGCGCTGGTTCTCCCGGGACGAGATTCGCCTGATGGTGGAGGGCCGGCACCCCGATAACCTCTTCGCCGCCGCACCGATGGCCATCGCGCACCACCTCATCCGGCAATGGGTTGGGATGTAACGTCTCAGGCGCGGGGGATCGGCTCGAACCGATACGCCGTCTCCACGAGCGTCTGTCCGGCGATCTCGAAGGACTGCTCGGGTCCTGGGACCCCGCGCATGGCCTCGTAGAAGCGGCGGGCGGGAGCGTTGTCGCGGAGCACCCACAGGCCCACGGAGGCAAAGCCGCCTGCAGCGAGGTGGTCGAACACGCCGCGCAGGAGGCGGCGGCCGAGACCCTGGCGCTTCACCGCGTCGAGGAGATAAATCGCGTAGATGTCGGCCTCGGTGCCGAGCGGGACTCCGTCCCTGGAGCGCACCGCCCCGCCGCGGCAGAAGCCGACGATGCGGCTGTCCTGCTCAGCCACGAGCAGGCGGGCCGTGGGGTCGGGAGTTTGGAACGTGCTCTGCCACAGGCGGGCGCGGTCCCCCACGCAGAGGCCGGCCAGGGCCTCCCCTGAAAGGAAGGGTGCGTAGCTTTCACGCCAAGCCTGCACATGAACGGCGGCAATGCCGGGTACATCCGCTCCGACGGCGTCACGAATGACGATCCCAGACCCGTCGGCCCCGACGGTGCCGCCCGTCACGGCCTTACTCCGCCGCCGGGCGCACCTCGTCCCGGAAGGGATGGGCCGGATAGACGCCAAGGATGCGCAATTCGCGGGAGAAGAACTCCAGCTCTTCCAGCGCCCGCCTCACATGGACGTCGTCCGGGTGGCCGTCCACCTCGGCGTAGAACTGGGTCGCGGTGAAATCGCCCTCCAGCATGTAGCTTTCGAGCTTCGTCATGTTGACCCCGTTGGTCGCGAAGCCGCCGAGCGCCTTGTAGAGGGCCGCGGGCAGGTTGCGCACGCGGAATATGAAGCTCGTCACGATCGGCCCGTCGTCGGGCGCGGCGCGCTTCGGGGTTTTAGAGAGGATGATGAAGCGCGTGGTGTTGTAGCTTTCGTCCTCCACGTCCTCGGCCAGGATCTTCAAGCCGTAGATGCCGGCCGCAAGCCGCGGGGCGAGGGACGCCTTGGTGATGTCGCCCGATTCCGCGACCTCGCGGGCCGAGCCCGCCGTGTCGCCGGTGACGAGGGCCTTGAGGCCGAGCTTCCTCACGATCTTGCGGCATTGGCCGATGGCGTGGACGTGGCTCTGCACCGTCTTGATGGTGGAGAGGTTCGCCTCCGGCAGCGCCATGAGCTGGAAGTGGATCGGCAGGAAGTGCTCGCCGATGATGTGAAGGCCTGAATTCGGCAGCAGGTGATGGATGTCGGCGACGCGTCCCGCGATCGAGTTCTCGATCGGGATCATGGCGAGCGCCGCCCGGCCCTCGCTAACCGCCGCGAAGGCGTCCTCGAAGGTCGCGCAGGGCAGCGGCTCCCAGCCGGGATAAACCTCGTCGCAGGCGATGTGGGAATTGGCTCCGGGTTCGCCCTGGAACGAGATCAGCTGTGCGGTCATTGCGGGGTCTTCGGGTTGTGCCGGGCGCCGAGGAGGGCGCGGGCTTCTTCGAGTTGTTCGGGCGTATCGACGCCGAAGGGCACGTCGTCCACCACCACCGCATCGATGCGCATCCCGGCTTCCAGAGCGCGCAGCTGCTCGAGGCGCTCGCGGGTTTCGAGGGGCGAGGGCGGCAGGGACACGAAGCGGGCGAGCGCCCGCCGGCGATAGGCGTAGACGCCGATGTGATGGTGGAGCGGCCCCTCCCCCCACGGCGCCGTGGCGCGGGTGAAGTAGAGCGCGCGGAACCGGCCGGGCACCAGTTCGGTGCCCACCATCTTGACCACGTTCGGGTTGGTGCGCTCGTCCTCCCGCTGGATCGGGAACACCAGGGTCGCGATATCGACCGCCGGATCGAGGAGCGGCGTCACCGCGGCCGCGATGGCGCGCGGGTCGATGGTGGGGAAATCGCCCTGCACGTTCACGACCACATCGTGGTGCCCCTGCGGATCGAACGCCGCCATGGCCTCGGCGATGCGGTCGGAGCCGGAGGCGTGGTCGGCGCGGGTCATCACGGCCTGCCCGCCGGCGCGGGTCACGGCCTCGGCGATGGCGGGCGCGTCGGTGGCAACCGCCACGGGGCCGATGCCGGCTTCCACGGCGCGGCGCCACACATGCACGATCATGGGCTCGCCCGCGATGTCGGCGAGCGGCTTGTTGGGCAGGCGCGTCGCGCCGAGGCGCGCGGGGATCAGAACGAGGGGATCGGACATGGGACGCCGGTCAGGTGAGGGGCGGCTCTTAGCAAGGCGATGCCGCCTTGTCATGGTCACGCTGGGGACGGTCCTCCGCGCGGACGGTCGGCTGCCTCCGTGCGCGGGCCGTTTTCGGGGCCGGGGATAAACGTCGCTGCGACCAAGCGGCCAGTCGATGGCCCCTTGGCAAAACCCCATCTGTGCGGCTAAGCAACCCGCGCCGCGGGGCGTCCGCTTCCGCGTTCCCTGTCGTGCTGCGCAAAATCCCGCCGAAGAGGCCAGGAGAGCTCGTTCATGAATATCGAGGCCAACAAGATCGCGGGCGCCGCTTTCGGCACGCTCCTCTTCGTGGTCGCCCTCAACATCGTGAGCGAGGACTTCATCTTCCACGTGGGCAAGCCGGCGATCCCGGGCTACGCCCTCCCCGAGCCCCAGGAGGAAGCCGCTCCGGCCGGCGGCGCGGGTGCCCCCGCGGCGGAGCCGCTGCCGGTGCTGCTCGCCAAGGCGGATGTCGCTCGCGGCCAGACCGCCGCGCGCAAATGCGCCTCCTGCCACACCTTCGAGAGCGGCGGCGCCAACAAGGTGGGCCCGAACCTCTACGACGTGGTGGAGCGCCAGAAGGCCGCGCATCCAGGCTTCAACTATTCGGCCGCGCTGAAGGCGCTCGGCACCAACTGGTCCTACGACAACCTCGACAAGTTCATCACCAATCCGCGCGGCTACGCGCCCGGCACCACCATGGCCTTCGCGGGCATCGCCCAGGCCCAGGAGCGCGCGGATATCATCGCGTATATGCGCACCCTGTCGGGCTCGCCGAAGCCGCTCCCGGCCGCTGAAGCCGCAGCGCCCGCCGCTGCCCCCGCAGGCGGCGCGGCTCCCGCCGGTGGCCCGGCCCCGGCCGCTCCCGCCGGTGGTGCAGCCCCGGCAACTCCGGCCGCTCCCGCTGGTGGCGCAGCTCCGGCCGCCCCTGCGGCTCCGGGTGCAGCGCCTGCCGCTCCGGCGCAGTAAACCCTCCCCTCGAGATTTGCGATCGAAAGGCCGGGCATGCCCGGCCTTTTCGTTTGCCATCCGTTTGTCAGTCGCTCCTTCCCAAACGCCAATTTCACATATTTTTGTTGTTATATATGCCCCGCACATTAGGATGGCGCCCGAGCCCATGCAGGGTTGAGGGTAGCTATGAGTACCGAAGCCAACAACAACATCGCTTTGCTCCGCAGCACCCGGGGCCTCACGCAAGCCGAGCGTGGGCGGCAGGTCGGCGTTTGCGCGGTGACGGTTTCCCGCTGGGAGGGGGGCAAGGCGTCCCCGAGCCTCGACCAGGTTCACAAGATCGCGTCCGCTCTCGGCGTACCGGCTTCGGCGATGCTGAAGGGCAGCCACGATTTGAGGGGCAGCTTGATCTCCCTCGTCAAGGACAATGCTCGATTGCACCGCGAGAACACCGAACTGCAGCAGCAGATCACCAGGTTGCGCGGGCAGATTCCTGAGCCGACCCTGGGCCGAGTGCGCGCCGCCGCGCATTAGGGCGCTCCAACCGAACAGCCCAGAATAAGCCCATTCGGCGCGGCCGGCCTCACGGCCCGCGCTCTCCAAACGTCCGGCGGCCTGCCCTCTCCGGCGAGGTGCGCCCCCGTGCCCTGGCCTCCTCCCCTTGCCCGTGCCGCGCTCCCGACAAAGATTAGCGCGACGAAGAAGCGCCCGCGCCAGCCGGCCGCAAGGAGATGCCTTTGATCCGCACCGCCCTCGCCGTCGCCCTGGCGGCCTGCCTCGCGCTCTCGTCCCCGGTCCTTGCCCAGGAGGCCCCCTGGCGCCATGGCCTGTCGATGATGGGCGAGCCGAAATACCCGGCCGGTTTCCCGCATTTCGACTACGTGAACCCCAACGCCCCCAAGGGCGGCCTCGTGCGCTTCGGGGTGCAGGGCACCTTCGACAACTTCAACCTCGCCGTCGAAGGCGTGAAGGGCGAGCTCGAGAACGGCATCGGCCAGATCTACGAAACCTTGATGACCGGCTCCTCCGACGAGGTCTCCACGGAATACGGTCTCCTCGCCGAGGCCGTGCGCCACGCGCCCGACTTCTCGTCCGCGAGCTTCCGCCTGCGCGCGGAGGCCCGCTGGCATGACGGCAAGCCGGTGACGCCCGAGGACGTGATCTTCTCGCTTGAGACCCTGAAGAAGCAGAGCCCCATGTTCGCGTTCTACTACAAGAACGTGGCCAAGGCTGAGAAGACCGGCGAGCGCGAGGTGACCTTCACCTTCGACCAGACCGGCAACCGCGAACTGCCCCTGATCCTCGGCCAGCTCACCGTGCTGCCGAAGCATTGGTGGGAGGGCACCGCCCCGGACGGGCGTCCGCGCAATGTGGGCGAGACGACTCTCGAACCACCGCTCGGCTCCGGCCCCTATCGGCTGAAGAGCTTCGAGGCGGGGCGCACCACGGTCTACGAGCGCGTGCAGAATTATTGGGGCCGCGATCTCAACGTGAACCGCGGCAAGCACAATCTCGATGAGATCCGCTTCGAGTATTTCCGCGATTCCACCGTTCTCGTGGAGGCCTTCAAGGGCGACCGCTTCGACTGGCGCTCCGAGAACGTGGCCCGCAACTGGGCGACGGCCTACGACACCCCCGCGGTTCGCGAAGGGCGCCTGGTCAAGGAAGAGTTCCCCGACCGCGGCACAGGCATCATGCAGGCTTTCGTGTTCAACCTGCGCCGCGACAAGTTCAAGGACGAGCGGGTGCGCCGCGCCTTCAACCTCGCCTTCGATTTCGAGGAAACGAACCGCACCCTATTCTTCGGCATCTACAAGCGGGTCGATTCCTATTTCTTCGGCACGGAACTCGCCTCGTCCGGTCTGCCGGAAGGCCGCGAGCGGGAGATCCTGGAAGGGCTGAAGGACAAGGTGCCGGCGTCCGTGTTCACGACGCCTTACAAGAACCCGGTGAACGGGAGCCCCGAGGCCGTGCGCAACAATCTGCGCGAGGCCGTGCGCCTCTTGCAGGAGGCGGGCTACGAGCAGCGGGGCGGACGCCTCGTCAACAAGGCCACGGGCGAGGCCCTCACGGCCGAGTTCCTCACCTACGATTCCACCCACGAGCGTTACGCTCTCCCCTACCGCCAGGCGCTCGAGCGCATCGGCATTGCGCTCACGATCCGCGTCGTCGACATGGCGCAGTATCAGAACCGGATGCGCGCCTTCGATTTCGACATCACCACGTCGGGCTGGGCGCAAACTCTCTCGCCCGGCAACGAGCAGCGCGATTTCTGGGGCTCGCAAGCGGCCGAGCGGCCGGGCTCGCGCAACTCTGCGGGGATCAAGGACCCGGCGGTCGATACCCTCATCGAGCGCATCATCTTCGCCAAGGACCGCGAGGAGCTCGTGGCCACGACTCGCGCTCTCGACCGCGTGCTCCTGCACCACCATTACGTGGTGCCGCAATGGGGCTCCGGCGTCACCCGCGCGCTGCGCTGGAACCGCTTTGCCCGTCCCGACAAGCTCCCCGAATACGGCGGCGCCGCCTTCCCGACCATATGGTATTACGATCCCGCTCTCGCGCAGAAGACGGGAGCGGCGCGATGACACCTCACCGTCATTCCGGTCGCCCGCAGGGCGGGCCGGAACCCAGGAGATCTGTTCGGATCGTGCTCGCCATCTGGGTTCCGGGCTCAGCCTGCGGCTGGCCCGGAATGACAACTGCAGACCCACGCCCTCTTCGCATCGGATCCGCCTCATGACCCGACCGACCCGACGCCATGTGCTGGCCGGCGCCAGCGCCGCGGCCGCCCTCGCGACCCTGCCGCGCCTCTCCTTCGCGCAAGGAGCGGAGACCGAAACCCACGGCCTCTCGCCCTTCGGCGAGCTGCAGCAGCCGCCGGACTTCAAGCATTTCGCCTATGTGAACCCGAACGCGCCGAAGGGCGGCACGCTGGCGCTGCAGATCCGGCAGACGACAGGGAACCAGAACTTCGACACCTTCAACACGCTCCACATCTACGTGCTGAGGGGCGACGGCGCCGCCGGCATGCCGTCGACCTTCGATACCCTGATGGTGGGTTCGGGCGACGAGGCGGGTGCTCTCTACGGGCTCGTGGCGCGGGCCGTCCGCATCTCGTCCGACAAGCTCACCTATCGCTTTCTCCTGCGCCCCGAAGCACGCTTCCACGACGGATCGAAGCTCACCGCCAAGGACGCGGCGTTCTCCCTCAACATTCTGAAGGAGAAGGGCCACCCGAGCTACAAGGCACTGCTCACCGAGATGGCCTCGGCCGAAGCGGAAGCCGACGACGTGCTGCTCGTGCGCTTCACGCCGAACCGCAGCCGCGACCTCCACCTCGTGGTCGCCGGCACGCCAATCTTCTCTGAAAGCTATTGGCGGGGCCGCGACTTCGAGGCCTCGACCCTCGAAGCGCCCTTGGGTTCCGGCCCCTACAAGGTCGCTCGGTTCGAGCAGGGCCGCTTCATCGAGTTCGAGCGCGTGCCGGATTACTGGGGCAAGGACCTGCCCGTGATGGTGGGCATGAACAACTTCGACCGCGTGCGCTGGGAGTATTTCCGCGACCGCACGGTGGCCTTTGAGGCCTTCAAGAATGGCACGCTGAACTACAACGAGGAATACACCTCCCGCTTCTGGGCCCAGAACTACGACTTTCCGGCGGTGCGCGAAGGCCGCGTGAAGCGGGAGGAGATCCCCGTCGATGCACCCTCGGCGATCCAGGGCTGGCACTTCAACCTGCGCCGGGAGCAGTTCCGCGACCCGCGCATCCGCGAAGCCATCGGCCTTGTCTGGGACTTCGAGTGGACGAACCAAAACATCATGTTCGGGTCCTACAAGCGCACCTCGTCCTTCTTCGAGAATTCCGACATGAAGGCCGTCGGCAAGCCGTCGGCCGAGGAGCTGGCGCTCCTCGAACCCTTCCGGGCGTCGCTTCCGCCGACGGTGTTCGGCGACCCGGTCGTGCCGCCGGTGTCCGACGGCTCCGGCCAGGACCGTCGCCTGCTGCGCCGAGCCGACGAACTTCTCCGTGAGGCGGGCTGCAAGCGCGAAGGCAACGTGCTCAAGCTGCCGAGCGGCAAGCCCTTCGAGATCGAGTTCCTCGACTACCAGGCCGCGCTCCAGCCCCACACCCAGCCCTTCCAGGCGAACCTCAAGCGGCTCGGCATTGAGGCCCGTTCGCGCATCGTCGATCCGGCGCAGTATCAGCGGCGCATGGACGAGTTCGATTTCGACATGACGGTCCGAGCCCTCGGCGGCGCGCTCACGCCGGGCGACTCCCTGCGCGTAGTCTACGGCTCCGAGGCCGCGAGGACCCCCGGCTCCCGCAATGTCGCTGGCATTGCCGATCCGGCCGTCGATGCCCTGATCGAGAAGATCGGGCGGGCGGCGACGCGGGCCGAACTCGTCGTGGCCTGCCGGGCTCTCGACCGCGTGCTGCGGGCCGGTCACTATTGGGTGCCGATGTATTTCAAGCCCGCCGACTGGGTGGCGTACTGGGACCAGTTCTCGCGGCCGGAGACCAAGCCGCGCTTTTCATCCGGCGCGCCGGGCACCTGGTGGTACGATGCCGAAAAGGCTAAGCGCATCGGGCGTGCATGATGGGTGAGGAGTGGGGCCGCTGAATACCGTCGAGTCTTTGCGCGGCGCCGTCACGGGCGCGCCGCTCCTCATTCTCCGCCTGGAGGGGCTGGCGCTCCTCGCCTTCGGGACCTGGGGCTATGCGGCCCTCGACCTCTCCTGGTGGCTTTACGCGGCCCTCTTCCTCGTGCCGGATGTGAGCTTCGCGGCCTATCTCGCGGGGCCGCGCATGGGGGCGCTCGCCTATAACGTGCTCCATTCCACCATCGGGCCGGCGCTCCTCGGCGGGTTCGGCCTCCTGAGCGGGGCCGTCCTGCCCCTCGGCATCGCCGCCGTGTGGGCCGCCCATGTGGGCTTCGATCGGGTGCTCGGCTATGGGCTGAAGTATCCGTCCGCCTTCCAGGACACGCATCTCGGCCGCATCGGCCGAGAGCCCCAGGGGGTCTCCGCCTGATGCTGGCCTATATCGCGCGCCGCATCCTCCTCATGATCCCGACGCTGTTCGGGATCATGCTGATCTCCTTCGTGATCGTGCAATTCGCTCCCGGCGGCCCCGTGGAGCGCATTCTGGCCCAGCTCCAGGGGCAGGACGCGAGCGCGACCTCGCGCATCACCGGCGGCGGCGGCGACCTCTCTGGGGGCGGGGGAGGCTCGCCGGGCGGAGGCGGCGCCGCGGATGCCTCGTCGTCCCGCTATCGCGGCGCGCAGGGTCTCGATCCCGGCTTCATCAAGCAGCTCGAAACGCAGTTCGGCTTCGACAAGCCGGCCCACGAGCGCTTCGCCAAGATGCTGTGGGACTACATCCGCTTCGATTTCGGCAAGAGCTACTTCCGCGACATCTCCGTGCTCCAGCTCATCAAGGAGAAGCTGCCGGTCTCCATCACCCTCGGGCTGTGGATGACCATCCTCTCCTACGCGATCTCGATCCCGCTCGGGATCAAGAAGGCGGTGCGGGACGGCACGCCCTTCGACGTGTGGACCTCGGCGGTGGTGATCGTGGGCTATGCAATCCCGGGCTTTCTCTTCGCGATCCTGCTCATCGTGCTCTTCGCCGGCGGGTCGTTCTGGCAGATCTTTCCCTTGCGCGGCCTCACCTCGGAAGGCTGGGCGCAGATGTCCTGGGGCGCCAGGATCCTCGACTACATCTGGCACATCACCCTGCCAATCCTCGCCATGGCGCTTGGCGCCTTCGCGACCTCGACCCTGCTCACTAAGAACTCGTTCCTGGACGAGATCCGCAAGCAATACGTGCTCACCGCCCGCATGAAGGGCCTCTCCGAGCGCCAGGTCCTCTACAACCACGTTTTCCGCAACGCGATGCTCATCGTCATCGCGGGGTTTCCCGGCGCCTTCATCGGCGCCTTCTTCGGCGGCGCTCTCCTCATCGAGACGATCTTCTCCCTCGACGGCCTCGGGCTCCTCTCCTTCGAGTCCATCGTCAACCGCGACTACCCGGTGGTGTTCGCCAACCTCTACATCTTCTCCCTCGTCGGCCTCGTGGTGAATCTCATCTCCGACCTCACCTATACCTGGATCGATCCGCGGATCGATTTCGACACCCGGGAGGCGTGAGGTGCCGTTGATCCGCCGCACGCGCCAGGGGGCTCGCCCGTGAACGAGCACATCCCAATGGCCTCGCCGGCCAACTCGCCCGTGGCTCCGCCGCTCCCACGCGAGGGGTTCATCCGCCTCTCTCCGCTCAACCGCCGCAGGCTCGCGAACTTCCGCGCCAACAAGCGCGGTTACTGGTCGTTCTGGATTTTCACTGTGCTCTTCGTGGTGAGCCTGTTCGCGGAGTTCATCGCCAACGACAAGCCGATCATCGCCTCCTACAAGGGCGAGATCCTCTATCCCGTCTTCGTGGATTACCCGGAGGAGAAGTTCGGCGGCTTCCTGGCGCGGACCGATTACCGCGACCCGCTGATCCAGAAGGAGATCGCCGAGAACGGCTGGGCCGTGTGGCCGCCCGTGCGCTTCTCCTACTATACCCACAACCTCGACCTGCCGGTGCCCGCCCCCGCCCCGCCCACCTGGATGCTCACGGACGAGCAATGCCGGCCCCTGGCCGAGCGCAACGGCGGCACGGGCTGCAGGGACATCGAGTGGAACTGGCTCGGCACCGACGATCAGGGCCGGGACGTGGTGGCGCGCCTGCTCTACGGCTTTCGCATTTCCGTGCTCTTCGGGCTCATCCTCGCCATCGTCTCCTCCGTGATCGGCGTGGTGGCGGGTGCGGTGCAGGGCTATTTCGGGGGCTGGACCGACCTCGTGTTCCAGCGCTTCATCGAGATCTGGACTGCGATCCCGGCGCTCTATCTCCTCATCATCATCTCATCCATCATCACGCCGAGCTTCTTCGTGCTGCTCGGCATCCTGCTCCTGTTCTCCTGGGTGTCGCTCGTGGGCGTGGTGCGGGCCGAGTTCCTGCGCGCCCGCAACTTCGAATATGTGCGCGCCGCCCGAGCGCTCGGCCTCTCCGACGCCACCATCATGTTCAAGCATCTCCTGCCGAACGCCATGGTGGCGACGCTCACCTTCCTGCCCTTCATCCTCAACGGCTCGATCACGACCCTCACCTCCCTCGACTTCCTCGGCTTCGGCCTGCCTCCGGGCTCGCCCTCGCTCGGGGAATTGCTGGCCCAGGGCAAGGCGAACCTCCAAGCCCCCTGGCTCGGCCTCACGGGCTTCTTCGTCATCGCCTTCATGCTGAGTCTGCTGATCTTCGCCGGCGAGGCGGTGCGCGATGCGTTCGACCCGCGGAAGACTTTCACATGACGCCGCTTCTGCAGGTCCAAGACCTCTCCGTCGCCTTTCGCCAGGGCGGGCGGGACTCGCTCGCCGTCGATCGCGTGTCGTTTCATGTGAACCCCGGCGAGACTGTCGCGCTGGTGGGTGAATCCGGCTCCGGCAAGTCGGTGTCGGCGCTCTCGGTTCTGAAGCTCCTGCCCTATCCGTCCGCGCATCACCCGTCGGGCCAGGTCCTGTTCAAGGGCCGGGACCTCATGGCGCTGTCCGAGGACGAGATGCGCACTGTCCGCGGCGACGACATCACCATGGTGTTCCAGGAACCCATGACCTCGCTCAATCCGCTCCACACCATCGAGCGCCAGGTGGGCGAGATCCTCAAGCTGCATCGTGGCCTCAACGATCGCGACGCGCGCAAGCGCACCCTCGAACTCCTCGATCTCGTCGGCATCCGCGACGCCGCGAACCGCCTCGACGCCTATCCCCATCAGCTCTCCGGCGGCCAGCGCCAGCGCGTGATGATCGCGATGGCGCTGGCGAACGAGCCCGATCTCTTCATCGCGGACGAGCCCACGACCGCCCTCGACGTCACCGTGCAGGCGCAGATCCTGAAGCTGCTGGCAGAGCTGAAGAGCCGCCTTAACATGGCGATGCTCTTCATCACCCACGATCTCGGCATCGTGCGCAAGATCGCCGACCGCGTCTGCGTCATGTGGAAGGGCAAGATCGTGGAGCAGGGCCCCGTCGCGGAGGTGTTCGCCAACCCCCAGCACCCCTACACCCAGCGCCTTCTCGCCGCCGAGCCCAAGGGCCGCGCCAACCCCGTGCGCGAGAGCGCGCCCACCATCGTCGAGGCCGGCCCCTTGAAGGTCTGGTTCCCGATCAAGCGCGGCTTCCTCCAGCGCACCGCCGGCCACGTGAAGGCGGTGGACGGCGTGTCGATCCGCGTGCGCGAGGGCGAGACCGTAGGGGTCGTCGGCGAATCCGGGTCCGGCAAGACCACGTTGGGCCTCGCCATCCTGCGCCTCATCTCCTCCGAGGGGCCGGTGGTGTTCTTGGGCAAGCGCCTCGACGGCCTGCGCTCGGGCGAAATCCGCCCCATGCGCAAGAACCTCCAGGTGGTGTTCCAGGACCCGTTCGGCTCCCTCTCGCCGCGCCTCTCGGTCGCCGAGATCGTGGAGGAGGGCCTGCTCGTGCAGGAGCGGGGCCTCTCTTACGCCGAGCGCCGCGACGTGGTCGCCCGCGCGCTCCACGATGTAGGCCTGGATCCCGCCACCATGGACCGCTACCCGCACGAATTCTCGGGCGGCCAACGCCAGCGGATCGCCATCGCTCGCGCCATGGCACTCGAACCCCGCTTCGTCATGCTGGACGAGCCCACATCCGCCCTCGACATGTCGGTACAGGCGCAGATCGTGGAGTTGCTGCGCGACCTGCAGCGGCGGCGCAACCTCGCCTACATGTTCATCTCCCACGACCTGAAGGTGGTCCGGGCGCTCGCGAACCATGTGATCGTGATGCAGAACGGCCGGGTGGTGGAAGAAGGCCCGGCCGAGCGCATCTTCGCCGCCCCGGAGACCGACTATACCCGCGCCCTCTTCGCCGCCGCCTTCAACCTGGAAACCGCCGATGGCGGCGTGGTGCGGGAGTAGCCTGGTCTCCCTGCCCCCAGAAGGCTGAGAAGCGCTGTTCGGGAGTAGCGTGGGCTCCCTGCCCCGAGAAGGGTAGGACGCGCTCCCAAACGGGTGTATGCACCCCTCCCCGCCGGTTCCCGGTTCCGGAGTCCACCCCATGCCTCGCGCCCTCCTCATCGTTCTCGATTCCGTCGGCATCGGCGGGGCGGAGGATGCGGCGGCTTACGGGGATGAGGGGGCCGACACGGTGGGGCACATCGCGGAAGGCTGCGCCGAGGGCCGGGGCGACCAGGCCGGGCTGCGGGCAGGGCCGCTCCACCTGCAGAACCTCTCAGGCCTCGGCCTCGGCCTCGCCTGCGAGGCCTCGACCGGCCGCATGCCGCCGAACCTCGCGCCGGGGGGTGCCGTGACCGGTGCCTGGGGCTACGGGGTCGAGACTTCGCGCGGCAAGGACACCCCTTCGGGCCACTGGGAGATCGTCGGCGTGCCGGTCGATTTCGACTGGGGCTATTTCCCCAACACCCAGCCCTCGTTCCCGCGCGAACTCACCGACGCCATCGTCCGCGAGGCGGGTCTTCCCGGCATCCTCGGCGACAAGCACGCCTCGGGCACCGCGATCATCGACGAGTTCGGCGCCGAGCACCTGCGCACGGGCCGCCCGATCCTCTACACCTCGGTCGACAGCGTCTTGCAGATCGCCGCGCACGAGGAGGCGTTCGGGCTCGAGCGCCTCTACGATCTCTGCCGCATCGCGCGGGGCTTGTGCGATCCCTACAACATCGGCCGCGTGATCGCGCGGCCTTTCATCGGCACCGCGGAAACCGGCTTCAAGCGCACCGGAAACCGCAAGGATTTCGCGACGCCCCCGCCCGCCGACACGCTCCTCGATATCCTGGAGAGGGCGGGCCGCACGGTCGTCACCGTCGGCAAGATCGGCGACATATTCGCCCACCGCGCCACGGGCCGCGAGGTGAAGCCGCACGGCAACGCGGCCTGCCTCACGGCGGCGCTCGATGCCCTGCGCACGCTGCCCGACGGCGGCTTCGTCTTCGTCAATCTCGTGGATTTCGACACCGAGTTCGGTCACCGCCGCGATATCCCGGGCTATGCGGCCTGCCTCGAGGCCTTCGACCGCCGCGTGCCCGAGATCGTCGCCGCGTTGAAACCCGGCGACATCGCGATCGTCACCGCCGACCACGGCAACGATCCCTCCTGGCGCGGCACGGACCACACCCGCGAGCATGTGCCGATCCTGGCCTTCGGGCCCGGGGTCGCGCCGGGCCCGCTCGGGGCCCGCGAGAGCTTCGCCGATATCGGTGCCACGGTGGCGGCGCATCTTGACGTGCCGCGTCCCGGTGCGGGACGTTCGTGGCTCTGAGACGGAGCACCGCACGAATGCCCCTCCCCCGCTTCCAGGCCACCCCGGACGGTGCCGCCAGCCCTGAGATGCAGGCGGCCTATGCCCGCGACGGCTTTCTCGTCATCGAGGGCTTCAAGAGCGCGCAGGAATGCGATGCGCTTCGGCAGCGCAGCCACGATCTCGTCGAGGCCTTCGACCCGCAGACGGTGACGAGCATCTTCGAGGCCGGCGGCGACCAGCGCCATGCGGCCGACCGCTACTTCCAGGAATCCGGCGACACGATCCGCTTCTTCTTCGAGAAGGGCGCCTTCGACGAGCGCGGGCAGCTCACGAAGGACAAGCACGCGGCCTTGAACAAGATTGGCCATGCCATGCACGACCTCGATCCCGTGTTCGAGCGCTTCTCCCGCGATCCCAAGCTCGCCAACCTCGCGCGAAGCCTCGGGCTCGAAGATCCCGGCCTCGTGCAATCCATGGTGATCTTCAAGCCGCCCTTCATCGGCGGCGAGGTGAACTGCCATCAGGATGCGAGCTTCCTCCACACGGACCCGGTCTCCGTGACGGGCTTCTGGTTCGCGCTCGAGGACGCCGACGAGACCAACGGCTGCCTCCTCGGCATTCCGGGCGTCCACCACGAGGGCCTGCGCGAGCGCTTCCATTACGAGGGCGACAACCTCGTGATGACCAAGATGGGCGAGAAGGATTGGCCGACCGACACGGAGGCGCCCCTCACCGCGCCGAAGGGCACCCTCGTGGTGCTTCACGGCCTCGCGCCGCACCGCTCCTCGCCCAACACCAGCCCGCGCTCCCGCGAGGCCTATGCGCTCCATGTGGTGGACCGCGCCGCGCAATGGAGCGACGGCAACTGGCTGCGGCGAAGGCCGGAGATGCCCGTGCGGGGGTTTTGAGCCCATTATCCCTCTCCGCCAGGGGAGGGTGGCCTCGCGCGCGAGGTCGGGTGGGGTGGAAGCGCCAACGCTTCAGAACCAAGCCGTGCTCCGGGAAGGTAATCTCATACCTTCTCCGCACCGTCCTGCAACGCGTGCCAGATCGTCTCGACCACGCCGTTCAGATTGCGGTCCACCTCGCTGTTCCAGAATCGCAATGTGCGGAAACCCCGCGCAGCCATCGTTCGGTCGCGCTCGGCATCGCGTCGAGCGTGCGCGTCAGTGCTGTGCTGCCCTCCGTCCACCTCGACGATCAATCGGTGCTGAAGGCAAACAAAATCGAGGATGGCCCATCCGCGCGGAGCCTGACGGCGGAAGTGGTATCCCTGCTGGCGAAGCTCCCGCAGCTTCACCCAAAGCTTCACCTCTTGCGGGGTCATCGATCGCCGGAGTTCTCGGGCGCGCTGGTTGGCCATGGCGGGGCCTGCCGACAAACATGCTGACGCGCTCATGAAGCGCCGGCAGCCCGCAACGCGCAATCCCTCCTTGGCCCAAGGTTGGGTGGCGCCGACGCGTGAGCGTCGGTGACGGGTGGGATGAGAGCTCAAATTGGGGAGGCTTGTGCTTCCACCCCACCCGGCCGCTCCGCGTCCACCCTCCCCTGGCGGGGAGGGATAAAAAGGCCGCCCGTTGACGCAGCCCCCGCTTTGGCGCAGATTCCTCAACGTTCTGAACCACTAAAGGCTCCTCGAACCGTGCTTCGGGGAGCCTTGTCCGTTCGGGCCGTGTTCCTCGCGTCGAAAGCGTCTTGATGACCTCGTCCAACCGTTCGACCCATATCCGCCTCACCTCCCATCCCGAACCCAACACCGCCACCACCCGCTTCCCGGTCCGTTGGGGCGATCCGGATCCGAAGCGGCGCGGGCCTGTGATCGGGTCGGTGACGAACCCCGCCGACCGCAACGTGATCGGCGCCCATGGCGGCTCCTATTCGCTCTACCGGGCGCTCGCGATTTCGGCCCGCGCCCTCAATCCGCTGGCGCGCCCGGACCTGCGCAACACGCACCCGACCGCCGCCATCGGCCCGCACCCGCAATGGTCCGAACCCGGCAAGATCGTGTCCCTCGATCCCTGGGGCCATCTCGCCGGCGAGGTCTACGCGGACGAGATCGCGGGCGGCGTCGACGTCCGTCCCACCATCGCGGTCACGAAGGCGCGCCTCAACATGCCCGAGATCCTCGCCGCCATGGGCGCGCGGCGCCTCGCGGCGGATGGGGGCATCCTGCACAAGTCCGGCGACATCGCGGTCACCAAGATCGCGGTCGATCCCGTATGGCATCTGCCCGGCGTCGCCGCGCGCTTCGGCGTCAGCGAGGGCGAACTGCGCCGGACGCTCTTCGAGCAGACCGGCGGCATGTTCCCGGAACTCGTCACGCGGCCGGACATGAACGTGTTCCTGCCCCCGATCGGCGGCACCACGGTGTATGTGATCGGCGAGGTCGAGGCACTGACCGATCCCAAGCGCAGCATCGCCTGCCGGGTGCACGACGAGTGCAACGGCTCCGACGTGTTCGGCTCCGACATCTGCACCTGCCGGCCCTATCTCGTGCACGGCATCGAGGAGAGCGTGCGCGAAGCTCAAAGCGGCGGCGTCGGCGTCATCGCCTACAATCGCAAGGAAGGCCGGGCGCTGGGCGAGGTCACCAAGTTCCTGGTCTACAATGCGCGGAAGCGTCAGGAGGGCGGCGACCAAGCCTCCACCTATTTCGAGCGCACCGAATGCGTGGCGGGCGTGCAGGATGCGCGCTTCCAGCAGCTCATGCCCGACGTGCTGCACTGGCTCGGCATCCGCCGCATCGACCGGCTCATGTCCATGTCGAACATGAAGTACGACGCCATCGTGAATTCCGGCATCGCAGTCGGCGAGCGCGTGCCAATCCCGCCCGAGCTGGTGCCGCCGGACGCGGCGGTGGAGATCGAGGCCAAGAAGGCCGCGGGCTACTACACGCCCGAAGGAACGTCCGCACCGCTCGATCAGGTGAAGGGGCGCGACCTGGAGCGGTTCTGAACCCCTCTCCCCCGGAGGGAGAGGGACAGCGCACGCAGTGCGCAGGGAGAGGGGGAAGTCATTCCACCCCCGTCATGGCCGGGCTCGTCCCGGCCATCCACGTCTGAGCAATGGTGTCGCGCATCTCCC
>JAESFT010000611.1_pt1 | contig 18143 bp, 16 predicted proteins | sample 9269451 | NCBI WGS metagenome assembly JAESFT01 (sample SAMN14502557, study PRJNA617106) | algae metagenome | isolation source: Scytonema hyalinum WJT4-NPBG1 and co-occurring heterotrophs from well... | place: USA: Mojave Desert, Joshua Tree National Park, California | collected 2006-05-25
CCTGTATGCCTAATCGACCCGGCTGGGCTATATGCTCGTCTGAACATGAGGCCAAACCAAGGCCATTAACCATTACGGAGCATTCGGCGTGGCCCATTATCTCGGTATCGATGTCGGCACTTCGGCGGTGAAAGCCATTCTGGTCGACGAGCGGCAGACGGCAGTTGCGGAGGCGGATGTTCCGCTCCAGGTCTCCCGCCCGCACGACCTCTGGTCGGAGCAGGACCCGGAAATATGGTGGGCGGCGGTGCAGTCCGCGCTCGATCAGTTGCGCAACCAGGCTCCGGCGGCACTCGCGGATATTCACGGCATCGGCCTCTCGGGACAGATGCACGGCGCCGTGCTGCTCGACGAAAGCAACCGGCCTCTCCGGCCCGCGATTCTCTGGAATGACGGGCGCTCTTTCCGAGAGGCACAGGAGCTGGGAGAAAGGCACCCGGAGCTCTCGCACGCCATGGGCGTCATCCCGATGCCGGGCTTCACCGCACCGAAGCTCGTCTGGCTTGCCCGGCAGGAGCCGGACATCTTCCGCGCCGTGCGCAAGGTGATGCTGCCGAAGGACTACATCCGCCTCAAGCTCACCGGCGAGATCGTCACGGACATGTCCGATGCAGCGGGCACCTGGTGGCTGGACGAGGCCAGCCGCGACTGGTCGGACGCGGCACTGGCCGCAACCGGCCTCAGCCGCGATCACATGCCGAGCCTCGTCGAAGGCTCGCAAGTCTCCGGTACCCTGCGCGCCGACATTGCACAACAATGGGGAATGCGGAGCGATGTCGTCGTCGCCGGCGGCGGCGGAGATGCGGCAGCAGGCGCTGTCGGCCTCGGGGCCATCGAGGACGGATCGGCGTTCATCTCTCTCGGCACCTCCGGGCAGCTTTTCGTCACGACGCAGGATTTCAGCCCGGCGCCGCAGGCCGTGGTGCATTCCTTCTGCCATGCGGTGCCAGGACGATGGTTCCAGATGGCCGCGATGCTGAACGCCGCCAGTTGCCTGGCCTGGGGCGCCCATCTGCTGAGACGGGACATCGGCGACCTCCTGCGCGAAGTCGAGGCCGATTATCGGAAGCCGTCTCCCGTTCTCTTCCTGCCCTACCTCGCGGGCGAACGGACGCCGCACAACGATCCCTATGCGCGCGGGGTCTTCTTCGGGCTCTCGCCCCAGACGCAGCAGGCTGATCTGGTGCAGGCCATCCTGGAAGGTGTGGCCTTCAGTTTCGCCGACGCGAAGCAGTGCCTCCAGCAGGCAGGCACGTCCCTCACCCATGCGGGCATGATCGGCGGGGGATCTCGCAGCGCGTTCTGGGCCAGGATCTTTGCGAGCGTCCTCAACGTCCCCATGCTGCGCTACCGGGGCAGCGACAAGGGTCCGGCATTCGGTGCGGCCCGGCTGGCACGCCTTGCCGCGACGGGCGAGGCGCCGGACGCCGTTTGCACGGCACCCGAAGTCCTCGAGACCATCGAACCCGAAGCGCCCCTCGTGGAGCTATACGGTCCGCGCATCGAAGCATTCCGTCGTCTGTATCGCGCCTTGAAGCCGGAATTCATGCGAGCGTAAGGGAAACGATCAGGAGCACGATCGCCTGAGAAGAAACAAAGTATCTCTTGATTTCGACTGTAGCGCACTGAACGACGAGCATTGCTGCCGAAAAGTTGTGGGCGATCATCCGCGACTCGAAAGGAGGGATTGAAACGCGATTGAATTGAAGCATTTAGGGCAGGCACAATCCCTTCTGATCCGGTCCGACTTTTGGCATGATAGTGTCTTCAGAATTCAAGGCTGAAAACTGCCGTTTCGACAAAGCGCCTCTAGGGAAATGCTCATGACAGGATCCGCCCCGATCCTCGAAATGAAGGACATCTCCAAGACGTTTCCGGGCGTGAAGGCGCTCACGAACGTCTCCCTCACCGTCTATCCGGGCGAAATCCACGCCCTGATGGGAGAGAACGGCGCCGGCAAGTCGACGCTGATGAAGATCCTGTCCGGAGCCTACCAGGCGGATCCCGGCGGCGAGATCCGAATCAATGGCCAGCCCGTCACCATCGACGGACCGCTGACGGCACGCCATCACGGCATTTCGATCATCTATCAGGAGCTCTCCCTCGCGCCCAATCTCACGGTGGCGGAGAACATGCTTCTCGGGCGTGAGCACAAGTCCGGCCCGATGGTCGACCGGCGCTCGATGGAGAGGGCCTGCCAGACGGTGCTCGATCGGCTCGGCGTCCATTTCAAGGCGACCACGAAGGTCAGCGAATTGTCGATGGCCGAGCGGCAGCTCGTGGAGATCGCTCGCGCGCTGATCGCGAACTCGCGCATCCTGGTTATGGACGAACCCACGACCTCCCTCTCCTCCCGAGAGACCGAGGCGATGTTCGCCCTCGTTCGGCAGCTGCGGGCGGAAGGGCTCGCCATCATCTACATCAGCCATCGCATGGCGGAGATTTACGAGCTGGCCGAGCGGGTCTCAGTGCTTCGGGACGGTTCCTATGTCGGCACCCTGGTGGGCGACGAGATCTCCGCGGAACGTCTCGTTCAGATGATGGTCGGCCGCGATCTGTCGTCCTTCTACAAGAAGGAGCACGATGCCCATCAGAGCCGTGGACGCGTGATGTTCGCGGTCCGCAACATGGGCGACGGCGTGCGTGTCCACGACTGCTCGTTCGAGCTGCACGAGGGCGAGGTACTGGGCATTGCCGGCCTCGTCGGGGCGGGACGCACCGAGCTGGCGCGCCTCATCTATGGTGCGGATCCCCGCACCAGCGGCGAGGTTTTCCTGCAGGGCAAGCATCTCTCGATCCGCAAGCCCGAAGACGCCATCGAATCCGGCGTCGTCTATCTGACGGAGGATCGCAAGCATCTCGGCCTCTTCCTCGATCTCACCGTGCGCGAGAACGTGAACATCAGCGTTCTGAATCGGGATTCCCGCCCGGGTGGTATCCTCAACCTGAAAGCCGCCAAGCAGCGAGCGGCCGCGGCCATTCGGGCGCTGAGCATCCGCGTGGCGGGCGACGTGGTGCCCGTGGGCAGTCTGTCCGGCGGCAATCAGCAGAAGGTTCTGCTCTCGCGCCTGCTCGAGACGAAGCCCAAGGTCCTCATCCTCGACGAGCCCACCCGCGGCGTGGATATCGGCGCCAAGTCCGAAATCTACCGGCTCATCGACAGCCTCGCCCGCAACGGCGTCGGCGTCATCGTGATCTCCAGCGAATTGCCGGAGATCGTCGGTATCTGCGACCGGGTCCTCGTGATGCGCGAGGGCCGGCTTGAAGGCGAGGTCGGCGGAGCCGGCCACCCGCCCGTGACACAAGAAAACATCATCACCATCGCGACAGGTGTAAGGGAAGCGGCCGAATGACATCCCCGAACGAGACCAGCGCTGGCCTGCAGGCCACCGGAGTCACAGGCGCCGATGCGGCGTCTCAAAGCCTTCAGCGCCGCCTTGCCTGGCGTTCGACCCTGCAGGCCCTCGGCATGCTGCCGGTGCTCATCATCCTCGGCGTCGTGTTCGAGTTCATGTCCGGACGCTTCCTGAGCTTCCAGAACCTCTCGATCGTGATGCAGCAGGCGTCGATCAACACCGTGCTCGCGGCCGGCATGACCTTCGTCATTCTGACCGGCGGCATCGACCTGTCGGTGGGCTCGATCCTGGCGGCCGCCGCCATGGTGGCGATTCTGGGATCCTTGGTCCCTGAATGGGGCATGCTGGGCATTCCGGCCGCCCTGCTGACCGGCCTGGGCCTCGGCCTCGTGAACGGCGCGCTCATCGCCTTCGCGAAGCTGCCGCCGTTCATCGTGACCCTCGGCTCGTTGACGGCCGTACGCGGCCTTGCGCGCCTGCTCGGCGATGACACCACCCAGTTCAACCCGCAGCTGCCCTTCGCCTTCATCGGAAACGGCACCCTGTTCGGCCTGCCCTGGCTCGTCTGGATCGCCTTCGCGGTGGTGATCATCTCCTGGTTCATCCTGCGAAGAACGGTTCTTGGCGTCCATATCTACGCGGTCGGCGGCAATCCGGACGCAGCACGGCTCACGGGCATCAAGGTCTGGGCCGTCCTGCTGTTCGTCTACGCATTCTCAGGATTGGCAGCAGGCCTCGGCGGCGTCATGTCGGCGGCGCGCCTATTCGCCGCCAACGGATTGCAGCTCGGACAATCCTACGAGCTCGACGCCATCGCGGCCGTCATCCTCGGCGGCACCAGCTTCGTCGGCGGCATCGGGTCGATCTGGGGCACGCTGATCGGCGCGCTGATCATCGCGATTCTGTCGAACGGCCTCATTCTCGTGGGCGTGTCCGACATCTGGCAATTCATCATCAAGGGGCTCGTGATCATCGGGGCCGTGGCGCTCGACCGCTACCGCCTCAAGGGATCGGCACGCACCTGATCAAGGAATACCAGCGCTCGTCATGGGCGCTCGTATATGCGATCTCCAGGCATCCAAGGCGGCTACCGGGAGATCGTGGGGATAAAACACCTGCAATCAGCACCCTGGAGGAACCCATGGCACTTTCCCGTCTCACCCTAAGCCTTGCCGTCGTCGCCGGACTGGCGGCGCCGGCCTACGCCAAGGACGTCAAGAACGTCGGCATCTCGGTCGGCCTGCTCGGCAATCCGTTCTTCGTCGCGACCATCAAAGGCATCGAAGCCAAGGCGAAGGAGATCACTCCCGGGGCCAAGATCACGTCCGTGTCGGCGGATTACGACCTGAACAAGCAGTTCACCCAGATGGACAACTTCACGGCGGCCGGCACCGACATCGTGATGATCAACGCGGTCGACCCCAAGGCCATCGAACCTTCGGTGAAACGGGCTCAGGCAGGCGGCATGGTCGTGGCCGCTTTCGACGTGGCGGCAGCCGGTGCCGACGTGACGGTGATGACGGACAACGTCAAGGCCGGCGAGCTCGCCTGCCAGTACATCGCCGACCATTTGAAGGGCAAAGGCGACGTGCTCATCATCAACGGCCCGCAGGTCTCATCGATCACCGATCGCGTGAAGGGCTGCAAGAACGTCTTCTCCAAGTTCCCGGACATCAAGATCCTCTCGGACAACCAGGACGCCAAGGGCTCCCGCGAGGGCGGCTTCGCCGTCGGCCAGAGCCTGCTGACCCGCTTCCCGAAGGTGGACGCCGTGTTCGCGATCAACGATCCGACCGCCATCGGCGTCAACCTGGCCGCCAAGCAGCTCAACCGCAACGAGTTCATCATCACGGCGGTCGACGGCGCTCCGGACATCGAGACCGAGCTGAAGTCGGGCAACTCCCTGATCAAGGCCTCGGCCTCGCAGGACCCGTACATCATGGCCGCTCAGTCCTATGAGCTCGCGGTCGGCATCGTGAACGGCAAGAAGCCGGAGAAGAACGTCATTCTCCTCGAGCCCAAGCTTATCACGGCCGACAACATCAAGGACTACAAGGGCTGGCAGGCCGTCCGCTGATTTGACCCGACCTCCGGCGGCCACGGCACGCGCCGTGGCCGCCTTTTCCGTTCACGGCCCAGGGAGCGCCTCGATGTTGAAGCAGCTGCGCGAGCAGGTACTGGAAGCCAATCTGGAAGTGGTGCGCCGCGGGCTCGTGCTTTACACCTTCGGGAACGTCAGCGGCATCAGCCGCGAGGAGAACCTCGTCGTCATCAAGCCGAGCGGGGTGCCCTACGAGCGCATGAAGGCGGACGACCTCGTGATCACGGATCTCGAGGGCAAGATCGTCTGGGGCGAGCTGCGCCCCTCGTCGGATCTCGACACCCACATCCACCTGTACAAGTCGTTCCCGCAGATCGGCGGCGTGGTGCATACGCATTCCGAGCACGCCGTGGCCTGGGCCCAGGCCTGCCGCCCGATCCCGGCCCTCGGCACCACCCATGCGGATTATTTCTACGGTCCCGTTCCTGTCACCCGCCAACTGACGGCCGAGGAGATCAAGAACGATTATGTCCGCGCGACCGGCGTCGCGATTACGGACGCCTTCGGCAACCGCGACCCCATGGAAGTGCCGGCGGCCCTTGTCGCTGGGCACGGTCCCTTTGCGTGGGGCAGGACGCCCGACGACGCCGTGCACAACGCGGTCGTGCTGGAAGCGGTCGCCCGCATGGCCATGTATACCTTCTCGCTGCAGCCGAATGCGCCGGGCGTCTCGCAGGCGCTCCTCGACCGGCACTATTTCCGTAAGCATGGCGCGACGGCGACCTATGGCCAGGCCGAGAAATAAGTTCCCTCTCCCATTCCAACCGCTGACACCCCATTCCGGGAGATACAGATGGCCGTTGTAGCCGGTGTCGATTTCGGCACCCTGAGCGTTCGGGTCACCCTCGTCGACGACCGCAAAGGCCCGCTCGGCCTTGCCACGGCGGAGTACCCGCTCCACCGGAAGCGAGAGGATCCCGACTATGCCACCCAGGCGCACGCCGATCACATGGATGCTCTGGCACGCGCCATGCGCGGCGCCTTGGATTCGGCCGGCGTGAAAGGCGAGGACGTGGCGGCGCTCGCGGTCGACACGACCGGCTCCAGCGTCGTCATGGTTGGCGAAGGGCTCGAGCCGCTGGACGAATATTACCTCTGGTGCGACCACCGGGCGAAATCGGAGGCGGAGGAGATCACGCGCCTCGCCCACCAGGAAGGCCTTGAAGCCATCCAGTGGTGTGGCGGCGTCTATTCGCACGAATGGGGCTTCTCCAAACTGCTCCACTGGCTGCGCCATAACCCGGACAAGCGCGACCGACTCGTGACCGCCCTGGAGCATTGCGACATGGTGGCCGCGACACTCACGGGTGTCACGGACTCTCGCGATCTGAAACGCAGCATCTGTGCCATGGGCCACAAATGGATGTGGAACCCGCGCTGGGGCGGCCTCCCCCCGCAGGAATTCCTGTCCAAGGTCGATCCACTCTTCGACGGCATTCGGGAGAAGCTTGCAGGCGAATACGCCACCTCCGACGTCGTCGCCGGCCATCTCACCCCTTACTGGGCGGAGCGGCTGGGCCTGAAGGCCGGCATCCCGATTCCGGTCGGCGCCTTCGACGCCCATTGGGACGCCATCGGCGCAGGCTGCCGGGTCGGGGACGTGGTGAACGTGGTCGGCACCTCGACCTGCATCATCGCCATGGCCGAGGAGACCAGCCTGATCCAGGGCGTCTGCGGCGTCGTGCCGGGCAGCGTCGATCCCAAGCTCGTGGGCATCGAGGCCGGACTGTCGGCCACGGGCGACATCTTCGAGGCGATCGCGCGGCGCGCCAACACCAATGTCAAGGAACTTTCCAAAGGCCTGGAGCAATACCGCGCCGGCCAGACCGGCCTCCTGCGCCTGACCTGGGACAACGGCGACCGCACGGTTCTCGTGAAGGCGGATCTCGGCGGCATCACCCTTGGCTGGAACCTGCTGCACACGGCCCAGGACGAGCTGTTCGCCGCCATCGAGGGCACGGCCTTCCACACCCGCATCATTCTCGAACGCATGGCCGAGGGCGGCGTGCCGGTCGAGCGGGTCATCAATGCGGGCGGGATCCCGCAGCACAATGCGGTTCTGAACCAGGTCTACGCCAACGTCCTCGGCCGACCGGTGCTTGTGCCGAGCGGCATTCCGACGGGCCTCGGGTCCAGCATTTTCGCGAGCCTTGCCGCCGGCTCGCATCCGGATCTCGACAGCGCGCAAGCGGCGATCTGCCTGCCCTTCCGCACCTTCGATCCGGATCCGAAGGCGCATGCCATCTACGAGCAGCTCTTCGCCCATTACAGGACGCTCTATTTCGGCTTCGGCGGCGTCTCTGGACCCGTCTCGCTGGATCATATATTGCGCGACCTCAAGCGGATCGCGGCTCTTCCCTCGGAGCCGGTTCCGCCGGATGCTATCCCCGCCTGATCCCAGATCGGGCCGGGCAGGCATCATGGGTGTCGCTGAGGTATTGGCCGGAGGCTTTCGATGATCCTGGTATGTGGTGAAGCCCTGATCGACCTCTTCATCGGGGCGTCCGGTCCGACCGGCTTTCCAGCGGAAGCCGTTGCCGGCGGCTCGCCGTTCAATGTCGCCATCGGGATCGGCCGGCTCGGGCGTCCCTCGGCCTTCCTATCGACTCTGTCGGACGACGTGTTCGGCACCTTCCTGGCCGAGAAGCTCGCCGAATCCGGGGTGAGCCCTGCCTATCTTCAACGCTGCCCGAACTACACGACGTTGAGCGTGGTCGCGACGAACGCATCGGGGCAGCCGCAATACTCCTTCTATGCACCGAACAGCGCCGACCGAGCCTTGACGCCCGAGGCCCTGCCCGCTCAATTGCCGGCAGACGTGAATGCCATCGCGGCCGGCTCCTATGCCCTCGGGGTCGAGCCCATCGCCACAGCCATCGAGACCCTGCTGCGCCGGGAGGCTGGATCGCGCGTGATCACGCTCGATCCCAACGTCCGGCCGCGCGTCGTCGGCGACCTGACGGCCTATCGCGGGCGCTTCGAGCGTCTGCTTGCCCACGCGGACATCGTGAAGGCGAGCGACGAGGACGTGGAGCTCCTCTACTCCACCGACGATCTTGCATCGGCCGCCCGCACCTGGCTCCAGCAAGGTCCGAAGCTCGTCATCGTCACCCGCGGCGAAAAGGGACCGCTGGCTGTTTTCGGCGGCACCGTCCTGGAGCGCCCGGCACCGAGGATCGAAGTGGTCGACACGGTCGGTGCCGGCGACACGTTCCACGCCGGCCTTCTCTCCTGGCTCGATGCCAACAACCTGCTGACGCCTCAAGGCATTGCCGGACTGACCGAGGCGCAGGTCACGACAGGCCTCGACTTCGCGGCAGCGGCGGCTGCCATCGTGTGCACCCGACGCGGCGCAAATCCACCCGCCTGGAACGAGGTGGAGCAGTTCATGGCAGCCCGCGCCTGACCCGAATGGAAACGATCATGACCACCCCCCTGCCCATTCTCCCGCCCCTCGGCCCAAGCTGGCGTTCCAACCAATCCCACCGCAGGTGGCTGCTCGAACAGGCCGACAACCTGTTCGACTTCTTCCAGCAAGGCATCATCAATCCGGCGGGCGGCTTCTTCGATCTCGACGATGCGGGCCAACCGATCGAAATCACCAATCCGGTCCGGCAGATCCACAACACCACCCGCATGGTGCATTGCTTCGCCATCGGCACCCTGCTCGGCCGGCCCGGCTGCGATGCAATCGTCGATCACGGCATGACCTACCTCTGGAATGCGCATCGGGACGCGCAGAACGGGGGTTATGTCTGGTCGCTCGACAACAATGGGCCGAAGGACGACACCAAGCAGGCCTACGGGCACGCCTTCGTGCTGCTTGCCGCCTCCAGTGCGAAGACAGTGGGGCATCCGCTCGCAGATAGCCTGATCCAGGACATCACCCGGGTTCTCGAGGAGCGCTTTTGGGAGGAGCAGCACGGGGCCGTGACCGAGGAATTCTCCCGCGACTGGCAGCCTCTGAGCCAGTATCGGGGTCAGAATTCCAACATGCACCTGACCGAATCCCTGATGGCGGCCTTCGAGGCCACGGGCGACAGGGCCTATCTCGACAAGGCTGAGCGGATCGCCAGCCTCGTCATCGGCCGCCATGCCGCCTCCCTCGGCTATCGCGTGGCCGAGCATTTCCATGCGGATTGGAGCCTGGACAAGGAATACCGCGGTTACGACGTGTTCCGTCCCTATGGAACCACGCCGGGCCATTGGCTCGAATGGGCCCGTCTCGTGCTCCAGCTCTGGACATTGGGCGGCAAGCGCCATGCCTGGATGCCCGAGGCTTCCCGTGAGCTGTTCCGGCAATCCATCGAGCTCGGATGGGACAAGGACAAGGGCGGCTTCTTCTACGCTCTGGACTGGGACGACAGGCCGAGGCTGCCCCAGAAGCTGTGGTGGCCCTGTGCCGAGGCCATCGGGGCCGCGGCGTTCCTGAACGAGCATAGCCCGAGCGACTTCCACGAACAGTGGTATCGCTTCCTCTGGGGCTTCGCAGATCGTTACCTCATCGACCACCGCCATGGCGGATGGCGGCCTGAGCTGACGGAAGACCTGCAGCCGGGAACGAGCCTGTTCACCGGAAAGCCCGATCTCTACCACGCCCTGCAGGCCTGCCTGATCCCCCTGTTCCCGGCGAACGGCAGCCTGACCAAGGTGATTCCGGAGAGCAGCCCTCAGGCCTGAGCCAGATAGCGTTCCAGAGCGTCCCTCTGGGGCATGCCCGCCTGGGCTCCTGCCGTGAGGCAGGACAGGGATGCGGCGGCACAGGCCCGCTCCATGGCGGGTCCGATCTCCAGCCCTTCGGCCAATCCGCAGGCCAGGACGCCGACGAAGGTGTCGCCGGCGCCGGTGGTATCGATCGGCGTGATCGGGCGTGCCATGGCATGGGTGCGGGCGCCATCCGGCGCGACCGCATAGGCGCCGCGCGCTCCGGCCGTGACGATGCAGGTCAGCCCAAAGGAGCAGGAAACGGCTGATCCGGCGCTGAGAAAATCATCGCCTGCGGACACACCCAACACACCGGCGATGGAGAGCGCCTCGTGTTCGTTGACGACGAGGACGTCGGTGGCGGACAGGAGTTCGGCCATGGCGGAGCGCTCCTTGACCGGGGGAACGGGAGCGAAATTCCACACGACCTTGATGCCGGCCCGTCGCGCCCGGGCGGCGACCTCGTGGGTGTCGGCGATCGGCACCTCCATTTGGAGAACCAGAACGGAGGCGTTCGACAGGAGGCGATCCGGCAGGTCGGCCGATCGCAGCACCATATTTGCTCCGCTTGCAACCGTGATCGCGTTCTCGCCCGACTCGTCGACCGTGATGAAGGCGCAGCCGGTGGGCTCGTCGACGACCCGGATCGCACTGACATCAACGCCGTTGTCTTCTAGGTTCTTGAGGCAGGCCATGCCGAAAGGATCGTTGCCGATGGCTCCGGCCATCGCGACCTGGATAGGACCGCTGCGGCTCGCCCGAGCGGCTGCGACGGCCTGATTGGCTCCCTTGCCGCCGAAGAAGCTGTCGGCCCGGCGCGACAGGACGGTCTCGCCCGGACGGGCGATCCGCTGAACCCGCGCGACAAGGTCCATGTTGATGGAGCCGAATATGACGATCATGCCGCAAATGCCCTCTTTTGAGGCGCTTCCCTTACCATCCGGCAAGCACGATTGGCGAGGGTCGGCGCGGTGATCCCGCTCTCGATGACCCGTCATAGGAGCCATCCACAGCTATTTCTCCCCCCTATTCAGCAGAGGGGTTATGCCCTGGAACCAAGCAGCCTGCCTCAACATTTGACTCGCAGGTACGCGTAGCAGCGGTAAACTGTCATCAGAATCAAAGATAGTTTGCCACTGGCAGCTAGAAGAACAGGCTTTGATGGGCAGGCAGGTTGATCCTCACCTTCTGGATCGCGGAAATCCACCGCCCGCAACGACTCGCTCTCGCATCCACCCTCCTCCTGCAAGTTCCCCCAGACGCCTCTGCGCGGCGCCTGGATAGGTCTCTGTGCGCAGTTTCAAAACCCGGAGTTGGTCATTGAGCAAGCATCATGAGAAGCAGAGACGCAAGACCCGCCGCTCCCTTGAAACAGCGCAGGTCTTCGACCTCACCGGATCGAAATTCCAGGCCGAGCGCAGCCTCCCTCCCATCAAGCCGCTCAATGCAACCCAGGATGAATATCTCGACGCTTTGAAGAACAGCTCCCAGGTCGTCGTCCTTGGACCCGCCGGTACCGGAAAGACCTGGATCGCAGCAACTTACGCGGCAGATCTTTTCCGTCAGCGGCGCATTCGCAAGATCATCCTCACCCGTCCCAACGTCCCGAGCGGCCGTTCCCTCGGCTTCTTTCCCGGTAGCCTTGAGGAGAAATTCGGACCGTGGGCGGCACCGGTCATCGAGGCCATCAAGGAACGCATCGGCACCGCCGCCTACGAGATCGCAGTCAAGAACGGCGACATCGAGATGGTGCCCTTCGAGGTCATGCGCGGGCGCTCCTGGCGGGACGCCTTCATCCTTCTGGACGAGGCGCAGAATGCCACTCCGGCGGAAATGAAGACCTTCCTCACCCGCATCGGGGAGGACTGCACGGTCGTGATCAACGGGGATGTGAGCCAGTGCGACTTGCGCGAGACATCGGGTCTGCGCACGGTCATTCACCTGATCAAGTCGCAGATGCTGCCGGTCCCGATCATCGAGTTCACGCTCAATGAGATCGTGCGGTCGGGCGTCTGCGAAATGTGGGTTCGGGCCTTCGAAGAGGCCCACTGCTAAAAACATCGGACCCGAAAGTGCCGTCCACTTTCGGGTCCGATGTTGCTTTCATCAAAGGGCGCGCCGCTGGTCGCGCAAAGAACGGGCCCACTTTCCGCACGACATGCGGCAGTGGACCCGGAACCATTCAGAAGCAGGCTGGATGCCTTAGGCGAGCTCGATGGCGCCGACTTCAGGGCCTTTGCGCCCCTCGACGATGGCCACTCGGACTGCCTGTCCCTGCTCGAGCTGGCCGAGGCCCGCGCGCTCCACGACGGAGATGTGCAGGAAGAGATCCTTGCTCTCGCCCTCGACGGATACGAAGCCGTAGCCCTTCACCGAGTCGAACCACTTGACCGTGGCCGGCACCTCCGGAGGACCGCTGACCGGCCGGGCGCTTTGGCCGCCACTCGGGCGACCAAATCCGCCGGACTGGCCGGGACCACCCTGGCGCATCGGCCGGGCCGGGCGAGCGCCGCGCGGCGGCTCGGGTTCGGCCGTGCTTGTGTCGACGCTGACGATCTCCTGGACCTGCGGTCCTTTCTGGCCCGCGCCGACCCGGATGACCAGGGTCGTCCCGGATTCGAGAGCGGTATGACCCGCCGCCTCGACCTGCCGGATGTGCAGGAAGGCCTCGCCGGAGCCGTCGGTCATCTCGACGAAGCCGAAGCCCTTGTCAGGATTGAACCATTTCACTCGCGCTTCGGTCTCGGGTCCCGAGGCCGGAGCGCCGTAGGATGTCTGCTGCCGCATGGGCCGTTCAAAAGATGTTGGCGGGGCGAAATCGCCCCAGTGATCTTCGGGTTGACCGCCAAATTGACGTCGGCGATCACGGTGATCATTTCCCCGGCCCATCAGGACTGCCTTCTAAAGTCTCAAGTTTCGTAAACGCTATAGGCGTAACGCTCCCAACCATTGAGAGCAAGAAGATAACTACTCATACCTAGACATTTCACGCAAGGTCTCAAAAGGGCGCGTCATGCGGATTGTGGGGCCCCGATGCGGGAATTCAGCCCTCCGATAACGGCTTTTAGGACGTGATGGCTGTCTCCCTCCGCCTGCCGGCGGCCGCTCCAGGCATGGATACGCTCATGGATGAAGGCCAGCTTGGCGATGACCGCGGGGGCGAGCACGAAGGGATAGAGATCCGGCTGGCCCATGCTGCGGTTGAGGGAATTGACCGCGAAGGTTAGGGGCAGCCAAGCCGTGACCAGCCGGTTCAGATCGGTTTCCAGATGCGGATTGAAGTTGATCTCCGCGGCAAGCTCGGAACCTCGGCTGATCCTAGGACGCACCTTCATCCCGAAAGCGCCGGCCGTCTCCAGGGTGTCGACGATATGGAGATAATGAGCCCAGGTCTCGGCAAAATCTTCCCAGGGATGCGAGGCGGCATAGGCGCTGACGAACTCTTCCTGCCAATTTTCCTTCGGCCCATGGGCATAATGAGCCCTCAGGGCTTCGCCATAATCCTCTCGCTCGTCCCCAAAGATGCGGCGAAAGCGTTCCAGGCTGGGATCGTCGCGGACCAGCACATTCCAGAAATAATGGCCGACCTCGTGCCGGAAATGGCCGAGAAGCGTCCGGTACGGCTCCCCCATGCTGTGGCGCCGGCGCTCCCGCTCTGCATCGTCGGCCTCGGCGATGTTGATGGTGATCAGGCCGTTGTCGTGCCCGGTCAGGATGGACGGCCCGGTGGGAGCATTCTCCGCCGGATCGGCCAGGAAATCGAAGGCCAGGCCCTGCGGATCCTCGGCGCGCGTGGCAAGCGGCAGGCCAAGGCTCAGCAAGGTATAGAACAGACGGCGCTTGGCCGTCTCGAGACGGCGCCACCGGCTGAGAGACCGCTCGATGGAGAGATCCGGTATCGTGCGGTTATGCCGGCAAGCACGGCAATATGGATCGCTCTCCTCCACCGGGATCAGCCAGTTGCACGCATCGTGTTCCGCATTGACACAGAAGCGGACGGACCTGTCAGGAAGGGCCAATGCCCTCCAGCGCCCCTCCTCCTCAGGCTCGAGGGCGCTGATGTCCTGGGCTCCCGGCAGGTATCCGAGCCGCCGGCCGCAGCTTTCGCAGCGGCTGTTCTCGAAATAGAGCGGCTGACCGCAGGCCTGGCATTCGAAAAGCTTCATGGATCGACCTGCTGTTCGCCTCGGCCGGCTTGGCGGCCCTATCACGGCAACGGTCGGCAAACCCGTTGGTTCGCAAGCCTTTGCGCCGTCATCGGCCCGTCACTGCCCATAATTTAATCTTCCTGCGAAGCGCCTCTCATTTCATCATGCCCACACAACGGATCCGATGGTCCGGGCTCCCCATGAGGAGGATAACTCATGATCCATGTTGCCAAGCAGGCAACCCAGGACGGTACGTTCACCGTCTATCTCGGCCACAGGCCGGTCGCCTGGGGGCTGACCAGCCATGCCGCCGATGCCCTCATCGAAAGGCTGCTCCAGCGCTGAAGCGCCGGCCTTCCACCCCTCGGCGCGTGGCGGCCCGGCGGCTGCGATTGCCGAAAAGGAGCCAGGCGAGCAAATGGAAGATTGATGGAACTTGGTGTCTATACCTTTGGCGAACTGACGAGAGATCCTTCCACCGGACATCTCATCTCCCCTGCGCAACGGCTGCGCGACCTGATCGAGGAGGTCGAGCTGGCGGATCAGGTCGGCCTGGACGCGTTCGGCCTCGGCGAACACCACCGGCCCGACTATGTGGTCTCCGCCCCGGCCGTCGTGCTCGCCGCGGCCGCCGAGCGCACGAAGCGGATCCGCCTGACCAGCGCCGTGACCGTGCTGAGCTCCGACGATCCGGTCCGGGTGTTCCAGAGTTTCGCCACCCTCGATCTTCTGTCGGGAGGACGGGCCGAGATCATGGCGGGGCGAGGCTCGTTCATCGAGTCCTTCCCCCTCTTCGGCTACGATCTCGACGATTACGATACCCTGTTCTCCGAGAAGCTCGATCTGCTCCTGAGGATCAGGGACGCGGAACGGGTGACATGGGCCGGCCGGCATCGCGCGCCTCTGAAGGATCAGCCGGTCTATCCCCGGCCTGTCCAGGAGCCCCTGCCGGTCTGGATCGCGGTGGGCGGAACGCCGCAATCGGTGGTGCGCGCGGGAACGCTCGGGCTGCCCCTCGCTCTCGGCATCATCGGAGGACAGCCGGAGCGCTTCGCGCCGCTCGTGTCACTTTATCGAGAGGCCGGGAGCCGGGCCGGGCACGATCCGGCGAGCCTCAAGGTCGGCATCAACACCCATGGCTACATTGCCGACACGTCGCAGCAGGCCGCCGACGAATTCTTTCCCGCCTATGCCCAGGTGATGACCCAGCTCGGGCGCGAACGCGGATGGCCGCCCACGACGCGTCCGCAATTCGAGGCGATGCGGCAGCCCCGCGGTGCCCTCGCCGTGGGTGACCCGCAGGAGATCATCGACAAGATCCTGTTCCAGCACGAGATCTTTCGCCACGACCGGTATCTGGCCCAGTTCAGCGTCGGTACCATGCCGCATGCTCAGATCATGCGCTCCATTGAACTTCTCGGCACGAGGGTTGCGCCAGTCGTCCGGGCAGAAATTGCACGCCGAACGGCTGTATAATCGGCCCGCCTCCGAGGTCTTTACTTTGGCCGCTCGGCGGCATTACGATGCATTCTTAACACATACTAACCTAAGATAGTGATGGCATGGCAAGCCATCGACTAAAATTGTTGCAGCTGATTCGTTTAATGACGCCGAAAGGCGCTTTTCAGGTGCAGTTCGGCTTGGAGGGGGCTATGCACGACGGTCGCCGAAAGCGTGTCCTGATCGTCGAAGACGAGGCGATGATCTCGATGCTGATCGAGGACATGGTTCTCGATCTCGGCTGTGAGATCGTCGGCCCTGCCGCGCGTTTGGACCACGCCCTGACCCTCGCTCTCCAGGCGGAGATCGACATCGGAATTCTCGACATCAACGTCGACGGAACCGTCGTCTTTCCCGTCGCGGACGTGCTGCGCTTTCGCGGGATCCCGTTCATCTTCTCGACCGGATACGATTTCCGCTCGCTGCCCGAGCGATTCCGTGATTGCCCGGCCCTGTCGAAGCCATTCTCCTACGACAATTTCGCCGATACTCTTCGCAATACGCTCGCAGGAACCTCCGACGCGACTGAAATCGCGTAAGAACGCTGCGCGACGACGGAGGCGACGCGCCCTCGTCACGCTCCCGTGACCTGCTCACGATCCATCCGCCGCGCCGCGACACGCATCTCCGCCTCCTGCCTCGGTCTCAGGGTCACCTTCATGATCGGCGCAGGCATGTCGCCCGACGTGCCGCGGAGCCTGACGGCCTGCAGCAGCACCGCCAGGATGGCCACGGCCTCCATGGTGGCGAAGGCGCTTCCGATGCAGATGCGCGGCCCGGCGCCGAACGGCATGTAGGCATAGCGATGGCGGCTCTTCGCCTGCTCGGGCGCGAAGCGTTCGGGATCGAACCGCTCGGGCTCCTCCCAGAGCGTCGCATGATGGTGAACCGCATGAATCGGAACGATGATGACGGCCCCTTCCGGCACCGTGAACCCGCCGAGCGGGAAGGCGCGCGTCGCCGTGCGGGTGATGATCGGCGCAGGCGGGTAGAGCCGCATCGCCTCGGAGAACACCTGCCTCGTATAGGTGAGCTGCGCGACGTGCTCCGGACGAAGGGCTTGGCCCTTCGCCACCGCGTCGATCTCCGCAAGAACCCGCGCCTCCTGCTCCGGATGGCGGGCCAGCAGCAGGAACGTCCAGGCGAGGCCAAGCGCCGTCGTTTCGTGGCCCGCGGTGACGAAGGTCAGGAGGTTGTCGGCGATCTCCTCATCGGTCATCGTCCGGCCGCTCTCGGGGTCGGACGCGGCGAGGAGCAGAGCCACGAGATCCTCGCGGCCATCCGACTTCCACCGACGCTCGGCGATCATCCGGGTGATGGCGGAACGCAGATACGCGGCCGCAGCACCCGCGCGCCGACGGCCGGGATACGGCAACCAGTCGGGCGCATCGAGAATGCTGAGGGCAAAGATCCAGCCGGTCGGCTTGAGATAATCCGTGATGCCGCGCTCCACCCGCGCCACGTCGATGCCGCCCGGACCCGACATCATGGTCTCGACGATGATGTCGAAGGTGGTGCGCATCATCTCGTGGCCGATGCCGATGGATGATCCGGGACCGGACGCCAGCCAGCGATCCCGCGTCCTCTCGGCCGCCGCGATCATTGCCGGCAGCAGCCCCGTGAGCTTCTCGTGCCGGAATGCCGGGGCGACCGATTGGCGCTGCCAGCGCCAATGGGCACCGTCCGCCGTCAGCAAGCCCCGGCCGAGCGCCGGCCCGAGCGCGCGCCGGACGTCCTCGCCCTTGCTCAAGACCTCGGCGTTGCGGACCAGCGCCTCATGGATCAGGGCCGGATCGGCCAGGAGAACGCGCCGGCGCCCGGCGACCTGAGAATAGACGACGGGTTCATGGTAGATCTCCGGCGGCAAGGCCCGCAGCGGATCGCGCACCAGGGCGGGAATGACCGAGAGCGGCGAGCGGCGGCTCACCGTCACGCCGGGGCATTGTTCCGAAATCACCGGAAGGGCATCGATGCTCATGAAGATCCTTCGCAGATGGCGCATGCTCAAGCCTGATGCCGGAGGGCACCACGATTTAAGGTATTCACCTTAGATACGTTTTGAATTAAGGTGAAAACCTTATTCCCGCAAGTGCGACATCGAGGACCATCTTTGGCCGAGCCAGGACCACCGCCCAAGACCCGGCGCCGCGGCAAGGCGGTCAGCACGCGTGACCATCTCGTCGCCGTGTCGCTGGCGCTCTTCAACGAGCGCGGGCCCGATCGGGTGACGACCGCGCAGATCGCCCAAGCGGCCGGGATCAACGAGGGCAATCTCTATTATTATTTCAAGACCAAGCAGGCCCTGATCCTGACGATCTTCGACCGCTTCGAATC
>JAESFT010000612.1_pt1 | contig 18117 bp, 13 predicted proteins | sample 9269451 | NCBI WGS metagenome assembly JAESFT01 (sample SAMN14502557, study PRJNA617106) | algae metagenome | isolation source: Scytonema hyalinum WJT4-NPBG1 and co-occurring heterotrophs from well... | place: USA: Mojave Desert, Joshua Tree National Park, California | collected 2006-05-25
CCTCTCGAACAACTTTTAGGCAAAAATTAGATCTGCCGCATCGTTGCCTCTTTTGGAGTCACTCCTGCATGAAGAAAACGGTCAATTCGGAAGCAGCCGCCGTCATCCACCAAGGGCGCAGGGCGTTTGCAACCGGAGTCGTCTATGCCGCCGCCCTGAGCGCCGTCATCAACGTGCTCCAGTTGACGGTTCCTCTTTTCATGCTTCAGGTGCATGACCGCGTTGTGAATAGTCAAAGCACGGACACATTGATCATGCTGATTATCGTGTCCGCCCTTGGCCTGACAGTCTATTGCATTCTCGATTACGTGCGCGCCCTCACCTATCAGGTCATGGCAAGCAAGTTGATCAGAAAGCTGAACCTTCCGGTCTTGGAAGCTGCCATATCCGCATCCGTGACGAAGGGAATTTCGAAGTCCGGCCAAGCGGTCCGCGATCTCAATGACATCCGAACCTTCATCGTCGGAAGCGCGATCAGCGTTCCGCTGGAGGCCTTTTGGGCCCCCATCTTCCTTGCTGTCCTCTTCGCCCTCCACTGGCTCTACGGCCTCGTGGCCCTGATCTCGGCAGTCATCATCATTGCTCTCAGCCTGCTGTCCGACTTCCTGACGCGCCGAGCCATGAAGCGCGCCAACGAATCCTCCGTGCAGAATCTCGGCGAGATCAGCGGCAGCCTCCGGCATGCGGAGGCGATCGAGGCAATGGGGATGCTCCCGGCGCTCTCGGAGCGATGGCGCCATTCCCAACTGCACACACAGGATCTTCTGGACGTCATGACCCGCCGGAGCCGTGCCATGGCATCCGTCACGCGTACCTGCCGATATGCGATGCAGATTGCCATTCTTTCGGTCGGTGCAATCCTGGTCATCCGGCAGGAGGTGAGCCCTGGATCGATGGTGGCTTCGAGCATCATCATGGGCCGCATGCTCCTTCCCTTCGACTCGATGGTCGACGGCTGGCGGCAATGGGTCTTGGCAATCTCCGCGTGGAAGAACGTCTGCGATCTCATCGAGAACCAAGCTCCCAAGCGGGAAACGAAGCCGACGCCGCGAACTCAGGGCGAACTCACGGTCGACCGGCTGGTCTATGCGCCTCCGGGCTTCGACGTGCCTGTACTCAAGGGCCTGTCCTTCACTCTATCGCCGGGCGAGGTGCTCGGCATCGTCGGCCCCTCGGCAGCCGGCAAGTCAACTCTGGCGCGCGCGCTCATCGGTGTGACCAAGCCCACATCCGGCGGTGTCTACCTCGATGGCAACAACGTCTATCTCTGGGAGCGCAGTTCGTTCGGTGACATGGTCGGCTACTTGCCGCAGAGCGTATCCCTCCTCGACGGAACCATCCGGGACAATATTGCCCGGATGCGGGACTCCGACCCGCGGTTGGTGCTGGAGGCAGCCAGGCTCGCCGATGTTCATGAGATGATCGGCCGTCTCCCCCTTGGATACGATACGCCTCTGGGAGACGGTGGCTATACTCTGTCGGGCGGCCAGCGGCAGCGAATCGGACTGGCGCGGGCAATCTATGGCAGACCGCGCCTGATCGTGCTCGACGAGCCGAACTCGAATCTCGACACCGATGGCGAGCGCGCGCTCGTTCGCACGATAGAGACCCTGCGCGCAGACGGAGCGATCATCATCCTGATCGCCCACCGCCCCTCCGTCATGCAGGCTGCCGACAAGCTCATGGTTCTGCAGGAAGGTCGGATCAGCCAGTTCGGCCCGCGAACCTCCGTCGTCAGCGCCATTACTCCCGGCGAAAAGCCGGTTGCTGCTGTGAAAGGAAGCGCATGAGACAGCGTTCTGAAATCGTCAAGCGCACAACACCGTTCATCGTGGCCCCTCCTGCCGTGAACATCGAGGCTTCCAAAGACCGCCTCCGGGCGCACGATCCGGGCGAGCCCTCCTATCGCGGGCCCGTGATTACGGGCTTGGCCACGATCTTTCTCGGCCTCGGCGGTCTAACGACATGGGCCTTCTCGGCCCATCTGGACAGCGCTGCTGTCGCCACGGCAACGGTCGTGGTCGACTCCAAACGCAAGACCATCAGCCACCTGGAGGGCGGCATTCTCAGAACGCTGCTCGCCCGTGAGGGAGAGGTCGTGCAGGCAGGGCAGCCTCTCCTGCGCCTTGATGACACAAGGGCGAAGGCTGAACTAGAGCAACTGCGCTCCAAGCGAATTGGCCTTGAAGCACGGCTTGTGCGCCTGCGAGCCGAGCAGGCCGGTCTGAGCGATCTCAGCTTCCCGGACACTCTGCTCAAGGTGGGAGGACCTACGGCAGAGGAAATCCTGAAAGCCGAGAGAAAATTTTTCGTGGCAAGACGCGAAATGTTCAATCGGCGCGTCGATATCCAGCAGAAGACCATCGAGCAGCAGGTGGCAGAACTCCAGGCTGTGAAGTCCCAGACCGAGGCAAATAGCCGGCAGTCGGAACTGCTCGACCGGGAACTCAAGGCAATTGCGAGCCTTGTCGAAAAAGGTTATGCGCCCCGTCCGCGGCTGACGGAAATGCAGACACGCGAAAGCCAGCTCCAAGGCGACGCCGGTGAGTTGCTCTCCCGCAAGGCGAAGGCGGAGCAGGCAAAAGCTGCGGCGGAGCTCGAGATCCTTTCCCTCGGCAACGATTTCCAGCAGCAAGTCGCTGCTGACATCCAAACGGCTCAACTCGAACTGGCCGATACGGTCGGTCGTATAGACGCCGCGACCGACGTTCTGCGGCGCGTCGAGATCGTTTCTCCGGAGAGCGGAGTGGTAACAAATATCCGCTCTCACACGTTAGGGAGTGTCATTGCTGCCGGCCAGCCCATTCTCGACATCGTGCCGGAGAACGAACCTTTGATCGTCGAAGCGAAGATCGGCCTACGCGACGTCGATTCCGTTCACATCGGAGCGCCGGTCCAGATTCGACTGACCGCCTACAACAGCCGCAGCACTCCACCGCTTGCAGGAAAGCTGACCTACCTTTCGGCTGACCAGCAGATGGATGATCGCAACAATTATGCCTACTTCATCGCACGTGCTGAGATTGTACCGGAAAGCCTCAAGGCCAATCCGAACACAGTGCTCTACCCGGGAATGCCGGCAGAGGTTCTCATCATCAACAAGCCCAGGCGTGCCATCGACTACCTGCTAGCCCCAATCACGGAGAGCTTCGATCGCGCGTTTCGAGAGGAATAGAGCGGCCCCGTCGTTCCGTTAGCTGTAAGCCTGATCTCCTATGGGCAGCGAAGAAGACCGCGCGTGAATGCGCCTGGAAAATAGTTCGAATTTAGAAATACAACAAAGCCTATAAGTAAGTTAAATAATTCCAAAGCGATGCAGTTATTAAGCTTTTATAGAGTTAAAATAACAACAAGACAAAATACTACTTTAGGATTTACAAGTACATCCAAGTACTTTACTTAAAGCGATGCCGGGAGAATGAGCAGAACAGGCCCTATCCCGGACTCCCTCGCGCAGATGGCGCTTCATTTTGGCTCGAACATGGAACCAGGAGCGCTGCGGCCTACCCGGTTCCGACAAGAGGATGACAGATATGGCGACGATTGGTGGTGGAGCCTCGAGCGATTCCTTGCAGGGCACTTCCGGTGCAGACGTGATCTTCGGCAACGGCGGCGACGACCTGATCCTTGGCGGCGGTGATAGCGATGCTGTCTCGGGCGGAACCGGGGCCGATGTTTTGTTCGGCGGAACGGGCGACGATTGGATTTCCGGTGGCGCCGACGATGATGTCTTGTTCGGCGGCGTCGGTGCCGACGTCCAGCAGGGCGACGCCGGCAACGACATTCTGTTTGGCGGCAACAGCGACGATATCTTGCTCGGTGGCGTCGGAGACGACTATCTCCGGGGTGGCAACGGCAATGACATCCAGCGCGGTGGCGACGGCAGCGACGTCCTCGAAGGCGGCTCGGGCGATGACCTCCTGCAGGGCGGCGCTGACAGCGACATCCTCCGTGGCGGATCCGGCGCCGACATCCTGGATGGTGGTGCCGGTGATGACGTCCTTCACGGAGGCGCAGGTGGCGACACGTTCGTCTTCAGCGGAGGCGGCGGCAACGACGTCGTTCTCGACTTCAAGGCCGGCCAAGACATTCTGCAGATCTCGAAAGGCATTAACGGAACCGACATCGCCACGGCCGACGATGTCGCTGGTCGCGTCCAGCAGGTTGGCAGCAATACGATTGTTGACCTTGGCAACGGCGACACGATCACCCTCGTGAATGTGAGCGCGGACGACATCAACAGCAATCCGAGTGACTATTTCTCGGTTCACTAGCCTGGGAACCCAGCAAAGCTCGGATGCCGCGGGTCTTTCCGCGGCATCCCTCCAGGACATGTGGGGTTATAAGCGATGGCGGATGTTGCCGTGCTCACACCACCAGTTGGTGACAATGCCTCTCCGGAGATATCGTCTCTCGGTCGCGACACGGTTCTGCTTACATGGGACGTATCTCACGCCGGCTGGATCTCGCCCTCCTCCCTGAAAAATGGCTTCCAGGACATCTGGCCGCTCGCATCCCTACGCCTCCCTCTGCCTCGTGGAGGAACACGCCTTTTCTGGGTCTTCCGACGCCCTGCCGATGAGATGCTCGACATGAATATCTCACTCCGAGGGGCCGGCCTCAACACGAACATCACCATTGATCTCAGGACCGACATTCCCTTGGTCAACCCGGAAAAGTTGATAGACGGGATCGATCAGCATGGTTGCGTCGCGCTCGTCTCTGCCCTGTTCAATGTGTGGGGAACCATGTTCCATCTTCAACGGAACGGGACCTATATCACCATCCTACGAGAACTTCTCTCGCAGATCGCACCGACACCAGGTCGAGCTACGGTCGTAGCGCGGGTCGCCGATGATTTTGTCCTCACAAGAACCTCACTCACATCGAGCTTCGGCAAGATCGATGCGCTCTACGTCCTCGGCAAAAACGGGCCGACACGTGTTCATGCGAGGCCATACAAGACGCATGACGCAAAGGACGGACGGGACATCGTCCACTTTCTCATCGACCGTACACGAATTCCATCAGGCGAATCACTCCTTGTCCTGATCGGCCCCCGAGGGTTATCCGTCCGGCGGATGCTTGATCCTGGTGCCCGGACAACCTCAGTCGAGCGCTGGTTTCGCGAACAGGCTCCAGCAGCAATTGGTCTACGCGAGTACGTACTGACGGAAATCTCAAGTCGGGCGACGGCAGGGCCAGCCTACGCCCTCGAGCTGCAACTGCGCTCTCCCCTACGCCCGCGACGAATCTCGAGCAGCCTCACGATTCCATCGGCGGAAATCGTGTCCGCACTGGCGACCTCCGCAGGAACGCTGGTGACCGGCTGGTACCGTGACCCAGTCGGCCTTTTCGCGGGAATCGAAGCAATGGGCTCGGATGGCGGAGCACAGGACTTGACGGAAGGTCTGTTCAGGTTCCCGGTTGAAGTTGCAGGCCCGACGGAAGGCTCCCGACTTAGCGCAACGGGCTTTGCCGTGCTGGCGCATACGGCCACGGGAACAGCGCCGATCCTGCAACCATGCTTCAGCCTGCGCTTGAAGTCGGGAGCGCGGCATCGCCTCGTCCCGAGACTTCAGCCTGCCGACCCGGTCGCGGCCCGTGCCGCTGCCCTACGGGCCATTCCGGCTCAACATGTTGATCAGAACGTCCTGACGCAGATCCTCAGTCCGGTGATCGCCAGCCTTCACGAACAAGCGCGTGGGCAAATCGGCCATCCCACGCGCGTCAATGTAGGAGCATTGCGATCCCGCCCGAAGGTTTCGGTGATCGTTCCATTATACAAGAATCTGGAGTTCCTTCGCTTCCAGATCGCGGCCTTCGCAGCGGATACATGGTTCAGAGCGAATGCAGAACTGATTTACGTCCTTGATTCCCCAGAGCAGGCTCAGGAAGTCGAGCACCTGTTGAGTGGCCTCCATCTTGTCTATGGATTGCCAGCGCTCCTTCTCGTCATGGAGCGAAACGCCGGCTACGCACGAGCGAACAATGTGGGCGCATCGGTCGCGCGGGGTGAAGCGTTAGCGCTGGTCAATTCCGACGTCATCCCGGCCGCTCCCGGTTGGCTGGAGAAAATGGTAGCACGCCTGAACGGCCGCCGCCGTATCGGCGCCGTCGGCCCGAAGCTTCTGTTCGAAGACGACTCGATCCAACACGCGGGCATGTATTTTTCCCAAGACCATCGCGGTTATTGGCTCAATCAGCACTTCCATAAGGGCATGCCTCGCGACTACGCACCAGCTTGTGAGGAACGTATCGTGCCTGCAGTGACAGGCGCATGCCTCGTCACGACGAGGTCTGTATTCGAATCCGTCGGCGGCTTCACGGAAGACTATGTGGTCGGCGATTACGAAGACAGCGATCTCTGCCTCAAAATCACCATGACAGACCGCAAGATCGCATATGCCCCCGGCATCGAACTCTACCACCTGGAACGCAGATCGATGTCTCTCAATACCGAGTACATGCGCGGAATTGCCTGGCAGTACAATTGCGCTCTTCATACCGAGCGTTGGCATGACGAGATGATTGCCGCGTCGCAGGCTTGGCGCTCTCGGAAAGGAAGGAATGCCGCAATATGAACGTTCAGATCGATCATACGAAGACCGGGAATGCAATGGCGATCCATTCCGATGTCGATCCCAGTCTCGAACGACTGATGAGAGAAATTCTTCTGAACGACTCTCTTCCGTCTCCGCCCCCTGAAAACGTCTTTGTTGGTGACGGCGACTATCGCGCAATTGGCGTCGAGTATCTCGGCCACTTCGTCCGCCTTGGCGGGCTCAAACCCTTCGAGGCCGTTCTCGACATTGGGTGCGGGATCGGGCGGATGGCCGTTCCGCTGACGCAGTACTTGGACGCTGAGACATCATTCTATGAGGGAATCGACCCTGTGAACGCGGGAGTGGAGTGGTGCGTGCAGAACATCTCGTCTGCCTATCCGAACTTCCGGTTTTGCCGTGTGGATGTGGCGCACGAACTCTATAACCCAGGGGGTGCGATCGCCGGGCACGAGATTGTCTTGCCCTTTGCAGATGAAAAGTTCGATTTCGTCACCATGGTGTCTGTCGCGACCCACTTGCCGGAAGCGGAGATTGCCGCTTATGCCCGTGAGGTTAAGCGTTTGCTGGTCCCTGGGGGACGTCTGTTCCTGACTGCCTTTATCGTTGCTTCTGGAGATCCGGAAAGACCGACGGCGCGCCCTCGGTTCATTCACGGAAAGCAACCGGGAACGTGGTACGGGGATCCATTGGCTCCTCTTGGTGCAATCGGTTTCGACGCCGGGATTATCGAAAACGTCCTGAAGAAGGCGGGCTTGCAAATCCAGCGCCTCAGCCTCGGCCACTGGCGTGGGATCGAGAGCCGTCACTATCAGGATGTCATCATTGCCATGAAGCCGGAGTAGATGACGTGACTACGCGCGTGCTGGTCGTCGCCCATAATCATCCGGACTTTCACCCTGGCGGAACGGAGATTTTCGCCCACGATCTCTTCAAAGAGTACCGTTCCCGCAGCGACGTGGAGGCTCTGTTCTTGGCCGCAACGAACAACCTCCATCGTGGGCAGCGTCCTGGGACAAGCTTCCAATCGCCTGGAGACGCTCCCGACGAAATCGTTATGTGGTGCGGGCATTTCGATCAGTTCAATCTCAGCCAGGTCGACAGTTATGGAGTTGTCCCTCATCTCGTCACCCTGCTTGAGGATTTCCGCCCCGACATCATTCACATCCATCATATTCTGCTCATAGGGGTAGAATTCATAGCGTTGGTCCGTCGTATCCTCCCGAGCGCCCGCATTGTCATGACGCTTCATGACTATTATCCGATATGCGCTCACGACGGTTTGATGATGCGGACCGAAGGAAAGGAAAGGTGCGACCGCGCAACGCCGAACCGCTGCAATGGATGCTTTCCGACCATCACGGCTGACAGGTTTCTCCTGCGCGAGACGTTCATCCAAACCCATCTCAGTCAGGTCCATCGTTTCATCGCGCCGAGTCACTTCCTCAAGGAGCGATATGTAAACTGGGGTATCCCGTCCGAGTCGATTGACATTGTCGCCAATGGACGGCCTGCCGTAACGCCAGCAGGCCATCGGCCAGTCACTTCAGGTAGACGATCCGTATTCGGTTACTTTGGAAACCTCAATCCCTGGAAGGGCGCTTCAGTCCTTCTCAAGGCGAGCCAGCGCCTCGTCTCGTCGGGATTCGATGAATTCGAACTCCGCCTCCACGGCGGCGCGCCATTTCAGTCGCAAGAATTCGTCGACGATATCGACCGCCTTCTCGAGGATATCGAGGCTCATGTCGTGAGGCTTGGGCCATATGGCCGAGAGGATCTTGCAGGTCTTATGGCTGCCGTCGATTGGGTCGTGGTGCCGTCGATCTGGTGGGAAAACGCCCCTCTGGTCATCCAAGAGGCGTTCATGCACCGGCGGCCCGTCATCGCAAGTGGTATCGGCGGAATGGCGGAAGCCGTTCGAGACGGGATCGATGGCATACATGTCCGTCCTGATGATCCTGTCGCTCTCGCCAGCGCCATGCGGCGGGCCATAGAGACACCCGGTCTCTGGGAAACCCTCACGGCAGGGATCCGTCCCCCGGCGGACATCACCACCGTCGCAGAGCGCCATCTCGCTCTCTATCAAGGTCTTCTTAAGGGGGCTGAGATTATCGAACTGAAGGCAAATGCGGCATGAGCACGGCACAGTCCAGCAAGGCGGCAGCCCTACCAGGGTCATCAGGCGGCGCACAGCTGCAGGGACGCATCGACGCAATCGAAGGTCGACGCTTGTTCGGGTGGGTCTGGGATCGCTCCAGTCCGGCGGAGCGCCTACAGGTGCGCGCACTCCTGAACGGGCAGATCGTAGCATCGGCTTCGGCCGACATGGCTCGCATCGATCTGCGTCGTAATGGGATCGGTGATGGCGGGCACGCCTTCGAGATCGAGCTGCCGGACGCTGTCGAACTCGACCTCGGGAGCATTTCTGTAGTCGCGACCTCTCCGTCGACTGGTGGTGAGCTTGTACTGCGCTCTCCCAGCCAGGATGAGCGCGCCGCCGAGGTCGCACTCAATGCGCCCTTGAGCCGCGTTTTTGATCGGCTTGAGCTCCTCATAGAAGCGCAACGCCGATCCCAGCTCCTCCAACGCGAAACCGTGGAAGCGCTTCGGAGCACCTCTAATCGGATCGATGAGATCATTGGTGAAGAAGACGGCATCGCGGCTGCTCTCGACGTTGTGCGAGCCAATCAATCTGATCTCTCCAAGAGGCTTTCGGACCTGGAGATCTTTCAGATGCGCTTCGACAGAACGATCGCTGATTTCGGGCGTCAGATCGAAGATCTCGGATCGTCCGCCGACCGGCCCATGCGCAGGGCAGTCGCTCTTTTGGTCACATTCGGAGGAATTTCGGCTGCAAGTGCTATCACAACGCTCGTCATTTTTCTGCGCCATCCTCCTTGGTAGCTCAAAGACCGCCGGAATACGGACCGAAGCGATCCTCGCACGAGATTTGGAATATCAATGCAACGCAGCAACCAAATAGCGCAAGAGCTACCCAACCTTCCTCTCGACGGAGAGAGCGTTCTTGTCACATCGATCGGCGAGGACCTCGCCCTAATAGCCGGCGTAGCCGACGCGACGATGGATAAGGTCGAAGCGTTGCTCAACGGCGATCCCTCGATGTCCATGAAGGCGGAGATGATCTGTTGGAATCGAAAGGTTGCGCCTGCGGATGCTGCCATAGGGTTCGTGGCTATTGTTCCTATCCGGCTTGCTACCAAGGTTCGTCTCCGGTCGATCGTCGTGCGCCGTAGTGGACCACCGATCCGCTACACCCTGATCAGACCCGTCGTGTCGCTCCCGAACCTGATCCAGATCGTCTCCGTCGATGCCGAGGAACAATCGTCCTACATCGTCGATCGTATCGTCCAAGCTCTGATCAACGGCAAAGCCAATCGGAAGCGAGCCGACGCAGCCCTGTCGGTTTTGACGTCAGCCAGCCCCACCGACGGCTGGATTGAGGTTGCCGGCTCCATCGACACCGGACAAATATTTTTGCAGGGTTGGGCTTCCGAGTTGCCTTGCGACGCTGTGCGTGTCCTCGCTGAGGAGGAGGGAATTCTCGTCGGAGAGTTCAAGTCGGCTTCGGTTCCTCGGAACGACCTTGGAGAGCAGGGCAAGGGGTTTGTCGGTCTCCTCGATACAGACAAGTACGCTGTCCATCCCGGCAAGCTTAAGAAGCTGTTCTTCCGTGGGAGAGACGGATGGCGGACCCTCAATGTCTATGACCGTTGCGTAGTCCTTTCCTCGACAGACGTTCCCGCTCACATCCGGATCGGCCTGCCACAGGCAAGCGCGAACGCGGACACAATGCGGGTCTTGCGGCGTGCAGGCGAAAGGTTCGACGGTCGAGACACCGTATCGGACCTTAAAGTGCCGGTTCGGATTGGCATGGATATGGTCGTGGAGGTAACCGGCGGGGGTATCCTGGTTGTTGGTTGGATGCTCGACCCGGAGGGTCACGTAGATTCCCTCACCTTGTGTACCGGTGCAAATAGACAGCGGGTCGATGACATCTGGACCCGCCTCCCGCGCAAAGATGTGTCGACGGCATTCCAACACAACAGTCTTTTCACCGGGCGCCTCGACCCGAGCCGCAACGATCATGGTTTTCTGGCCTTTATTCCTGGCCCTCCATCTTCCGCAGAGATGCCGGTCTACTTCGAACTGGCTGTGGGGGAAACCTTCGCGTTCTATCCCCTCGCGCCTCTTCGAGGCATGTCCCGCCGATCCCTAGAACGATTGATCTCACCTCTCGACCCGCGGACGGCAGCCGCCGGTGCTGCGATTGAGCGGCATATTGGACCAATGATGCAGGCCATGACCTCGCCTGCCCCGAACGTCGCGGAGACCCGCGACTTGGGCTTCGACGATACTGACACTGGCAAGGTGTTGGTTATCGGAGCCGGCGTCGATGTTGAAGAGGTGTTGGTCACATTGTCGCTTCTCGCGCTGGATGCCGAGGCAAAAGATGTGCAGATCATCGTTTCCGCTCCTGTGGAAGCATTCGACAGCATTGCCCCGGAAGCGGAACGGCTAGCTCGCTTCTACGGCATTAAGGTCCGCGTGATCGGCGCAGCAGGTGTGCAGGATGCCTGCGATGCTTTCGAAGCTGCCATTCAAATGACAAGGGCGGAGACGCTAATCCTTCTTGCTGCAGGCGTTCTGCCTCGCCAAGCAGGCTGGATCTCCGTGCTGGAACGCGCATACCGCAATCGCAGCGGCAAAGCTCTCGTTAGCCCAACCATACTCTATGAGGACAATTCCATCCGCTTTGCGGGCACTTGGCTTGATATCGAAGCCCAAAAGCTTGTCGACCGGTATATCGGTTACCCACGCGACGTTGTGCATGGATCACAGTCAGCAGAGGTCATTGCGGGGTCTTTGGCGTGTTGCATCGTCTCGCGCGAAGCCATCGAGTCCGCCGGAGGCTTCTCACGATCCTATCTGAGCACCAATGAGAAGGCTCGCGATCTGTGCCTGAAGATGAGGCTCGGAGGCACACCGGCCGTATGGCTTCCGGACGTCGAGATGATCTCAGCCGATAACGATGTCGACATGTCGGCTCTCCCAATGCATCGCCTGGCTCAGAAGATTGACCGCTGGAGCTTTGACCGAAAGTGGTCGCTCCTCATCAACAATATGAGGTAGTGGAACTATGCCCAATCATTCTCCACGCGTTCTCATCGTGTCGCACGGCCACCCGAGCTTTTCTCTTGGGGGGGCCGAGATTGCAGCCTACAATCTGCACAAGGGCCTCAACCGGATACCCGATGTCGAATCCCGCTTCCTCGCTCGCGTCGGCCACCCGGTCGCGCGGCACAGCGGGACTGCCTTGATGAGCCTTCGGCAGACGGAAGGCGAATTCCTCTATCATGCTGACGAATATGACCACTTTCTCATTTCCAATCGGAACACGGAAGAGATCGAGCGCGACTTCCTCCGCGTGCTGAGTGACCTGGAACCCGACGTCGTCCATTTTCATCACTTCATCGGCCTTGGCCTTGAGATGATCTATGCCGTTCGTCGTGCCCTTCCCGATTGCGTGATCGTAATCACGTTTCATGAGTTTCTCTCGATATGTAGCCACCATGGGCAGATGGTAAAGACCGGCGGCACCAAGCTTTGCCATAGAGCGTCGCCCTCGGATTGCAACGCCTGCTTCCCGGAGGTCTCGCCGGCACGCTTCCTGCGCCGTGAGCACTTCATCCGCGGATTGTTGGATGTAGCTGATTACTTCGTGTCACCCAGCGAGTTCCTTGTCGACCGCTATGTCGAATGGGGCCTCGATCGGTCACGCTTCGTCGTCATCGAGAACGGCCTCGATATCGCCGAGCCTGCGCCGCCGCGGAGCCTACCGCGGCGGAGTGATCGTCGCTCCCGATTCGGCTACTTTGGACAGATCACGCAGTTTAAGGGCGTTGATGTGCTGCTCGACGCGGTGACCTGCATTCCGGATGCGGTCTGGGGCGAGGATTCGCAACTAATGATCTTCGGCGGCAACTTGGAGCGGCAGCCGGAGGCTTTCCAGGAAAAGATCAGGAAGCTTGTGGAACGCGCTGGATCGCGTGTGCGCTTCTATGGTTCCTATCAGAACAGTGAGATGCCGCGTCTCATGCGCTCGATCGACTGGACCATCATCCCGTCTATTTGGTGGGAGAACTCGCCGATCGTGATTCAGGAATCCTTCTTTCACGGCCGCCCTATGATCTGCAGCAATATCGGCGGAATGGCGGAAAAGATCACCGACGGCGTCAATGGACTGCACTTCCGTGTCGGCTCATCTCAGGATCTGGTCGATCGCATGACCGAAGCGCTCACAACCCCGGAGCTCTGGGAAACTCTGCGCAGGGGCATCAACAAGCCGATCACCTATGAAGAGTGCGCTCGCCTGCACCTCGAACTGTATCAAGACATTGCATTGAAAAAGGCGACGAGCACATCGGCTATCGCATTGACGGCTTAACGAACTCGATGCACCCGGAGTTGGAGAAATCTCGATGAAGCGAATCCTCGTTATCAGCCCGTCGGGCGAAGTCTATAACCACGACAATGTCCGCTGGTATAGACACAAAGACATTCAGCGTAGCATCAATCACTACCACAATATCGGTGACGCGTTTGTCTTCGACTCTTCGCTTAAGCTCCTGAACTATGACAAGCTGGACGCCCTAGAGATTGCCAATCCGGATCTGTCTCAGATCGACCGGATCAATGCCGAGTACGATTATGTTTTCCTGCGCGGATCCAACTACGTTCACAAGGATATGGCGTGGGATCAGACGATTGACGTTCTGAAGAAACTCAAGATTCCGGTGATCGCCTGGGGCATTGGCGCTCAGGCGCCGGTTAAAGGCAAGATTGAGTTGTCGGACGAGACTAAGACGGTCCTCCGTATGATGGCCGCCTCCACCACGTCTATCGGTGTGCGCGGCGCCTACTCGGCGCAGGTTCTCTGGGATCTTGGAATCAAGAATGTCCGCATCGTTGGCTGCCCGACCGCATTCCGCAGGAACAACCCTGATCTCAACATACAGCTGCCACCTCTTGAGAGCATTCGCACGGCAGGCATCACAGTCCGCCGAGAAGTATCGTCCACCTATGCCCGTGACATCAAGCAGTACCTCACATTCCATCGAGACCTCGTGAAAGGCTTGGCATCGCGTTTTGACGTGGTCTTGATGGCGCAGGGAGAGGTCGAAGAGAAGAAGATCGTCCTCGGGACAATGGAGCAGAGAGAGGAAGCGATCGCAGCTTTGCGAGCCGACAAACAGGTTCGCGACTGGTACCTCGACGACGCCATGGAGAAGCTGCACAGGGAGAGATTGTTCTACTCCGACGTAGTCGCCGATTATGAGGATCTCGTGCAGCAGAAGGATGTCGTCCTCGGTTACCGGCTCCACGGAAACCTGATGGCTCTCGCCAATGGCGTGCCTTCCATCTACTTCACCTATGACAGCCGGACTGTGGAATTCGCCGAGACATACCAGATCCCGAGCTTTGACGTGTTCTCCGGCCAAGAGTTCAGACTCGAAGATTACTGGGACCAGTCACTCTTCGACAAATTCAACCGCGCCTATCATCATACGTATCGCGAGATGCATCAGTTCCTTGTCGAGAATGGAGCCGATACCAAGATGGTTCCGGTGATGGGTCAGCCGGAATACCGGCAGCTACAGGCCGCATAATTGTCCCATGAGGGAGGCCGGTCGAGCCACGCCCTCCCTTCCACTCTCTCACGGCGGCGATCAAGAGCAAAGGGGTCCAGCATGACTATACTGGTAACAGGTGGTGCCGGCTATATCGGAAGTCACATGGTTCTGGCGTTGGTGGATGCTGGGAGGGACGTCGTTGTCCTTGACGATCTCAGCACCGGCTTCGATTGGATGGTCCATCGTTCTGCGCCCCTCATCCAAGGCGATGTGGGCGACGAGGCCCTCGTCGCGGAGATCATTCGAAAGTATGGCGTCAAGGCCATCGCTCATTTTGCCGGATCGATAGTCGTTCCGGACTCGGTGACGGATCCCCTGAGCTACTACCTCAACAATACAGTCAAATCGCGAGCACTCATTAGCGCAGCAGTGAAGAATGGGGTCGAACAATTCCTGTTCTCCTCGACAGCGGCCGTCTATGGTGAGGCCAAGGAGAGCCCGATTTCGGAATCGACGCCCCTCAAACCAGTCTCGCCTTATGGCACTTCGAAGTTGATGACGGAGATGATGCTGCAGGATGTTGCTCGCGCTCATTCCCTGCGTTTTGTGGCGCTCCGCTACTTCAATGTCGCTGGTGCCGATCCTCAGGGCCGAAGCGGGCAAAGCACCCGTCGGGCGACACACCTCATCAAGGTTGCAACACAGGCGGCTCTGGGGCAGCGATCCCATCTCGACATTTTCGGAACCGATTATCCCACGCCCGACGGAACATGCCTGCGTGACTACATCCATGTGTCGGACTTGGCTCACGCCCATACCCTTGCTCTCGACTATCTGGACGCAGGCGGCAAAAGCGTCATTCTCAATTGCGGCTATGGTCGAGGATATTCCGTCCTGGAGGTTGTCGAGGCCGTCAAACGGGTATCGGAGGTGAACTTTGGGGTAAATCTCTCGCCGCGGCGGCCCGGAGATCCCGCCACGTTGATCGCAAGTGCTGCTCAGATTCGGGACGTTCTGAGTTGGACCCCGAAGCTCGACGACCTCGATGCAATCATCGGCCATGCATTGGAATGGGAAAACAGCCTTAAGCATCGTCGGCTGGAAGCCGCTTGACCCGAAGGCAAAGCTTGGAATGCTGCTTTTCACAAGTCCGAACTCAGCGCCTAAATAATTAGTGCTCAACAATTTCTCTATTTTGGACGGACCTCATATGCTCGACGAAATCACCAAAGATAGAATGATCGATGAAACGGCTCGCAGAGCGGCACCGTCCGCCAAACCGCTGCGAGTCGCAATTCTGTGGAAGTACCCGTCTCTGGGCCTCTACTCGAATTCGGTTTTCGAGGATCTTTACAACGGCATTGGTCACAACAACGGAAACCTGGCCTTTGTTTACGCCATAGCCAGTCACCTTTCCAACCCTGTCAAGTTCTTTGGCTGGAGCGCATCGGCGGAAACACTAAGGGATAATGCCGATATCATTGTCATTCCATGCGCCAACCAGCTTGGTCGTCACACCGACTACGGCAATATGGCTGATAATTTGGAAAAATCCGGATTGCCGATTGTTGCCATCGGGCTTGGGGCTCAGGCTGACAGCTACGATCAGGACATCCAGCTCACCGATGGGACTCTCCGCTGGGCACAGGTCATTGCGCGATCGAACCCGTCCTCATCGTCCTCCAACATCTATACCCGCGGTGCGTTCACCACATTGCAGCTTGAAAAGCTTGATATTCACGGCTCCATTGCGGGCGGCTGTCCCTCATATTTCACGAACCAGGATTCGGGTCTGGGACAGAAGATCCATAAGCATTGGTCGCAAGTTGCCCTACCCCGGTCCATCTCGGTGGCGGCAGGGCATCAAGCGTGGACGAAGACGCGCCACATCGAGCACCAGCTGATCGGCCTGATGATGGATCCCATCTATCCAGGTCAGTATGTGGTTCAGTCGATGGGCGAGATGATCAGGATCTCTCGGGGCATTTTCGACGACATCGATCCCCACGCTCTCAGGGAGATCCATAACCACACCGTTCCGCATTACACCTTCGAGGAGTTCAAGGCGTGGTGTCGGAACTATGTGCGCTCCTACTATGACGTTCCGGCCTGGATGGACACGTTGCGTCGACATGACTTCACGATCGGGTCCCGCTACCATGGTGTCGCCCTGGCTCTTCAAGCCGAGCGCATGGGCTTGACTGTCACGATCGATTCCCGAACCCGGGAGCTCTGCGAGAACACGGGAGTTCCGCATGTCGCCGCATCCGATCTGACGGCGCCCCTCACCCGTTCGAGCTTGAAGAAGATGATCAACTTCGATCCGGACGCCTATGACAGGCATCGGAGCGAAGCCGCTTCGAAATACCTGGATTTTCTGACGGCAAACCAGCTCCAGCCGGCGAACTTCCTCCGCCGGATCGCGTCCGGCAAGTGAGGATGTCGAGACAGGAGTCTCAGCAGACCGGATCCTGGTTACCGACCGCATGGGATATGTCCCTCAGGTGCGTTCAGCCGCATCGAACGGAGGAGTTCCGGCATGGCCCGCTTCACGAACGTCCTGAGCAAGCTCGCACACTGGAACACGCTGGCATGGCCGTCAGTTCTGATGGTGATGATGAGCACGGCGGTGATCGCAAGCCAAACCCTTCGCTTCTCGGTCTCTCCCGAACCTGAAGTGGTCTATAGCTATGAGCGGCAACGATGCGATTGGCGCTCGATTCCGGATTCCCCCGCAAGGGCTTACCGTCGGCATGATGGCTCCATAGCTCTGATTGCGGCCCACTTCCGGAACAGAGTTCTCGAGGGGCCGAGCTTCGACGACCTTCGCCCGGACTGCTCTGTCGTTTCCCAAGGAGAGGAATCGGCCGACCCCTCGGCTTACGATGACCGCTTCTGGCTGCAGAGCCTCATTCCTCTCGGAAACGGTCGTGTTCTTGGATTGGCAAGTCAGGAGTTCTCAGGCCTTCGCCATGCCGGACTATGCGTCAAGGAGCCCGGGAAGCCCGAATGCTGGTACCTTTCGATTGTCGCCCTGGAAGCGAACGATCGGGATTTCTCGTTCAGGCTGCTGCCTCGCGACCGGCGCCTCATTGCTGGATCGAACAGACCTTTCAATGCAGGCGTCGACGCCGCCGGTTTCCTCACCCTGTCGAATACGGTCTTCGATGAGGACCATGCCTACTTCATTGCCTGGACGGAGGACGCCGCGGAGCCGGGCGGACGCGGAAACTGCCTGTTCCGTGCTCCCCGATCCGACCTTGTCGCAGGCTGGCAGATGATGAGCAATGGTCGCTTCGTTGCGCCGCCGAACCCCTATCCGGTGAGCGGACAAGACCTGGTTCGGGCAACATGCGATCGCATTGGAAACGGTGACATCAACGGAAAGGTTCGATCCCTCATCTGGCTGGAGACCAGAAACCTCTGGATGGTGGTCTGGTCTACCCGGATGAACGACAACGGCGGCGTCTATTATGCGACCTCGCCCGATTTGAGGAACTGGTCACCGGCATCCCTGCTTGCTCCGCTCGACCCGCCCTGGGGAACAACCGAGAAGAAGGTCTATTACGACTATCCCTCGATCATCGATCATGAGAGCCGGTCTCCAGTCTTCCAATCGGCTGGCGACACTTTCTACCTCTATCTGACACGCTTCAACTGGCAGACGAAGCGTCCCACGATGAACAGGGACCTGGTCCGCTTCAAGGTGGCCTTGGATCACTGAGAGTCCAAAAGACGAGTTCGGCCAGTCGCCAGATAGATGAATGGCAAACTGCAATGGACGACCGCCGTCATCGGCCGGAATGTCGCCCTTCTGCGACGACGAAGTTGAACAACTCGTCTGCCGGTTCGACGCCGATACCAGCCCCGGTCGGCACTGTGTAGTATCCTAGCGCGCAGCC